>CEVK01016075.1_pt1 | contig 11532 bp, 10 predicted proteins | sample 531501 | NCBI WGS metagenome assembly CEVK01 (sample SAMEA2623794, study PRJEB7988) | marine metagenome | biome: marine biome (ENVO:00000447); feature: mesopelagic zone (ENVO:00000213); material: "saline water (ENVO:00002010), including plankton (ENVO:xxxxxxxx)" | depth 740 m | reverse complement strand
CATAGCGGCGGCGGTATGGACAACTATATCTTCCATTTCGGCTTTCGACTCACCGACTGACAGACCTCCTATCGCGTAACCATCAAACTCACTTTCTTGGAGGCGAGCTAATGACTCATCTCGCAAGCTCCTGTACATAGAACCTTGCACAATACCGAACAACGCTGAAGGATGTGTACCGTGAGCAACCTTACAACGCTTTGCCCAGCGCAATGAAAGCTCCATCGATTTAGCTGCTATTTTCTCCGAAGCTGGGTAAGACGTACATTCGTCAAACACCATGATGATATCAGCACCGAGCTGTTGCTGAACTTCGATAGAGGATTCAGGACTGAGGAATATTTCACTACCATCCACCGGAGACCGAAACTTCACACCTTTCTCCGAAATTTTGCGCCTCTTACCAAGGCTATAAACCTGGAATCCTCCTGAATCGGTAAGAATCGGATTTTGCCAACCTATAAAATCGTGCAGACCCCCATGTTTTAAGATTGTTTCAGAACCAGGTCTCGCCATGAGGTGGAAGGCATTACCAAGAATAATCTCAGTGCCTGTATCTAGTATTTGTTGCGGGTTCAATCCCTTGACAGAGCCATAAGTTCCAACCGGCATAAATGCTGGAGTAGCCACCTCTCCCCTCTGAAATGCCATCAGTCCAGAACGAGCATTACCGTCGAAGGCATTTACCCTAAACTGCATATGGCTGTCATTCATTCTTTAGTGCTCTCGAGTCGAGTTGAACTGGATGTCCGGCCAGCGCTCTTTCATAAGGCTTAAGTTAACTCGTGTCGGGGATAGGTAGGTAAGATGCCCTCCTCCGTCTATGGCCAGATGATCATCCGCCTTCTTTCGAAACTCTTCTAGTTTAGTTTTGTTATTAGAATCCACCCAGCGAGCAACATACACATTAACAGGCTCATAAATGCAGTCGACTTTATACTCATCTTTCAAACGAAACGCGACAACTTCAAACTGCAACACACCTACAGCTCCCACGATGAGATCATTGTTTTTAAGTGGCATAAATACCTGAGTTGAACCTTCCTCCGACAACTGTGTGAGTCCCTTTTGCAACTGCTTGACCTTCAAAGGGTCCTGCAGACGAATTCGCTTAAACAGTTCGGGCGCGAAATGTGGTACACCTTTGAACTTCAGCTCCTCTGCTTTGGTAAAGGTATCTCCGATCTGAATCGTGCCATGATTGTGTAGACCGATAATATCACCAGAAACCGCTTCTTCTGCGTGAGACCGGTCGCCGGCAACAAAGGTAACTGCGTCTGTAACTTTGATATCTTTAGCGATACGACAGTGGCGCATTCTCATTCCTGACTGATATTCTCCTGAACAAATTCGCATAAAGGCAATGCGATCTCGATGTTTAGGATCCATGTTTGCCTGTATCTTGAACACAAAGCCGCTGAAATCTTCTTCGTCGGGTTCAACTCTCCGGGTCTCTGTCATCCTGTCCTGCGGCGCTGGTGCCCACTCTACAAAATCCTCCAGCATCTCACGAATACTGAAATTACCGAGGGCTGTTCCAAAATAAACAGGAGTCATTTGTCCCTTTAAATACGCATTCCGTTCGAACTGATGACTCGCGCCTTTCACAAGTTCGATTTCGTCCTTAAACTCTTCGGCGTAGGTACCCAGAAATTCCTTTGCTTGTGCGTTATCTAGCCCTTCGATATTGATATCGACTGGGACTTTGCTCCCTTGGTCTTTCTGATAAATATGGATGGTGTCAGTGTAAAAATTATAGACTCCCTTAAACTGCTTCCCCATGCCCAACGGCCAGTTAATGGGAGCACACTGAATTTTCAGGACATCCTCAATCTCATCCACTATTTCTATTGGATTTAGAATATCCCGGTCAAGCTTGTTAACAAATGTGAATATCGGAGTATCTCGCAATCGACACACATCCATCAGCTTGATGGTACGTTCTTCAACACCCTTAGCTCCATCCACCACCATGAGCGCCGAGTCCACTGCAGTAAGCACTCGATAGGTATCCTCAGAGAAATCTTCGTGGCCCGGGGTATCTAACAGGTTTATTACACAATCCTTATAAGGAAATTGCATGACCGATGAAGTAACTGAAATACCGCGCTGCTGTTCCATCGCCATCCAGTCTGAAGTGACATGGCGGTTTGACTTTTTCCCCTTGACGGTGCCCGCAATCTGGATCACTTTTCCAAAAAGTAGTAACTTTTCCGTAATCGTAGTTTTACCTGCATCCGGATGAGAAATAATCGCCAGCACCCTACGTTTGGCTATTTTCTGTTGCAGTTTGTTTGACGACATAATCCAATCTAACGAGAAAAAGGCGCGATTATACAGCAATCTTCCTAATACATCGGCCGGAAACTAGCCTCATTATTAAACCTTTGCCAATTTAGTCATTTATTGTTCGTCTTAGACACGCTTTTAAGTTTTTACTTAATGACTACTCAACTGTCCAACGTTCAAAGTGAAATGTATGAATGCAGCTGATTCTTCACGAATGACATATAATGTACAGCCAGTTTACAGGAGGTCTCTATGGATTTTTCGCTGTCCGAAGAACAGTTGGCGCTACAGGATTCTGCTAGGCTATTCGCCAGTAAAGAATTACCAGACATAGCAAAACAAATTGAAAAAACTGACGAACCTCCGAACATCAAATTAAGAAAGCAGTTTGCCAGTCTTGGTTATCTTGGAATCAATCTACCTGAGGAGTATGGCGGCGGTGGAATGACCCACCTCGACGCAGTGCTGGTGCTAGAGGAGATCGCTAAGGTCTCAATCGCAGTGGCGTTTCCCATATTTGAATCTTGCTTTGGACCATCCCTTGCCGTCGCTCATTTTGGTAACGAAACACTTAAGCAAACAATCTTGCCCCTGATTTGTTCTGGTGACATGGTTTTGGCAGTTTCAATGTCTGAACCTAACGCAGGGTCTGCTCTTACCGACCTAACTACACGAGCTCGACTTAAAGATAACCAAGTAACAATTAATGGCACCAAACGCTGGTGCTCCGGAGCAGGTCACTCAGAAGGCTATATCGTTTATTGTCGCATGGCTGATATACAAGGAGCCAAAGGTATTGGTGCTGTATTTATTCCCAAGGCCAGCGAAGGCTTAACTTTCGGAAACCGCGACCATCACTTGGGTTTCCGCGGTGTTAGTAGCGCCGACATGTACTTTGATAATGTAATAGTTCCAAAAGAAAACATTCTTGTCGACGCAGGTGGGTTTAGCAAACTCATGGATGCATTCGACCTGGAGCGCTGTGGCAACACCACGATGTCCCTGGCAGTAGCGCAATCTGCATTTGAATTCGTACTGGGCTATGTTCAGGAGCGCCAACAGTTCGGTAAACCTCTTATAGACTTTCAGGCTGTTCAGGTCCAACTTGCCGAGATAAAGATGAAGCTTGATGCAGCCCGACTGTTACTTTATCGAGCTGTCGTAAATGCAGAGCAAGGGCTACCGTCAATAGCAGACAGCTCGATTGCGAAATGTTTTGCTAACGAAGCCGCCCGGGAAATTACAGGCAAGGCTATGCAACTTATGGGTGGCTACGGTTACTCAAAGGAATTCCCCCTGGAACAGAAACTGCGAGATGCTTGGGGCTGGGGAATTGCGGGAGGGGCTATTGATATTCAGAAAATCAACATAACTTCTGCTCTAGTAGGACGAAGATTCAATCAACGAGCGAGTTAATCAATTTCAAAAGAGAGCAAAACCATGGAACCGATGCGATTCCTCGTTAAACAGATAGAATCCAGTAATCGGGTCAAAGGTCTGCTAATTAGCGGTCAAATCAACGCGGATGAAAGCGTTTCACTTATGCCATCCGGGCAACAAGCGTACATTCTTCTCATAGAGAAGGAAGCTAATTATCATCAATCTATAAATGCCAAAGCCGAGTTAAGCCTTGAGCTAACTTACTCTGTTTCGATGAAAGAAGGAGACATGATCGTTCCCTTGAATTCCCGCCCGGAATTTGCCGACCAATTTGAGGCTAAGATTTATTGGCTGAGCAAACAGGATTTGCTACCCGGTAGAGCGTACATCTTGAAAGCAGCCGGAGGAAAAAGCGAAGCAACCATTAGTAAGCTTAAGTACCGACTCAACGAGGAAGACCAGCAACGAATAGCTGCCAACACTCTAAGTGACCGGCAGCATGGGGTCGGCAACATAGCGTTAACCGAGGCGATCATTTATGACTCGTATTGTGTGTGCAACGCAACGGGGTGTTTTAATCTAGTAGATAAATTCTCTGGAGAATTAGTTGCGAAGGGCGAGATTCATCATGGGTTGAGGCGCGCTAGCAATGTCCACTGGCAGGCACTGGATATCGACAAACACAGCAGAGCTAATATCAAGCATCAGGTCCCCAGAGTAATTTGGTTAACTGGACTTTCAGGTTCTGGCAAATCTTCTATCGCCAATTTCATAGAAAATAAACTGATTGCTAAGACTCGTCATTCGTACCTATTGGACGGCGATAATGTCCGTCATGGACTCAACAAGGATCTCGGATTCACCGATGTTGATCGAGTCGAGAATATCAGGCGAATAGCTGAAACTGCGAAACTAATGCTAGACGCTGGCCTTATCGTAATTACCAGTTTTATTTCACCTTTCAAGGCGGAACGGGAAATGGCACGCTCCCTTTTCGATAAAGGCGAATTTATCGAGGTTTTTGTCAGTGCAAGTCTTGAGGTATGCGAAAAACGTGACCCTAAAGGGCTTTATAAGAAAGCACGAGCCGGCAACATAAAAAACTTCACCGGTCTCGATAGCCCCTATGAGCCGCCACAACACCCTGAAATCGTAGTCGATACAGAGACACTGACAGTGGAACAAGCCGCTGACAAGGTCATCGACTATTTAGAAAGACTCTCCGAATAAGTAGAGTCAGGAAAAAAATCAGTGCAGATTCACACCAGAGGGCTTGGATTTACTTTCGGCAAACTCCGGATGTAACACATCGATACGCTTGACCAACAACAAATCGTGCCGACACAAGCCATCGTATTCATCGACGGAATGCGTGTCGATATCATCCAGCAGAACGCAAACCACATCATCCCCTTCTACATCGACAACCACACACGGCTTGAATCCGCTAACTGTGTCCAACGAAATGGATGAACCAACCTCAAAATTATGCGCAGGATAAATACCATCGGTTTGTTTAAGTAAGCCATAAGAGGTGAAGGCCACACCAAAACCGGCTGCGGCTACCACGTGAATAATGTCTATAATATCGGGATCAGTCAGATCGACCCGAACCGTATCTGACATCGCTTGATTATTCTGCAATTGTCTTTGATAGACTAGGCGCAGAAACAGGCTGATATCATCCTGGTTCCACTCAAGCGTCTCCTCCTTTGCCGAAGAGGAGTTGTCTGAAGAGAGACTCAGCACACTGGTTTCGATAGTGAGGTCTTTAATTTCGGTTTCAGGGGGGCAAGGGACCACCATCGAAACCGAACAGTAACCCTCACTGGTCTCGGCGCTTAATCGCCAAAGGAAAGGAATGTCGCCCCGTAGCTCAATCATGAATTACTGTTATAACTAAACTGTGTTAGTAAACATACCACAATAAGACATCTGACAGAATCATCGACTATCATTGGACTGGTCACTAACAAGGGTTCTGAAAAACTAATACTTAGCGAAATTTGCTAAACACCATCTTCAGAAATTTGTACTAAACCATTGAGCTTCAAGGAATTTCAAAATTAGATCAAGCAGCGAAGTTTTGTCCACAGATTCTGTGGATAACTCAGTGCATAATTCTTGGAAAAAACTCGCAAGCCACTAAATCCTGTGCGAAAGGGACATTTTGGTCAATTTTTAATCAAACCATATATTTGTTATAATTCAATTAGTTAGGAGTTTTGGAAGGATCGAACAAAAATAAAACCTCCTATTTTTAAGGGTTTTATGACTATAGAGTTATTTTTGTGCATAAAAACGCGAGTAAAAAGCATTTCTGTTGACGAACATCTGTATTTACTACTGTTTTCATTAAGGTTTTTCAAACTACAATACCGTTCGTTCTTAAAGCACTCTTGTTACTCAACCAGCAAAGATATGAGCAGCTAGTGTTTGCACTGACTTATGGCACTGCTGGATCGTGAAACCTAGTACTTCGAGAGGATTAAACGAATTTAACTATAAAACGACGCCAATCGCTTCACTCCGCACTTTAGCTGCGGTATTTGTCTAAAAATGTTTCTGCCTTAAAAACTACTTTTTACCTTCTATCCAGCCGATTACTTCAGTAATCGTATACAAATTTTAAACTAGCGATATTTTGTAGTTATTTAAACCCCAGATAATTAATAGGAAGGCTTACTCCCTTTGCGTTCTGAAGCCTCTGATAGGCTGATTAATACGTATGGTCAACTTTTCTAATAGGTCGGAAAAAGAATCGGAAATGCTTACAATTTCAAATAGTTTTAACAAATTTTGGTGGATCCTGCCCTATTTTTTTGCGCTAATTTCAGAGGCTTCCGCTCAACTTCCAAAGCTATCAGATTCAGAGCTTCAGTGGCTCGGAGAACAAATTTTTAATAATGAATGCGCGAGCCAGTTCGAATGCCTTACCAGTTGGAATCCAGGAGAACGATTCCCTTCATTGGGCATAGGCCACTTTATTTGGTATCAGCAAAAACAAATTGAACCTTTCGAGGAAACTTTTCCCGAACTATTAGCCCTGTTTAATGAACGAGGCATTGTGCTACCCGATTGGTTAAGTGGAGGTAGAAACGCTAATGCGCCATGGAATAGCCGTAAACAATTCAATGCCCAATTACAGAGCTCCCAAATGCGAGAACTGCGCCAAATCTTAGCGACTACAAAACCTGTGCAGGTAGAATTCATAAGTCGGCGTCTGTATCAATCAATAAACGAAATCATCAAACAATTCCCCACTGGGCGGCAACAAATAATTAAGGACAAAGTTATAAACCTGGCAAATAGCCAGACTCCGTATGGCCTCTATGCACTTATTGACTACCTAAACTTCAAGGGCACAGGGCTGAATTCACGGGAACGCTACCTCAAAAAGGGTTGGGGGCTTTTGCAAGTATTGCAAGAAATGCAACACAGCAACCCGACGTTAGAGAATTTTGTCGCAGCCGCGGGCTATGTGCTCGAACGCCGCGTCACAAACGCACCACCGGAACGGGAAGAACAACGCTGGTTGCCTGGCTGGAAGAATCGCCTACAAACGTACTTGCCTGTGCAACGTACTGAGTGACATTCATTACAGCTTGTTGCTTGACTATTTTAGCTATACGCTGAAACACTTTTTTTATTGTCACACACAATTAGAAAACGGAAATGCGACCCAATCATGAATTTCGAACGACCTAATATAAAAACTATGAAGGGCTATAAACCTGGTGAACAGACAGAAGGTTCTGGAATTATTAAACTTAATACTAACGAGAACCCTTACCCTGCTAGCCCTGCAGTCGCAGCCACGCTCAAAAATTTAGATGCCGAAAACCTGCGTCGCTATCCCCCTCCCCTAGCAGATTCGTTTCGTGAAGCGGCAGCCAAGCTTCACAACGTTAATGAAAATAACATCATTCCAACCAATGGGGGAGATGAATTACTCCGGCTGGCTATCACGACTTTTGTAGATCCCAACGAAAAAATCTTGGTAACTCAACCTTCTTATTCCTTATATCCAGTATTAACCAGCATCCAGGGCGGCATACTTATTCAAATTCCTTTGCAACAAGATTGGTCCATGCCCTCAGACTTCGAAGTTAGCCTGACCAGCAGTGGGGCGAAAATGTGTATCCTAGTAAATCCACATGCTCCCACTGGCAAACTGCTGGATACAGATTACCTTGCACGGCTGGCTGATAGTTTCCAGGGTATTCTGTTAATTGACGAGGCCTATGTTGATTTCGTGGATCCTGATTTCCAATACAATTCTGTATCGCTCATCGAATCTAACGAAAACATACTGATACTCCGCTCCCTCTCAAAAGGATACTCCTTAGCCGGCTTACGATTTGGCTATGGCATAGGCCCTCAACACCTGCTCGAGCCTATGCTCTACAAAACAAGAGACAGCTATAATACAAATACCGTGGCCCAGCATCTAGCCACAGCAGCCATAGAATCAGCTGACTATGCCCACAGCACATGGGATAGAGTGCGCAAATCAAGGAATGTCTTGACTGATGGTTTAAACCAAATGGGACTGAACACAGTGCCCAGTCAGGCAAATTTTGTACTCTGCCAAGTTCCAAATTCGATTAGCGCAAAAGGACTGTACGAAGGCCTTAAACGACAAAATATCTTAGTGCGCTATTTTGACCAAGATAGACTCAAGGACAGACTGCGAATTTCTGTCGGCAGCGACACCGAAAACACAGCCCTATTGGAAGCTATCCACTCTCTTATCAAGACCTAAGATTACTATCTCGACTCAGATTGGCTAGCTAAATTAAACTCCGGGTTGACAATCTGACTCGCCAAGTTTAGAAGAGCACAGTCTGTTTGTTTCAATTCTGGTTTTCTATATGGTACTTACCCATGTCTGTTCCTGAAAAAGAGACTACCTCGGAAAAACCCTATCATTGCCCGGCTTGCAAAAAGCCAATGCGACGGATCGAAGGTAAAAAAGGCCTTTTCTGGGGTTGCACCGGATACCCTGAATGCGAAACAACCCTTCATGATGATAATGGGAAACCATTGGCACAATCAGATGAGCGTTACCGATGCCCAATCTGTACTCGCCGCCTGGTCAAGGCGGACCCAGATAAAGGCAATTACTGGTTCTGCAGTGGCTACTCAAAAGGATGCAGAGCCACCTTAGCGGACAATAATGGAATTCCTGAGGAAGCTCATCATTGCCCGAGCTGCCGAAATTTACTAATGAAACGTGAAGGTAAAAATGGAGTATTTTGGGGATGCCGAAGTTTCCCTAATTGTAAAACGAGTTTTAAGGATTTAGATAATAGGCCCGATTTTGATCTTTTCACTACTAAGAGTTCGTAAGAAAACCTCAGCAACCCTGGCAGGTATAGTTATAGCCGCACTCTGTTTGTGGGGCATCTCAATGTGGCAGGACATCTCTCCTAGTGAGATATTCAATATCTTGCTGGCCACCACCGCCATGGTTGCAGTCGTTATGGTCGCAGCTATACTCTTAATAGCATTTTTTAAAATCTTAAGTAGCTTAATTCGCAAGTTAGCCGGGGCTGACAACGAAGATTCTCATGATTAAGACAGAGGTAGGCTGCGCGACATAATCAAGGCATCTTCCTGGCCTTCAGCGTTTGGGTAGTAGCTCTTCCTTTTCCCGATCTGGGTAAAGCCCAAAGACCGATACAGTGAAATAGCTACGCTATTTGCGGATCTCACTTCAAGAAAGCAATCTACCGCATCCAGTTTATAGGCACGATCCATCAACAATTTTAAGAGTTTACGCCCGTATCCCGCGCCCTGGTAATCCGGGTGCACACATAAAGTGAGTAAATGGCATTCTCCGACTGCCAGAGACATTACTCCATGCGCAACTATTTGCCGCTTGTTGGCTAAAACCCAGCACTGGTGACCTGCTGTCAGGCAATCAATAAATATACGCTTTGTCCATGGATATTCGTAAGCTGCTGTTTCGTTCTTAACTACCAGCTCTAGATCGCTAAATCGCATAGTTCTGGCAAAAAATTGGCCTGATTGATCAGACTGAGAAGTAGACAAAAAATGCATTTTGTGACCCGTGGAGATCAATTTTTTAATCGTTCCCTGAGTTTTTGCAATTGATCCCAGACTTCCCTTTTAAGCTTTGGATGAGAAAGTATCATTTGCAAACTACTGGTAATAGTGAAGTAGTAACCTGCTGGCTCGACCATGTAATCTCTTTGCTCGCCCTTGGCCGATTTCTTCACCAATAATTTTTCCATTTGACCCGCAAACACTAACAAATTACAAAATCCGTCTTGATCGTGGCGCATAGCGATGAACCCCCCCAAAGCCTGTCGAGCTGCCTCGATAGGTTCAGTAGTCAAAGGCAGTCCCTCCATCAGTGGCCAATCGAAGTCCTTACTGGAAAAGTCACAGCCATCAGTGTCTATTTCTAGCGCCATCAAAATGTTGCGTAGCAGTGTCAGGGTTTCTTCGCTCGAATTTCCTATCATCAAATGGGGCCACTCATCAATTACTGCCAAACTATCATTAATACGGTAGTAACGAAGACTGAACTTTAAGGTATTGGTTTCAGTGGTAATTTGTTCTGGCTGAATATTAGCGTTTAAACCTTTGTCCAAAACCGAAACAGATACTTGTTCGATAGCTACATCGCTCTCCTGAGCTGCATGTTGGTCAGACTGGTTTTGCTGTTCAGGCCTACTTGGCTTCGAGGAATCCTCTATTCGTTTTTCTAGAACCGGTTGGTCTTCAATTGCTTCGTAACGGGGCGAAGGTTTGGCTCCGGGCAAGGTAAACTTAGGGTAATATCCCTGAATCCCCATTGCTTTTAAATAGGCCTGTCTTTGAGCTTCATTCACAGAAATATCTGGCTAGTCGTTAAGCAAACTACAAATATACTTCTTTGCCCTAAATACAACAACAAAGCTAATCTCTCCCTTAGCCCAGCTGCAATTGCAGTCCGCCTTTATTCATGATTGAATCCGCGTTCGTCGAAAAGAGGCTCTCTTAGGCTAACCCATGAAAGCAATTCTATGCGAAACCCTCGGACCTCCTGAAAACTTGGTCCTGAAAGATGTGAAGGATCCCGTGGCCGCTGAAAACGAAGCAGTAGTGCAAGTCTATGCTGCGTCACTCAATTTTCCAGACGGGCTCCAAATACAAGGTAAGTACCAGTTCCAACCTCCTCTTCCCTTTATACCCGGTTCCGAGATCGGCGGCATCATTAAATCGGTTGGTCCCGGGCTCAAGGGATTTGCTATCGGGGACCGAGTTATGGCTATTCCTGGACTCGGAGGCTTAGCTGAACAAGTTATAGTTAAAGTCGAAGGATTGCGCAAAATTCCTAATCATATGGATTTTAAAACTGCCGCCGGTTTCGCCATGGTGTATACCACGTCCTATTACGCGCTTAAACAACGTGCCCAGCTACAGCCGGGTGAAACCCTTCTGGTGCTGGGAGCCAGTGGAGGTGTTGGTCTTGCGGCCGTTGAATTAGGCAAAATCATGGGTGCGCGGGTAATCGCCGCTGCAAGCTCTAATGAGAAACTGGATTTCATAAAACGTCTGAATCCGGACGAAACCATTAATTATAGCGATGGTGAACTCAAAGAGAAGGTAAAGAGCCTCACCAATGGCCGAGGCGCAGACGTAATATACGACCCTGTAGGGGGTGATTTATTTGATCAATGTTGTCGTTGTATTAATTGGAACGGCCGGCTTCTAGTAATAGGGTTTACGAGCGGTCGAATCCCAGAGTACAAAGCAAACCTTGCTTTGCTGAAAGGCTCTTCCATGGTGGGAGTTTTTCTCGGCCGGTTTCGTAAGGAGGAACCAATCGAATACGAAATGAATTTCAAG
>CEVK01103519.1_pt1 | contig 11599 bp, 11 predicted proteins | sample 531501 | NCBI WGS metagenome assembly CEVK01 (sample SAMEA2623794, study PRJEB7988) | marine metagenome | biome: marine biome (ENVO:00000447); feature: mesopelagic zone (ENVO:00000213); material: "saline water (ENVO:00002010), including plankton (ENVO:xxxxxxxx)" | depth 740 m | reverse complement strand
ACGAAACACGCCAGCACGAAAATCGACAGGATCGAAATGAAGTCCATTATTCGGCAGCCTCCGCCCTGTTATCTCGTTCGGCCATGGCGGTGCCCACCGTATAGCCTGCGTTGGAGGCAGGGATTGCCATGGCGATGAGAAAGATTCCCGCGAAGATCACCCAGCCTACGTTCTTCATCGTTTACCCCGCCAATCTCTCGTTCACCACTTTACCACCTTGCGTCAGCCGCACGGCGTCACCGATTTCTTCGTCGAGCACGGGCCTACCCGCCTCCTTGTCCCAGAAAGCAGAAAGGAAATTGTAGAGATTGCGCGCAAACAGGGCCGAGGCGTCCGCCGCCAGATGCCCGGCCGTATTCGAATAGCCGACGATCTTAACGCCGTGCTTTTCCACTACCTCGTCCGGCTTCGACCCTTCGACATTTCCGCCCTGGGCCACGGCAAGGTCGAAGATCACGCTGCCCGGCTTCATGCTGGCGATCTGCGCGTCCGAGATCAGTTTCGGCGCAGGTCGCCCAGGTATCAACGCGGTGGTGATGACGATATCCTGTTTGGCGATATGGCCGGACACCAGTTCGGCCTGCGCCTTCTGGTATTCCTCGCTCATCTCGGTGGCATAGCCGCCCGAGCCTTCGCCCTCGATGCCTTCGACTTCCTCGACGAACACCGGTTTTGCGCCCAGCGACTGGATCTGCTCCCTGGTGGCGCTGCGCACGTCGGTGGCGGAAACCTGCGCTCCGAGCCGCTTGGCCGTGGCAATCGCCTGGAGGCCCGCCACGCCCACGCCCATGACGAAGACCTTGGCCGCCTGCACCGTACCGGCGGCGGTCATCATCATCGGGAAGGCGCGGCCATATTCGTTGGCCGCCGTCAGCACGGCCTTATAACCCGCCAGGTTCGATTGGCTGGACAGCACGTCCATGCTCTGCGCGCGCGTGATGCGCGGCATGAATTCCATCGCCAGCGCTTCAAAACCGCCCTTGGCATAGGCTCCGACACGCTCTTTCTCGCGGAAGGGATCGAAGGTCGCCGCGACCCAGGCGCCCGGCTTCGCGCCGGCCAGCGCCATCACGTCGGGCGCCTGCACGCCGAGCACGATGTCCGCGCCTTGGACCGCAGTAGCGGCCGGAACGACTTCGGCCCCGGCCTCGCGATAGGCTTCGTCGGTGACGGAGGCGGCGAGACCCGCCCCCTCCTCTACCGCGATCGTGGCACCCAGGGCGATGAATTTCTTCACCGTTTCGGGCGTGATGGCGACCCGGCTTTCACCGGGCGCCCGCTCCTTCAGTGCCGCGATCCGCATCCGCCTCGCGCGCTTAGCTGGCGATCATCAGGACGACGATGGCAGCGATGGCCACGATGAGCGGCACTGCCCATTTGAGCATTCCGATGAAAGAGCCGTAAGTCTTTTCGTGAGCCTTGCGGTCGTTGGCGGTTTCCATGTCGTGTACCCTTATCGATGTGACTGTTGCAGCTGGCGGTCTAGAATGGAGTGCTTCGCTCGACAAGAGCGTTAGCCCTGTTGGCTGCGCGTCGCATGATTCAAGGGGGGTGAGGGTTAATCCGCTCTTTACCGAACCCTTATAGAGGTTAGGGTCGTTAGGGGAGCGGGCAGAAGATGAATTGGGGAGCACGGAAAATGGCAGGGCTGGAAACCAGACTGCTCATGCTGATCGACGAGGACGCACCTCAGCTCAGCTGTATCTCCCCGATCGCCGAGCATGAGGGGTTCGATATCCTCACCGCGAAAACCTACGTGGCAGCGCTGGAAACGCTAGGCGCGGAAGATGGTCCGCAAATCGACATCCTGATGTTCGACGGAGAAGTCGCCGGAGACAACGCCCGAACATTTATCCAGCACGTCCACGATCTCCAGCAGGATTGCACGGTGCTGGTAATCGGCAACCGTAACGCGCCCGAGATCGTGTTCGATGCGATGCAGGCCGGCGCGAACGACTATCTGGTCAAGCCGATCAGGCCCGAACGCCTGACCACGGCGCTGCGGAATTCCAGCCTTGTCGCCCTTCCCCGCGACGAACTGCTGCCGCTGTCGGAAAAGCTCGTCTCCATTCTCGATTTCGATGCGATGGTTGGCTCCGACGCGCAATTCCGTATCGCGCTCGCCAAGGCGGCTGCCGCCTCGCGGGGCAATGGCCATGTCCTGGTCGAAGGGGAAAGCGGCACCGGCAAGGCCATGCTGTTGAAAGCGATCCAGCACTCTTCAGCGCGGGCCAAGGGGCCCACAGAACTGCTCGAATGCGCGGTACAGCAGCCCGATATGCTGGAAGCGCTGATCTTCGGCCGCGAGAATGGCGCGGTGCCGAACGCGCCCGAAAGGCAGGAGGGCATTCTTGCCCGGTGCGACGGCGGGACCGTGATGATCGGATCGATCGACGCGCTTCCGTTCGCGCTACAGGAGCGATTGGACGCTGCGCTCGATACCGGCATCGTGCGTCCATCCGGGGCGGCTCACGGCTTCAAGATCGACGTACGCATCCTGGCGACCTCGCAGCAGCCGCTTGATGAACTTGTCGAGGACGGCTTGTTCTCGCCTGCGCTTTACGAGAAACTGTCCCTCACCAATTTCGTGATGCCCCCTCTACGGGAAAGGACCGGCGATATTCCCGCGCTCACGCGTTTCTTCCTCGCGGCTTTTGGCGAGGTCGAGGGTGTGAGGCATCACTCCATCGCCGATAGCGGCCTGTCGCTGCTCGAAGCCTATGACTGGCCGGGCAACGTCCGCCAGTTGCAGAACGTCCTGTTCCGCGCCTGCATCAACGAACAACGCGAGGCGCTGACTGCGCACAGTTTCCCGCATCTCAGCGAATTACTGGGGGATGCCGATCGGGGCGAAAGCCGGGCGCGTGGCCTGGGCGTGCTACTTTACAAGGAAGATGGCAACCTTCGCACGCTGGCCGAAATCGAGGCCGACGTCATCCGCATTGCCATCGGCCAATATCATGGCAAGATGAGCGAAGTCGCCCGCCGCCTGGGCATCGGCCGGTCAACCCTCTATCGCAAGCTGCAGGAACTCGGGATCGACAATCCGGGCTGATCGCGCCATGATGCGGGTACGAAAAAGGGGCGAGTCAGGTGAACTAAGGCAACCGCCACGGCGGATATTCCATGCTTCCGGCCCGCATTGGCCGGACCGCCAGACCTGATTCCTTTTTGAAAGACACCCCATGCAAAAACTGAACGACATGCTCTGCGTGGTTACCGGCGGTGCGCGCGGCATTGGCGAGGCCGTTTGCGCCGCCTTCCTGGCCGAAGGTGCGCGCGTGATCCTGACCGACATCGACCAAACCGCCGGTGCCGTCACCGCCGACCGGCTGGGCTGCGAATTCCACCGGCTGGATGTGGCGAGTGAAGCGGACTGGACCGCGCTGCAGGACCAGCATCCCGCAATCGACGTGCTGGTCAACAATGCCGGCATCACAGGTTTCGAGACCGCCACCGCGCCGCACGATCCCGAAACTGCCAGTCTGGCTGACTGGCGCCGGGTCCATGCCGTGAATACAGACGGCTGCTTCCTCGGCTGCCGCTATGCGCTTCAAGCCATGAAAGCGCGCGGCTCCGGTTCGATCATCAACATCTCCTCACGCTCCGGCATGGTCGGCATACCTGGCGCGGCAGCCTATGCTGCAAGCAAGGCGGCGATCCGCAACCACACCAAGTCCGTGGCGCTTTACGCCGCGCAGCAGGGCTGGCGCATCCGCTGCAATTCGGTTCACCCCGCCGCCGTGCTCACCCCCATGTGGGAGCCGATGCTGGGGACCGGGCCGGAACGCGAGGCTACCATGGCCGCGCTGGTCGCGGATACCCCGCTCAAGCGGTTCGGCACGCCTGAGGAAGTGGCCGCGCTCTGCGTCTACCTCGCTTCGCCCGAGAGCGCTTACATGACCGGCACGGAACTGACCCTGGATGGCGGTTTGCTAGCCGGAAGCGCAGCTTCTCCCGGCTAGCCCGGAAGATCGCCGAAATCGGTCAGCGCCGCATCGCGTAGGCCGCGCCAGACATTGCGTGCCTGCACCGTTTCCGCGACATCGTGGACGCGGTGCAGCTGCACACCCGCATCCATGCCTTTAAGCGCCAGCGTGACACTGCCGCCCAGACGCTGGTCGGCAGCCGCCTCGTTGGACAAGGCCCCGATCAGTCGCTTGCGGCTGGCCCCCAGAAGGACGGGATGGCCCAGCGCATGGAACAGCGGCAGCGCGTTCATAAGCGCAAGATTGTCGGCCAGCGATTTGCCGAAACCGATGCCCGGATCAAGCAGGATACGGCCCGGGGCAACGCCCGCTTCCAGTGCCGCATCGCGCCGCGCCCGCAGCTCGTCGAACACGTCGAACACCACGCTGGCGTAGTCGCCGCCCTCGTGCAGGTCCTGCCCCGTGCCGGGCGCATGCATCAGCACCACCGCGCAATCGGCGCCTGCAACCACCTCGGCGCTTCGGGGATCATGGGTGAGGCCCGACACATCGTTGATCAGCGTGGCACCAGCAGCAAGCGCAGCCTCCATCACTGCGGCCTTGCGCGCATCGACACTGACCGCCGCGCCCATCCCCGCGCACATTTCGATGGCAGGGACCACGCGCTTGATCTCGTCGCCTTCCCAGACCGCTTTTGCGCCGGGCCGCGTGCTTTCGCCGCCCACGTCGATGATCGCCGCACCGGCCTCGATCATCGCCGCAGCCTGTTCGCGCTGCGCATCGGGATCATCCATGAAGGACCCGGCATCGCTGAAGCTGTCAGGCGTGACGTTGAGAATAGCCATGATCTGCGGCTGGTCGAGGCGGACGGTCCGCGCGCCCAGTTCCAGCGGCGGATGGGCCAGCGTGAGATTGGACCACTGGCGTTCCGCCTCGCCCCCAACCGCATCGGGCAACTGGCCCAGCACTTCTGCGATTGTGTCGGGCGCGGCGAGCCAACGCTCGACGATCTGGCCATCGCGGCGCAGGATCACGGCGAACCGGCTGGCATAGACCATGCCGCCTGCAAGCCGCATGGCATTGCCGTGTTCGCTCTGCGGGCCGGGAACGAGGCCGATGGGGCGGATGTAGATGCGATCAGTCATTGTTGGATTGTCCTAGGGCATTTCCAACAGGATGGAACACATGGAGCACGGTCTTGGTGAGAAAATCCAAGGCCCATATGCGTACAGCGAACGCGGCCAGATTGCTGCGATCAATACCAGTATGAAACGTCCTGCTCATGACCCTTCGCCTAGCGCGAGCGCCGCGTGTAGGACAGCCTCAATCCGGCTGCTGCTCGCGCGGGTCCTTCGCCATGAAACCACGCGAAAGGGCTAGGTAGAGCTTCTCGCGGCATACCATGCTGCCTGCCCAGTCTCCGATCAGAGCGGTTGCGAACAAAGGCAGGATCACGTGGCTGCTGCCGGTCGCTTCGCCCAGGATGATGACTGCGGTCAATGGTGCCCGCACGACACCCGTGAAATACCCCGCCATGCCGAGCAGCACTATCAGCCCGGCTTGTTCTGCCGGGAAAAGCGGTGTCAGGATCTGGCCGAAACCGGCCCCAGCCGCCAGCGAGGGCGCGAAAATTCCGCCGGGTATCCCGCTGGCACTGGTCGCCAGCGCGGCAATGAACTTGGCCGGGCCGAACCAGTAATCACCCTGCTCGCCTTCGAGCAGAGAAGTAGTCGGTTCATATCCCGTACCCGCCGCATCTCCATCGGTCAGAAAGATCAGCAGGCCGACGATGGCACCGCAGATAAGCGCTGTAAGCAGTGGCCGGCCGCTTAGCAGCGCCGACCAGCGCCCTTCGGGACCGCGCAGCATCAGGAAGGCGCGCGAGAACAATCCGCCCAGCACCCCGCCGAAAAGCCCGGCCAGCGGCGCGGCGATGAGCACGGTGGATAGCGGCAGACTGCCCTGAAGCAGGCCGAAATATATATAATCGCCAGCCAGCCCCTGCGCGGTGAGGCCCGCGATCATGACTGCACCCATCACCAGTACGGCGACGCGCTGTTCATAAGCGGTGGCAAGTTCTTCGATGGCGAAGGCAATTCCGGCCAGCGGCGTGTTGAATGCCGCCGCGACCCCGGCTGCCCCGCCCGCAATGACCACGCCGGGCGTAACGCGCAGCCGGAACAGCCGGTGGATCTGGACCATGATCGATCCTGCCAGTTGCACGGTCGGCCCTTCGCGCCCGACCGATGCACCGCCGCACAGGGCAACCACGGTCAGCACGATCTTGGCAATCGCCGCGCGCAGCGACATTAGGGCGCGCGCCGCAGGGCCCATCGGATTGCGGCTAGCGGCCATGACCTGCGGAATGCCTGAACCGCCTGCCTCGCTCGCAAAGCGGCGGGTAAGCGCTGCGACGATTACGAATGTCACCGGGGTCAGGACGAGCGGCAGCCAGACGTATTCGCTGCGAACGGAAGAAAAGAGAGCCTGCGCATGGTCGCCGAGCTCGGCAAACAGCAGCGCGGCAAGCCCGATCAGCACCGCCGAGACCAGCATAGCCATGCGCCGCTTCCAGTCCTCGGCGCTGACCAGTTCCTGCGGCATCTTGCCATCGAGGAAACGAGGTCTGCGCGGAAGGAGGGCCATTGCCGCCCCCCTATGCCGCCTGCGGGGATTCGTCCAGCAGGCGGAACGTCAATGCAAAAGGATAGCCTTGGCCTTCATTCGCACGGGCACAGAGCAATCAAGTCGCGCGCAAGATGGAATGCCCACCTTCATTTCAATCGCTCCGATATCGGTTTGTCCCGCAAGGCGGCAAGTGTGCTGCGCAACAGACCGGTAACATCGCCCGCTTCCTTGTGCAGTCGCTCATAAGCCAGTTCAAGTCTGGTTTGCAGCGCGTGGAATAATGCGATTTGCTCCCGCCCGAATCCGGTCAGCCGGTAGAGCTTCTGCCGGGAATCCTGGGGATCTTGCTCGCATTCGAGCAAACCCAGCTTGAGCAATTTGGGCAGCTTTTGTGAGACAAGCTGGTGCGAACGGTCCAGTGCGTCCGCCAATTGCTTCGCCGATGCTGGCTCCCGGGCTTCCACTGCAATCATCAGCGAACAGGATTTGACCGGGATGAGGAGCCCTTCTTCTTCGAAAGCCTCGGCACATTGCACAGCGATAAGTTCGCTGAGCTCCTCGCTCAGACGACCGAGAAAATGCCGCTCTGCAAATCGGATTTTGGTGTCGGCATTATTCTTCGATCCGGCGGTAGACACGGCTTCTCCCATTCTTGAACAGACGTTCCATCGCCGTAACCTTGCCGTTCTTGCGGACCAAACGAAACCGATAGTCGTCCGTGCCCTCCACACCGAACAGACTATCCCCAAGCGGCTCTAACGCCAGCGCGAACCGATCTCCCCAGGTGTATACTGGCACGCCGCTTTCGATCGTCACCTTGCGCCCTTCATAGACACCTTGGACATCGCGTATGTCCCGTTCGATTTCCGATTGTGTAACCCCGGCCTTGTCGAGGAGCGGCAGATACCATCGCGCATCGCCAGCGGGGTTGGTCTCGACCAATTTTTCCAACGCAAGCTTATGCGCCATTTCGAGCGCACGATGCGAGGGGACTTCATGATCAGGAGCGACGCCCAAACCTTCGAAATCGGTTCCGCTGACTGGACCGCTGACGATCCCGATCGGCACCTGCATCACGAAATTGTCGTCGATACGCTTCAGATCGACAGGATGCGCGGCGCCGGCCGTACGCTGTCCGACAACAGTTGCCCGTTCGAGTTCGGAAAGGGAAAAGGCCATCCACTCACCCGCGGAGAATGTCGTGGTCGAGGTCAGCACGAAGATCGGGATATCAGGCATGCGCTTACCGGGCAGCCCGGCCAGAACCCATTGCCCCCGCCGGATGGTTTTCCCATCCTCATTATAAAAATAGTCGAATAATTCCTGATCCCTGTCGCCGGGGAAAAGGTAGCTCATGATAAGCTTTGCAGTCTCCAGATGCCCCCCCCGGTTATACCGCAGATCGAGGATGAGGGCATCGGAATTGCCCAAAAATTCCATCGCGCTTGTGGCGAGTTCGAAGACATCGTCCGTAGCAGCGAAATAATCGAGGCGGAGATAGCCAACATTCCCGGGCAAGATTTCAACGCGCTGAAATTCGAAATTGTTTTTCTGAAGCGTCTGCACGTCGATTTGGGCTGTGTCCCTTTCCACCTCTGCATCGGGCGCGTAGCCAAGGTGGAAATGGAAATCACCGGTAATTTCGACGAGGTCCTGCGACAGAAGGTCAGCCAGTTCCTCCGCCGATAATGACCCTGAATAACGTCCCGCCTGCCGCTTGTTCTCAAGCGCCTGCACTACGGTCTCCGCCTTGTCCGGATACACGTAATCTTGCTGAAGAACTTGCTTGACGCCCGCGATGACCGCTCGTGGCTCGATGCTATCGACTGGCTGCTGGGCTGCCAGCGGATGGGAGGCAATAAGGACAAGGTAATTTAAAACTAGGATAATTGCGCACCGCATCATTTCGACCTCCATCAATTAATACAATATATTGCGCAACATGTTGTATGAGTCAACGCGCTTCATATGCTGCAACTATATTTTGTCTGACAATTGCCCGAAAAGGGGAACAGCTACGTAAAAGTGGCTGACTCAGAGCGCCTTCAAACGGATATCGCATTCCACGCCGGTAGTGGGGAAGCGCAGGTCGATCTGGCCTGCAGAACCGATGGCATCGGCGATCAGGGTCGATCCAAAGCCATTGGCCTCGCACGCTTTTACCGGCGGTCCGCCGAACTCGCGCCATTCGATGAAAAGCATCTCGCCCTCCCGGCAGATGTCGACCCGGATACGGCCCTCCTCGTTGGACAGCGATCCGTATTTCAGCGCATTGGTCGTGAGTTCGTGGAAAATGAGGGCGAGGCCCTGTCCGATTGCGCCGGTAAGCGGCACTTCGTCCTTCACCGTTATTTCGACGCGCTGGTCCAGATTGGGCAAGGCCGCCACCTCTGCATCGAGGATAGCGCTGGGGGTCAGCGAGGCCGAGCCATCGCCCACTAGCAGCTGGTGGCTGCGCGCAAGGGCGCTGACGCGTCCCTCGAGCGCATTGGCGAAGGTGGGCAGATCATCCGCCTTGCGCGATGAGAGCCGCACGATCGACTTGATCACCGAGAGCATGTTGCGCACGCGGTGGTTGAGTTCGTCCGTCAGCAGCCTCAGCCGCGCTTCGCGCTGCTTGGTCTCGGTAATGTCGATGACATGGCCGATAATCTTCTCGACCTTGCCGCCGTCCATAACGAGCGGCTGGCCCGCGGCGCTGATCCAGCGCTTGTCACCGTGGGCATCGCGAATAGCGCAGTCGAAAGACCAGATGCCCTGGCTGGCTATGGCCGCGCGCTGCTTGGCCTCGACCTCGCTGCGCTGATCCGAAAGAACGTGGTCGATGAACATGTCGAATGTCCATTCATCCAGCGGCTGGTCATAGCCGAAAATGGCATCGTGCCTTCGGTTGCGGACCGCTACTCCGCTCGCAATGTCGAGCTCCCAGATGCCGATCTGTCCTGCTTCGAGGATTAGGCGCAGGTGATCGGCGCTGAGTTTTTCAAATGGTAGGACATCGGGCATTGCGGCGAACGCGTAAGCAAAGCCGCGACGCAAGTCATCAAAATACGTTAAATTCCGGTCCTTGATTACCGGCCAGTACTGTTAAGTCGCTCAATCCTCGACCGCCAGCAGGTACAGCTGCCGCGCGGCATCGATGGGCTTAACTTCGCCCTCGACCTCGTAATGCCAGAAGGTCCAGCCGTTGCAGCTGGGCGCGCCCTGCAAATCCTTGCCAAGGCCGTGAATGCTGCCGGTTTTCTTCTCATGGGCGAGCGAGCCATCGGCGCGGACCGTTGCCGTCCAGCGACGCTTCTTGTCGAACACCTGTGTACCGGGCGCGATGAAACCGTTTTCGACCAGCGCACCGAACGCCACCTTGGGGGCGCTGCGCCCAGCCTGCATGGTGGTGAGCGCGCTTTCGTCGAGCGGGAGTTCCTTCTCGATCCGCTTCAGCGCGGCGTCGCGATAATTGCCCTCGCGCTCGCAGCCGATCCATTGACGGCCCAGCCGCTTGGCGACCGCGCCGGTCGTACCGGTGCCGAAGAACGGATCGAGCACAACGTCGCCCTTTTCGGTGGTCGAAAGCAGCACGCGATAAAGCAGTGCCTCAGGCTTCTGGGTCGGGTGGACCTTGTGGCCGCCTTCCTTCAACCGTTCCGCCCCGTTGCAGATCGGCAGGACCCAGTCGCTGCGCATCTGGAGCTCGTCGTTGAGCGTCTTCATCGCGCGGTAGTTGAAGTGATACTTCGCCTTCTCGCCCTGCGAACACCACAGCAGCGTTTCATGCGCGTTGGTGAAGCGCGTGCCTCGGAAATTGGGCATGGGGTTCGACTTGCGCCACACGATATCGTTGAGGATCCAGAAGCCCAGATCCTGAAGGATCGCGCCGACGCGGTAGATGTTGTGATAGCTGCCGATCACCCACAGCCCGCCATCCGGTTTCAGGATACGCTTGGCTTCGGTCAGCCATTCGCGCGTGAATTTGTCGTACAGCGCGAAGCTGTCGAACTGGTCCCAGTGATCGGTGACCGCATCGACATGGCTGCCGTCGGGCCGGTTGAGATCACCGCCCAGCTGGAGGTTATACGGCGGGTCTGCAAAGACGAGATCCACGCTCGCGCTCGGAATCGAACGCATCGCTTCGATGCAGTCGCCATCGAGAATCTGCCCCACCGGCAGATTGCGTGCGATTTCGCCCGCAACTGGCTTCACCTTTGCTTTCGCAACCGTCTGGCTGCGCGTTTTCGTGGTCTCGAGGACCGCCATCACATTACCCCCGCTTGAAGTTATCCACAGGGTGAGTCCAAATGGATTCCGGGTCAAGTCAGATATTTAGGCAACGCGTTGCAAGACGATATTAACCATGGAAGAACGAAACGAGTCCCCCACCAGATGTAGAGTCCGACAGCCGCGCGCAGACTCCAGATACTGGGGTGTGTCTTTCCGGACTCGGATCGCAACTTTTGCTTCCGCACGCTGATCGGCTAAAATCCGCCAAACTTGCAAAATCGCCTCGACCCATCATATCAAGATACTGAATTGAGGGGCGTTTTTAACAAATGATGCAATCGATGGAACAGCGCGGTAGCGCTGACGAGCATCTCGACATGGCTGTGGCCGCTGGTCACATCGGGATCTGGGAACTGGATACCGTCACGGGCAAGGCGTGGCGCAACCTCACGCATGACCGTATCTTCGGCTATGAAACGCTGCGCGACAGCTGGACCTTCGATGATTTCCTCGACCACATCGTGAAAGAGGATCGTGAGGAGGTCGAAGCCACTTACTCCGCAGCGCTTGCTGATGGGGTGGACTGGGCCTTCCAGTGCCGGATCAAGAGGGCCGATGGGCTTGTCCGCTGGATCGATGCGCATGGTCGGCACTTGCCCGGCGATGACGGAAAGAATGACCGGCTGATCGGGCATGTAATCGACATCACCGAAACCAAGCGGGCAGAAGAGCATCTGCGGCTGGTCACGGCCGAACTCAATCACCGGCTGAAGAACATCATCGCCTCGATCAGCGGACTGGTAGGCGTGGCAGCAAGGCAGGAAGGA
>CEVK01017716.1_pt1 | contig 11599 bp, 12 predicted proteins | sample 531501 | NCBI WGS metagenome assembly CEVK01 (sample SAMEA2623794, study PRJEB7988) | marine metagenome | biome: marine biome (ENVO:00000447); feature: mesopelagic zone (ENVO:00000213); material: "saline water (ENVO:00002010), including plankton (ENVO:xxxxxxxx)" | depth 740 m | reverse complement strand
GAGAGCATCTGCACCCAATGTTTGGTACAAGCTTCTGTCGGCATCCGGTGCCCTGACTGCGGCAAGGCCGCCAAGATGCCCACCTTCGATGTCCAGCCGACTTTTTACGTCAAGGCCGTAGCGGTCGGCGTTGCCGTGGTCATTGGTGGCGCGATCCTTTGGGCTCTGTTCAACTTCATCTTCATAAACCTTGGCCTTTCTATATTCACCTCTGCAGCCATCCCTGCTCTGGCAATTGGTTATGGGGCTGGTGAATTGATTAGCGCTTCCGTGAATGCAAAAAGGAGCAAAGGACTTGCCTACATCGCCGCTGGAAGCGTAATTGGAGCTTTTATATTCGCCCAGATAATATATTCAGGGCGTATAGAATTCTTCGGTTTGATTGTACTGGCCGTCGCTATCTACACAGCAGTCCAGCGGGTTAAGTAACTCGCGCCATAGCCGCTCCACGGTGTGGCTCAGGACCTCCCCTTGGAATCCCTTCCGTTGCAGGAAACTGCCTAGTTTGCGCTTGAAGACGGCGGAATTGTCCAGCGATAACTTGGTAGCATATTTAGAACCAGCCCGATATGCGTTGGATGAGGTGTCAAAGTCGGACAGCGTTTCCCGGATGATTTCCTGATCCACACCCAATCTTTGGAGCTCTTGCCTTATGACTGCTGGTCCCCTGGGTTTGGACTTCTCTCGTTGTTCCCGCCAGTTTTTAGCAAATGACACATCGTCCAAGAGGCCCTGGTCTCGGAGATTAGACACCGTGCGGTCTATGGAGTCCTTAGTGAAGCGACCCTGAAGCCTGCGCTGCACTTCTTTCTCGGACCTGGATCGGTACGAGAGTAGACGCAGAGCAGCGTTCTTTGCCTTGAAATAAGAAGACTCGAGATCTTCTGTGGAGTTGTTGCGTTCGGGCATCTGTAAATGCTCCGCGTGGCGTACGAGGGCAGGTTGCCGGTGAGGCTATTTCCGTTGATAGTGAGCTTGTCAAACCACAGCTGCACTGGAGCCAATTCTTCAACTATAGGATGGTTAGTATGCATCCTTCGACAAGCTCGCTATCAACGGAACTGGCGTCGTCTCTTCCCCGGTCCAGCCCTGTTCATATCGATTATTGGTAGTTGGGCGGTTCTATTCTTCGTCGTCCAGCTCTTCTAGGGGCGCGGCGCCGGAGAGTATGTCGGCCACCGAGTCTGTGGACTGAGGCACTACGCCGTTGGCCGAGGTCTCAACTGGATCTGCTGACTCGGCCTCATCGCCAGGACTTCGTAGACGCCCCTCCACGGAAGCGGCGATTTCTGGATGTTGAATCAAGAAGTCCTTGGAGTTTTCTCGGCCTTGGCCCAGCTTGGTCTCACCGTAGGAGTAGAAAGCGCCGGACTTCTTGATTATGCCTTGTTCGACACCGATTTCTAGAATGTCGCCCATCTTGCTGATGCCGAGGTTGAACATGATGTCGAATTCGGCCACCCGGAAGGGAGCGGCAACCTTGTTCTTGACGATGCGGGCACGGACTCGGTTGCCAATGACTTCTGCTCCTTGCTTGATGGATTCCACACGGCGTAGGTCGATGCGAACCGAGCTGTAGAACTTGAGGGCTCGTCCGCCGGGGGTGACTTCAGGGCTGCCGTAGGTGACACCAATCTTTTCCCGCAACTGGTTGATGAATATAACGGCGGTCTTGGACCGGTGAATGGTGCTAGTCAATTTACGCAAGGCTTGGGACATAAGACGGGCCTGCAGACCGACATGGGTGTCGCCCATATCGCCTTCTATCTCTGCTTGGGGGACCAAGGCGGCCACACTGTCCACCACTACTGCGTCCACTGCTCCGCTGCGGACTAACTGCTCTGTGATGTCCAATGCTTGCTCGGCGCTGTCCGGTTGGGCGATGAGAAGGCTGTCAAGGTCGAGGCCGCAGTTTTTGGCGTAATTGGGGTCAAGAGCGTGCTCAACGTCGATGTAAGCCGCTAGACCGCCGGACTTCTGGGTCTCCGCCATGATATGAATGGCCAGGGTCGACTTGCCCGCGGACTCTGCGCCAAAGACCTCGGTGACCCGTCCTCGAGGTATGCCGCCGATGCCCAGAGCGATATCCAGGGCCAAGGATCCGGTGGGAATGTGTTCCGTGGCCAGAGAATGGCCAATCTCGCCAAGACGCATCACAGCGCCCCTGCCGTGATCCTTTTCGATCTGACCCAGCGCGGTTTCCAAGGCTTCTACCCGGCCCTTATCGGTCTTTTCTTTGCTCGTCATCCTCACCCATCCTTAATCTAACGCCAGGAATCTAACGCCAGGCATCGAGTTTTATTTCAGCTTTCGCCGTTAGCGCATCCTAACATCGAGTTCAACAACCCAACAAGAAGAAAATGTCAGCACAAATGTTCGCATGATTGGAAAGTTAAAAAAAGAGGCCAACTGGCCCCTTCAGAAGTCTCAAGTGCCGCCTTTGAAGCCTATGGTTACTACTCCATCTTCCACGATTACAGGGGTGACACGCTCCCCGTCAGTTAACTGGAGTAGGGCGGGAATTTGGTCGGCCTGTTTGGACAGGTCGACTTCCCTGTACTCCATCTTTCGTTTGCGGTAGTCCATCTTAGCCGCTGATGAATATGCGCAATCGGGGTGGGTATATATCAATGTTTCGGCCACGTTAGTCTCCTGAGACTCCTGAGTTTTTCCTGGAGCGTTAAGGCCGCCGGGAGATACCCGACATAACCTATGTCGAAAGGCATTGTAAGGCTGACCTGCCAATTCTTCAACGAGCCAGACATACTGTAGCAGGGTTCTTTAGCGCAATCTTGTGGGATGATATCCTGTATTGGACACAGAGCGTCCCAATCACTATCTCATAGGATGGTCTCTCACCTTGCCTGACCACGCTCAAGGCTGTTCACTCTCCGGAAACTTAGCAGACCTTGCCTCGCTCTTGGACCGCTTCGCATCCGGATCGGGCCGGATAACACCCCGGGTGAGAGGTTCCCGGCTTGGCGCAGACGTTCGCGCCAAGCTGGAAGAAGCTGTTGCAACGGTAGAGGCGTCATCTGACAGTACCCTTTCTTCCGATGACCTACTGGTTTTCGGAAACGGTTGCTATGCCGTTGGGCGGCATGAAGACGCTTCCAGCGCGTATTTGACCATCCTGAAAGACGAACCGGGCAATTCTGACGCCCGCTTCAATTTGGGATTGGCTTATCTGCGTTTGAGGAATCCCGAGGATGCGGTGCGGGAGTTCACCGATTTGTTGGAACAGCATCCCTTGATGGCCGAGGCTTTTTATCAACGCGGCAACGGAAATGACGATTTGGGCGAACTAAACCGAGCATTGGCGGATTATAGCCGTGCCATTGAATTGAACCCGGAATTCGTTCACGCCATGTATAACCGCGGCATTTTGCTGGCGCAAGCTGGAAGGCATGAAGAAGCGGTTGCCCAATTCGACAGAGTGAACGATATTCAGCCGGACATATCCAACACTTACCTAAACCGGGGAGCCTCGCTGGACGAACTGGGACTTCATGACGAGGCCTTAAGTTCTTATACTCGGGCGACTGAGTTGAATCCGGAGAATTCCTTGGCGTTGTTCAACCGAGCAAGGACTAACTATTATCTGGGTAACCTTAATGAGGCGCTGACTGATTACAGCGAAGTGATTCAGCTTACGCCCGACGACGCCGAGGCGTTCAACAACAGGGGTCTGACCTATGACGCTCTGGGCGACTACGAGAACGCCATAGAGGACTTTGACGCCGCCTTGATACTTCGTCCTTCATTCGCCGAGGCCTACAGCAACCGAGGTGCCGTTTTGGAAGTGGTTGGAGACTTGGCAGCAGCGCTTAAAGATTACCAATTTTCGCTGGATGCAGATCCAGAGCTGGCCTCCGCCCACTACAACCTGGCGCGTCTCTATTCTAGGAATGGAGATGTCGCATCATGCCTGAAGCATATAGACCAGGTGCTGCAGATTGAGCCGCAATGGGCTGAAGACGTAGCTCATGACGAGCATCTGAAGTGGGCTCTTGATATGCGGAATCTCCGCGGGGACAAAGGGGAGCACGACAACTCCGAGGGTTAGTCCGGTCCTTTAGTGTTGGCCGGAGGTAGCCTGCCCGAGGTTGGATTCATGGCCAGCCTCAACAACTTGGTCATCTTCCAAGTCATCGTATTCGCCCGCGCCCTGGTAGACCGGGCGGGATGCTAAGAACAGTCTCTTCCGGCGGGTGAACATGGTTCTTAGCAGAACCAACGATGCCAAGATTACCAGTCCTGTAACCAAGTCGCGCTCAATTTGATAGTACTGGCTGAACGCCATCATCATCGTAAAACAGACTGCGATTCCCCAGGTGGACCGCAGCGACGAATGGCGCATGAGTACGATGGTTGCAAGGCCCGTGGCAACGCCGAGTGCGGCTAGAGCCGGTAACAGAGCTAAGGAGACCCCCATCAGTGGGGCCATGCCGTCGCCGCCTCGGAACCTTGTGAACACCGACTTCCAATGCCCAACTACAGATGCTCCGCCGGCCACAAGTATTAATGTTGGCGGCACGTCCAGCGCCCAGGCCGTGAAGACGGCTGTGGCACCTTTGGCCACGTCTCCGATGAACACAAGTGCCCCGGTGCGGTGTCCCACGTTGAAGAAGACATTGGCTGTGCCAGCCAGAGTACTGCCAGTGGAAAAGACGTCAACACCCCTGATGCGGGATGCGATCTGAGCGAATGGTAACGCACCTAGGAAATACCCGGCGATGATGGCCAGAATTATGTTTTGGACGATTAGAAGGCCGTTAATCATGAAGGACAGTCTTTAGCCAGTAGCTTAGGTGTTAGGAGACGGAAGAAACATGTAGTTGATGGTGTTCTCAGTACGGAAGAAGGCATTGGTATCTTCTGTTTCAATCATATACCAGCCAACGAGTATGAGGATAGGAGTCTAATAGCGGAAACAAAGCATTAGCCCTGTTTTTCTCCAACGTACCGGCAGTAGCCTGGTCCGTATGTTTCCAACGGCTTCCTAAACTTGAACATCAGGCCTGGCGAACTTTCCATCGGACTCCCTTTAACCAAAACCTCAATCATGGGCTAAAATTCCGAATACGCCGCGAGCTTGCCTAACAACTTTCACTCGTGCGGCGTCTTGTATACTTCGGATGTATCTCACATTCAATAGATTCAAAAGTCTTGTTTGTGTTTCACATAGGGATTGTTAACACCTTAGGAGAACCAATGACGACCCAATCTGCACTGTCCGGCATGGTGGTTCTAGATCTAACCCAAATAATGGCCGGCCCGTTTTGCACTATGGTGCTGGCTGACATGGGAGCCGATGTGATAAAAGTGGAGAAACTCAATGGAGGCGACGATAATCGCCGCATGGGTCCACCCTTTATCAAGAACTGGTCGGCCGGCTTCCTCGCCTTGAACCGCAACAAGCGCAGTCTGGCTGTCGACCTTCGCAGTGAGGCTGGCCGGACCATGTTCAAGCGTTTGGTTGAAGGGGCCGACGCCGTGGTGGAAAATTTTCGGCCAGGCGTAATGGCCCGTCTTGGCTTGGGCTATGAGTGCCTGGCTGAAATCAAACCCAGCCTGGTCTATTGTTCGGTGTCTGGATTCGGCAATACCGGCCCCGATGCCGCCAAGGGTGGGTTCGACTTGGTTGCTCAAGGCGTGAGCGGACTGATGAGCATTACCGGACACCCGGAGATGCCACCTGCAAAAGTAGGGGTGCCGATTACGGACATCTCTGCCGGGCTGCTTTCGGCTAACGGCATACTTTGTGCCTACATTCACGTCCTTAAGACCGGTCAAGGCCAGCAGGTGGACACATCGCTGATGGAAGCTGGCTTGGCGTATACCGTGTGGGAGTCCTCGGTCTACTTCTCCGATGGTGAGATACCGGGCCCTCTGGGTTCGGCTCACCGTGTCTCAGCTCCGTATCAAGCCCTGCGCACCGCCGACGGCTACCTGAACATCGGCGCCGCTACTCAGCCCACCTGGGAGCAGTTGTGCCGAGCCATTGGGGCCGAGGATCTGATCGATGATTCGCGTTTCAAACTGGCCGGCGACCGCAAGAATTATCAAGACGAACTTGCCGTTCTGTTGGAAGAGACTTTTACAACTGACACCACCGCTAACTGGCTCAAAATGCTGGAAGAGGCGGGGGTCGTAGCCGGACCAATCTACAACATGGAACAGGTCTACAAAGACCCTCAGGTGCTGGCCCGGAACATGCTGGTCGATCTCGAAGACCCTGACCTGGGTACCGTGCATAACATTGGTATTCCTGTGAAGCTGTCGACCACCCCCGGCCAGATACGCACACGAGCCCCCATGCTCGGAGAACACTCTGTCGAAGTGCTGCTGGAACATGGCTTCAGTCAGGCCGAGGTGGATGAATTGGTCGTAGGGGGAGTGGTGCTAGGGAACCAAGGACCAGGTGCACAGCGATAGCATTACTTAGGCCAGACGAACCGACGAATGCATTCGCCGGTTTTTTGAGTCAGGTTCCGTGGAGCATATGGTTGACACCTATAGATGGCCTGTATCGTGAAGACCGTTGCGAACGCCGAACAAAATAATTATGTGGTGGCGGTGGCCAAAAAGGAAATTGTGAACTTCCGCCAAGCCTGGAATCGGAATAGCCGCAGCTAACCAGCTGTTCGCCACGGCTGACCTTCCGTGGCTTTGAGGAATTCTTCCACCAGGATGGGGCTGGAGACGATAACGCTGGGGGTGAAGAGGGTGCCGTCGTTGCCTTGGCGGTCCACTACTTTGGCGCCGGCTTCTTGGGCGAGGACCAAGCCACCGGCCAAGTCCCAGGGCATCAGAGAGTGGTGGAAATACAGGTCGACGCGTCCTGCGGCAGCGTAAGCCAATCCTAGACCAGACGAACCCATGAAGCGAATGCTGTACATCCCAGGCCAGAGCGATCGCACCAAATCCAACGCGAATCCGGCCTTCTCGTCAACATAGCCAAGGTCGCAACATAATAGGCTGCGGCTAAGTTCAGTGGTCTTTGAAGCGGTGATTTTCGTGCCGTTTAGGAACGCTCCTTGGCCTTCGATGGCCGTGAACATCTCTTCGCGCACCGGGTCGTAGGTCAGGCCGGCCATGATGTGGTCGTCTTTGGCTAAGGCGATTATGGTGCAGAAGTGAGGGATGCCGTGGGCGTAGTTTCGGGTGCCGTCCAAAGGGTCCACTACCCATTTGTAAGGGGAGTCGCCTTCCATGGGCTTGGATTCTTCGGCTAGTATGCTGAACTCTGGGAACTCGCCGGTGAGCAGGTTAAGAATGGTCTCCTCGGCGGCCAGGTCGACCTCGGTCACGATGTCCGATCGGCCCTTAAAATGGACCTCGTGCTCGGAGCTAAACCGGTCGCGTATGATCTGCCCGGCGGCCCGGGCAGCCTGCAAAGCAACATCCATGGCTCCGCGTCCATTCTTTGATACAGGCAATTCTTCAGGCATAAAAACCTACTAACTAGAGAAAATAATCCGAAAACGGCCGAAAGCTGCTCGCTGAAAACTATCGGCTGTTACACCAATCCCATCTTGTCGTAGACCTCGGCGATGGTCTCCTGTGCGATAGCTCTAGCCCGCTTGCCGCCCTCGTGTAGTATCTCTTGTACGTAGCCGGGACGGGCCTTGATGTCTTCGCGCCGTTCTCTAAGTTCCCTAAGATAGTCATTGATGTTATCGGCCAGGTGGCGCTTGCAGTCGACACAGCCTCGTGTAGCGGTGGTGCATTCTTGGTGGACCGTGGCTGTTGCCTCCGCCCCAGTGAAGATTTTATGCAGCGAGTAGATATTGCAAACCTCCGGGCGTCCGGGGTCGTCCCGGCGCAGCCTCTGCGGGTCTGTATATGCGGTCAGTACCCGTTTGGTAGTCTCCTCTGGAGTGGCAGCCAGGTCGAGGTGGTTGCCCATAGTTTTGGACATTTTGTTCTGGCCGTCTAGACCGATTAGCAACGGCGCTTCAGTGAGTTTGGCCTGGGGTTCGGGAAAGGTCTCTCCGAACATGTTGTTGAAGCGGCGGACGATCTCTCGGGAGAGTTCGATGTGAGGCACTTGATCCTGACCCACAGGCACAGTGTCGGCTTTGTACAAGATGATATCGGCGGTCTGGAGTACCGGATAGCCCACCAATCCGTAATTGACTGTCTCCTCGGTCTCGTCCATCTGACGCACTTTGTCCTTGAAGGTCGGCACCCGGGTCAGCCAACCCAGAGGAGTGACCATGCTAAGGAGGGTGTGGAGAGTCATGACTTCAGGAACGTGGGACTGGACGAACACAGTGCTTTTTTCCGGGTCGATGCCGGCCGCTAGCCAGTCCAAGACCATGTCCTCGATGTTGGGCTTGATTTGGTCTACTTCTTCGCCTGACTCGAGGGTCGTCAGCGCATGAATGTCCACGGCGCAGTAGATGCAACTGTAGTCCTGCTGCATGGTGACCCAGTTTTGGAGGGCACCCATGTAGTTGCCCAGATGGAGCAGCCCAGTAGGCCGCATGCCGGAGAATATCACACCTTTATGACTAGTATTGGCTGGTTGAGTCATGACCCTGAATCACGCATAGATTCGGCGAATTTCACGCCTGTTGGAACAAAAAAAGTTTAGCATAAGGTGATATGGGCAGCAAGGTTGAAAGAGGATGGAATCAGTTTTAACCTGACTTCTTTGCGTGCGACTCCAGCAGACCACCGGAATATCCAGGGTCTTCCAACCCGCGTTGTTCGCCGCGCAAATACCCTATCTGGCCGCCGTGCTGGTTGAACTCCCAAAGCAGTTGCTGGCACATGATTGCTAGGTTGATCGTTCCGCCCCTGGGATTGGTTACCACTAGGTCGTCGAAATCGGTCGGGCTTAGAGAATCGAAGTATTCGACGCTTTCTTGGCGGACTGCCGCGACGTATTCCAACAGCGCGGTGGTGTCCGGGGCTTTGTAGGCTTTCAGGTCCTCTATGGTGAAGCCATAGCCAGTGTCACCACCTGCGGCTGGGGCTCTTCCAAGTCGTTCGGCCCAGTCTCCGCTTTCCCACACTTGGGCGTCGCCCCTGAGTCTGGTGTGAAGCCAGCGGTCCAAGGTACGGCCGTAGTGCCATACTAAGAATGCGATTGAGGAACACTCGGTGTTGGGGCTCCAAGCCATCTCGGCAGGAGTAAGGCTGTCAACGGAACGCATCATCGAGTTGTAGTGCTGCTCGAAACAGCCCTGAACAAAGACCTTTAGTTCCAAGAGTAAATCACCTGCCTGAGCCGAATAGACTGCCAATTGTAGCGAGAAGATACGCAAAACAGCGAAGTAGGTCAAAGGAGTAGGAAGAGGCCTATTTATCAGCGAGGTCTAAAGAAAACGATCTTACGGGGCCGTTATTCTTCAGGCTCGGAGTCTAAGCGACCGCCCAATTCATTGAGAAACTGCTCAATCTCAGGCGAAAGTTGGGTGGCGGAGGTAGGAGTCTCTTTGGAATCGGCGGCCGAAGTTTCTTCCGAATCTAACTGAGCATCGTAGTAGGCTTCCATCTGCTGGATGAGCGTCTTCAGCTCGGTATTCCGCTCAAGAGTGGAGTTAAGTTCCCGGTATTGGCGCTGTCCCCGTCGTATCGGAGCCAGGTCGGCTGGGATATTGTTGTAGACGGATGACAACACTTCAATCATCCGTGAGGTGCCGGCGTAGTCCTCTTCCAGTTGTACATACTGGGGCAAGTGAACCATGAAGTTGATGGACTCTATGTCTGCTTTCTCGACACCTTCTGAGAGGAGGTTCATGATTGTCGTCGGGCCCTGGTAGGTACTTTGGCGCACCTTGAAATTCGGCACCGGCCGGTTCTGGGGGACGTCGCCGAGACTTCCTGTTACCAAAAGTGGCCGGGTGTGAGGTACTGCGTCATACATGGCGCCTAGGCGACAGTAGCGCTTTACCTTGAAGTGGTTTACCACTTCAAGGATTGAATCAGTGTAGTCCTCTCCATTTGAGTGTGGCTCCATCAGATGAAGAAACAGATAATCAGGTCCATCGTCAGTGATGGCGTAGCGAATGATGCTGTTGGGTATTTTGACCTCGCGCTTGCCGTCTACCAGTCGCATGTTAGGCCGGTAGCGCGTGAAGTCAAAGAAGGTGCCGGGACGCGATAGGCGTCCCAATTCCTTGGAACCCATGAACCGTTCCAGTCGGTTAAGTGTGAGAGTTCCCACGCTGCCCACGTCCACCCAAGGGCGGACCATCGCGAATACGTGGGGGTCTCTCAGTTCGGGGAGTGGTTCGTTCAGTTCAAAAGCGCCGATTTGCATAGGCCCATCTTCCCAGATTAGCTTCGAGTTTTCAAGTCCCGATACGCCTTAGAGCCCGGAATCATCCAGGCGGGAATAGGCACGGCGGTTACTGATTCAGCATGGTGTCGGCCGAACCCAGTCCTTCCAAGGCCAGACCGTAGCCCAGCAGGTCGTGAATCTGACGCTTGATTACTAAAGTCATGGCCACCCGGCTATAGCGCAATACGATGTCTGACTGCCGAGACATCTGTTCTGCCAACTTCCAAGCGCGTGGCAGCAGGTCGGCTTGGGGCATGACTTCGTTCACGAGGCCTAGAGTCTTGGCTTCTGCAGCCTCAATCCGCTGTCCGGTGAGAAGGAAGTAGCGTCCTCGGTTCACGCCCAGCAGAAGCGGGTAGACGATGTGCATGCCATCCCCTGGCACCAGGCCGCTCATGAAATGGCCTGAGTCCTGAAAAGCGGCGGTATCAGAGGCCAGAACGATGTCGCAGAGGAGAGGAATCTCGGAGTGACGAAGTGCTGGGCCATTGATGGCACTAATCATCGGAACTTCAACATCCAACAGGCTGGTGAGGATGCGCTTGCCTTCCCAATAGGTTTGGTCCCATTCACGGGGAGACCGTTTAGGGGTACCGGCGGCAGTGCCCTGTGGCCCGGTGAATGAGTCTCCGGTGCCGGTCATTATGATTATCCGGTTTTCTGTGTCGGAGCCTACGTCCACGAAGACCTGGGAAAACTCTTGATGCGGGCTGCCGCCCCATTGCAGAGGGCCGTCGTCGGTATGGAACGTCATCTGCAGGATGCCGTTGTGCCGCTCCATCTTGATGCTGGGATACTTATCGGCGTATTGGTCAAGAGAAGCCATAATGATATCTCCCGTGTATGGTGCCGGGTCCAGAATTGCTGATGAAAGGAGTTGAAGTACGCGTATTGGTCAGAGCAAGAAGTTGTCTGCCCCGTCGGTGCCATTGGTCTCGTTGGCATATTCTTTGGCATCTGGCTGTGACAGGGATGGACCTACGGGCGTGTTGGTGGATGCTGGCCCGACAGATGATTCTGATGCGGGCTGACTGATTATTGGCTGAAGGAGTTCTTCTTTGGGCACGGCATGCCGCATCACGAAATTTGCCACGTCACGGTATAGGGGTTCGTCTAGGTTGCAGCCCCGCATCATAGAGAAATCGGGGTCGAGTTCTTCCAGCATCTGCTGGACCTTGACGTCACCATGACGGGCGGCTAACGCATAGGCGAGCCCACGTGTGTCCCGGTCCAGAGAGCGCTCGTGCTCCTCGCTTTCTTCCAGCTCGATGTCATAGTCGATGCGGTCGGCGATGGCCAAAG
>CEVK01011913.1_pt1 | contig 11652 bp, 9 predicted proteins | sample 531501 | NCBI WGS metagenome assembly CEVK01 (sample SAMEA2623794, study PRJEB7988) | marine metagenome | biome: marine biome (ENVO:00000447); feature: mesopelagic zone (ENVO:00000213); material: "saline water (ENVO:00002010), including plankton (ENVO:xxxxxxxx)" | depth 740 m | reverse complement strand
AGCCTCACCGAACAACACCAACCGCCAATGTTCTTTTAAGAAATCAGCGGTCTCCTTCCATCGGGCCGCCAGGACCATCGCCGTTAGCGCCGCCACGACGCCGAGCCCTAGGTAGACGGCCCAGCGTGAAAAGTCCATCAACCCTAACGACACCGACATCCAAGCGACATAGCTGACGGCCAAAAGCCCGAATATCCGCGCCAAGATGATACCCCGGTCAGGGAGGGGCCTAAAAATGAACATGGTCAATGGCAGAGCCACCAGGTAAATCAGTTCCACCACCAGCAACCAAGCAAGAACTGGCACATCATTGGTCCAGCCATCTCGGCTAACGACCTCCGAGAAAGTCCCACCTGCTTGCTGTGCGACCAAGTCATCTCTTGATAGAAGCAGGCCAACATCCCGATCACCAGCGCCCTGAGTGCTGATTTTAAGGCGGGTTCCAATGATCGATTCATCCAGATGACCAGTGTTCTTGAACAGCAAAACCCTGGGGTGGTCATAGCCGACTACGTTGTCATCGGCGTACCCCAGGTCTAATACAACTTGTGGCTCATCGCCAGGGTTCAATGGGTCAGGGGTTTGCAGGCCGGCCCGCCCGACGGCGTCGTCCCTGAAGGTCACCCCAAACAATTCGGGATAGTTGAGGAACTCTCGGTCCAAGTTATAGCCAAGATTACCGTTGAAAAGGCCTTGGTAGTACTGATTACTGAATGGAAAGCGAGCCGGGTCACGGGCGACGCTGGCGTAGGGACGACTGCTGTAAAAGACCACATATTCGGATGCCGCAAGTTTTCCGGCTAAGGTGTTCATCTTCTCTAAGGTGTCCATCTCGTAAACCGGGAACTGCCACACGTCATAAGAGGAAAGATTCGGCACAAATTCGTCCCAGTGGTTGTCGCTGACGATAGCGGTCCCGGCGGGCACGTTGGAATTTATCCACTCGGACGCCGTGATTGCCGGATGATCCTGGGCGTAGACCCGTTGAAAGGCAAGAGTATAGAAACCGGTGGCGGCGACCACGAACACGACCATGCCGATAGCTAGGCCAGGCCATATTCTGGTAGGATCCAACCAACGGGTGACCAGACGGCCAGCCAGTGGCTGGTAGGCAAACACCGTCCACAGCAGCATCCTAGAACCCATTATGATTAGGACCGGCATCAACGGGAACACATAGCGGAGGAAGTGGACTTCGAAGGCCTCCAAGAAGACAAACCCGGGCACCACCCAGGCCAACAGAAACAGGTCAGCCCGACGAATGGCCTTGCTGAAGACGGCCACGGCAGCGGTGAATGGGATGGAAGCCCAGGCGACCACTCCCAGTGGGAGGCCCAGACCCCAGACGGAAGATTGCTGTATCTGATAGATGAATGCTGGAGTGTCGACGTATTGGATCGTGAACGGCCACAGACCAGCATCGCTTGCCATCCTAGTCTGCGCCGCAAGGTCTCTGGCAAAGGAACCAAAATCCAGAATGGCGTAGGGCGCGGAGATGAAGAACACTCCTCCCGCGACAGCGGCAGCTAAGGCGGCGTGCCGAAAGATGCGCTGCACCAGTCCAGGAGTTATATCTGCCCAGCGGCCTTCCACCTCATCTAGGACGCGGTACAAATAGATCAAGAACATGGGAGCCAGAATCGGCAGGATGCTCACTTTAGGCGCGATAGCCAGTCCCAACATCAAGCCCAATATAGCTGAGTCATGCAACCGCTTTCTTTCCAGCATCCTCCACATTGCCCAAAAACTTGCCAAGGTGAAGAACACCGAGAAAGTCTCCGGGCGGAAGAAATGGCTGTTCTGTACGTGAATAACCGACAGAGCAGTGAGGCCTGCAGCGAGTAGACCTACACCGGTCCCATAAAACTTCCGCCCCAGGATGAAGACCATCACCACTGAACCCACGTCCGCAATGGCAGATAAAGGCCGGCCAAAGTAACGCATATCCAGGGGGTTGAGGTCGGTGAACAATTCCGCGACAGACCGGAAGAAGACCATCAGATAGATGAGGATGCTGCCCAGCGGGAACCAATGAGGATTGAGAGGGCTTCGGTCCTTATCCAAGAGGGTGCTGATACTGGGCAGACCAGGTTCGGCCTCTGGTTCACCTCGCACATAGCCGCACTCCTGGGCACCGGGAGCGTCCGTCAGCAGATCATACATACACCCAGACCGCATATAGATATCCCGTTCGTCTGGGTGGAATGCGAACCCTTGATCCCAATTGATGCCGTTGAGCCGCAGCCCAAAGGCCACAACTATAATCAGCAGCAATACGTAGAGCGTCCAGGAAACACGCCCATGGAAGCTGAGAAAGTGGCGGGCCCTAAGTACCAACGCTAGACCTCATAACTGCCGGTATGCACGAAATCACATACATAAACATGGTGGTTAGCATTATATTTGGAGTCCAGACAAGCCTATGTATAAAAAAGTCCCCCATCACCAATGAATTGGAGGCGGAGGACTTTGCAATCTCTGGTAGAGCTCATGGAAGCCCTGTGCAAAACTACGAGTTGACCCGCAGGTTAGATGCCTTTATCGGACATCAAAGCGGCCAGGTCTGCAGTGCGGCAAGAGTAACCCCACTCGTTGTCGTACCAGCCCATGACTTTAATCATCCTGTTCTCCATCACCATAGTGGAGAGGCCATCGATGATGCAGCTATGAGGGTTACCCTTGTAGTCGGTGCTAACCAGCGGCTCATCGTTATACTCAAGGATGCCTTTCATGGGGCCGTCGGCCGCCGCCGCGTAGGCCTCGTTGATCTGTTCGGCGGTCACGTCTTTGGACACCGTGGCAGTGAAGTCGGTAATGGAGCCGGTGGACGTGGGCACCCGGAAAGCCACACCGTTCAATTTACCGTTCAGTTCAGGCAGGACCAGGCCCACTGCCCGGGCTGCACCGGTGCTCGTGGGAATAATGTTCTCCGCAGCCGCTCTAGCACGACGAAGATCACCGTGGCGTTGGTCCAAGATGGCTTGGTCGTTGGTATAAGAGTGAATCGTCGACATCAGGCCATGCTCGATGCCGAAGTTGTCGTGGAGCACCTTCACCATGGTCGCGAAGCAATTGGTCGTGCAAGAGGCGTTGGAGATGATGTTATGGCTCTTGGCATCGTACATCCCATCGTTAACGCCCATCACCAAGGTCAAGTCCTCGCCCTTGGCGGGCGCAGAGATGATCACTTTGCTGGCACCGCCCTTCAGATGGCCCGCGGCCTTATCGGCATCCGTGAATATGCCAGTCGATTCTACGACCAGGTCAACACCCATCTCAGACCATGGGATCTGGGCCGGATCTCGTTCTGAGAAGACCTTGATACTGCGGCCATCCACGATAAGATCGCCGTTGCTCGCTTCAACCTTACCGGGGTAGCGGCCATAGTTGGTGTCGTATTTCAGAAGGTGGGCGTTGGTTTCAGCGTCGGTCAAGTCGTTGACCGCAGCAACCTCAACCTTTCCGGCATTACGGCCCTCGTTAGCTCGTAGCACCAATCTTCCAATCCTACCAAAACCATTGATCCCAATCCTGGTGACCATGCTCTTCCTCCGGGTCTTTATATTATTTGCGAAGCGGCATAACCAAGCATCGCAACGTTATGTCATTGGCCGAATACATGATAGTTGCTGGAAGGACGCTTGGGAAGACAATTTCCTTCCTTTTGACGCTGAATACCTCGGACCCCGATGGTATCTACCCCGCGGAAGCGCAATATCACCTACGAAATCCCTAAGAAATCGAATGCCGTCTTGCCGGCGTAATAGGCATTGTCACCCAATTCTGATTCGATACGAAGTAGCCTATTGTACTTGGCCACCCGCTCAGAGCGGGCTGGCGCCCCTGTCTTAATTTGACGCACGTCCCAGGCCACTGCCAGGTCGGCGATAGTTGTGTCTTCGGTCTCACCAGAGCGATGGCTCATAACAGCACCCCAACCGGCGTCCCTAGCCATATTGAGGGCCGCGAGGGTCTCTGATAGCGACCCGATCTGGTTCGGCTTAAGGAGCACGGCGTTACTGGATTTCTCATCAATACTTTTCTTGATACGCGTGATGTTGGTCACCAAGAGGTCGTCTCCCAGGACTTGGACGGAACTACCTAAAAGGCTATGCAGACTAGTCCAGCCAGACCAATCGTCTTCGGAGAGACCATCTTCTATGGAAACTATGGGAAACTCGTTCGCCCAACCCTGGTACAACTTGACTAGGTCATCTGCGCTTAATGTGGTCCCCTCACGTTCCAGAACATACATGCTGTCGGATTCTCGGAACAATTCACTGGCGGCCACGTCCAAGGCGATATAAACGTCTTTCCCCGGAATGTATCCCGCCTTTTCCGTGGCCTTGAGGACTATCTCTAGTGCATCTCGGTTGGATGGAAGGCTGGGCGCAAACCCGCCTTCGTCACCCACGTTGGTGTTGTGGCCGTCGTCGCTCAGCAAGCTCTTGAGCGCTTGGTAGATCTCAGCTCCGGCACGTAATGCATCCGAAAAGCTGTTCACGCCAACAGGCATAACCATGAATTCTTGGATGTCTGCCGAATTAGAAGCGTGTTTGCCGCCGTTCAGGATATTGAACATGGGGACCGGCAAACTGACTGTTCCCCCATCAGACAGGTACTTCCATAGCGACCCGCCGGGGTTGCTTTCACCGGCTGCTGCCTTGGCCACGGCTAAGGAAACGGCCAGCACCGCATTGGCTCCCAGATTACTTTTGTCGTCCGTTCCGTCGAGGTCGTTTAAACCGGCGTCGATAGATGCCTGGTCCATAGGTGAGCGTCCTATCAGCCACGGTCCGATAGTGTCATTAACATTAGCCACAGCATTCAAAACGCCGAGGCCGTTGAACCTGGATGAGTCACCATCCCGAAGTTCCAGCGCCTCATGACTACCGGTACTGGCTCCGGATGGAACTGCAGCCAGTGCTGTCAATCCTGAGGACAGCACTATTTCTGCTTCCACAGTGGGATTGCCGCGGGAATCCAAGGTCTCACGGCCATGGACAGAAGTGATAGTGACGTCTTTGCTCATAACACCTTTTGGGAGGGTCAGATTATGGGGCCGTACACTGGCTCGAGAGATTAGCAGTGGTTCCTATTGGCTACAGCAGCCAGGGCTTTGTCCACCGCGTCAGAGGGGTTCTCCGCCTGGATTATCGAGCCACTTATGTCGACACCGTCGCCGTTCTTGGTCAACGGCCATGTCTTCAGGCCAATCACAGGTATGCCGTCACTGAGTGCGTGACCAATCTCCGAAAGGGTTCCGAACGCTCCACCGACAGCTATCACTGCTTCGCCAGTGTGGACGACTATCACATTTCTGGAGTAACCCATGCTCGTAACGATAGGTATATCGACGTAGCTGTTTGCTTCAGCCGCCGCCCGGCCGGGAAGTATGCCGATCGTGGTGCCGCCTCCGGATTTGGCGCCCCGGCAGACGGCCTCCATTATCCCGCTGAGTCCTCCGCAGACGACCATGACGCCTCGGCGAGCCAACTCGCGGCCAACTTGTTCTGCCATATCGACGTGTTCTTGAGTAGCTGGGTTACTGCTGCCGATAACCGAGATTATCATTATGCCTTTACCTTACGAATATGGGACTGGCACACCCAGATTTGGAGATCTCTGAAGGTGCCGTGTATGTCTAACCAGCTTCATTCAACCGGTTTTAACAAATTCGAGAGCTCCCGTTAGCCCATGACTGCTTCACTGGCTGCTTGTATGATTTCGATCAACGGCCTGGGATATATGCCAAGCCATATCATGGCTCCGGCTCCTGAAGTCAAGACCACTACGATCGGCAATGAAGGGCTCTTGCTCAATGCCGGGTATTCTTCTACAAATTCCCCACCGCTTTCTCCAACAGGCGTGGCCTCGATATAGACCTGCCGCAGCACCTGGAAGTAGTAATACAGAGAAACCAGACTACTGAATATCGCAAGGCCGGCCAACCAGAGGAACCCCTCAGAGGCAACTGCTGTGAAGAGGTAGAACTTCATGGTGAATCCGGCGAATATCGGGAGACCGGCCAACGAGAACAGGCCCATGCCCAGGCATGCCGCCAGGAACGGCTGACTGGTCGCCAAGCCACCAAGGTCAGAGATCTCTTCTCTACCGGTCATGTTGAAGAATGATATTACGGTAGCAAACACCACAAGGTTCGTGATTGAGTAACCCACCAGATAGAACATCACACCGTTGGCAGCTAAGTCTGACTCTAGAGAGAACGCGGTGATCCCTGCCAGGATAAAGCCGGCATGGCCGATGCTGGAGTACGCCAGAAGCCGCTTCAGGTTCTTCTGGGCCAGAGCGACCAGATTCCCCACCAGCATCGTTAGTCCGGCAAGGACCGCTAACACCAACTGCCACTGTTCCCAACGCTCGGCGGCCGGGGCGAATCCCTCTCCTACGAGGCGAAGTATCAGCGCAAACGCCGCAGCCTTGGAGCCGATGGCCAGGTATGCCGTCACTGGATAGGGAGCACCTTCATAAACGTCTGGTGCCCACATGTGGAACGGGGCAACGGAAACTTTGAACATCAGCCCCACCAAGATCAGACCCACCCCCACCCACAGCGCCGGAGAAACCTCATACGCCGTGGCCAAACCTGCGGCTATGTCTTCAAACTTGGTCACGCCCAGGGTGCTGTAGACCATACTGACGCCGTAGAGAAGGATGGCCGATGACACCGCGCCTACGATTATGTATTTCAGCGCGCCTTCATTGGACTTCGCGCTGTCTTTCGCGTGGGCAACCATCACATAGAGGCTGAAGCTTAGCAGCTCCAAAGCGATGTAGGCTGTTAGTAACTCCCGCGACTGGGCCATCACGTTCATGCCTAGGATAGAAAAGAGTAGCAGGCCATAGAACTCGCCTTGATGCTTAAGCTTTGCGTCCACAAAATCCATGGAGCTTAGAATGATGAACACGCCGATGCCCATGAAAAGGACTTTGAAGAATAAGGAGAAATCGTCGACAGCCAACAGGCCGTCGTAGAGCGACTCCTGCTCGTCCCAGAGCATTACCAGTGAGACCAACATCAGAGCGATGAGCCCAGCCATCGACAGCCAAGCCAGATAAATCTTCCGGCCCTCAGGCAGAAGCAGATCTACTGTAAAGACCAAGAATGCCAAGCCCGCCAAAGCGAACTCAGGTGTCAGCAGATAAAGGTTGTCGGATAGTGAGGTCACTGCCCGCTACACTCCCGGAATGCTCTGGACGCTGACGTTGATGGCACGCAACAACGGTTCAGGCCAGACTCCAACGAAGATAATTATGCCAACAAAGGCCGCGCCCACAGTCATTTCAACCGGGCTGGAATCTTTAAGGCTGGCCCACTGCTGGTCCGATTCACCCATGAAGGTGCGGGCCAATAGGCGTAGGATATAAATCGCCGTCAGTGCAGCGCCTATCACGGCAAGGATCGCCAATGGCATATATGTACGGAATGCCCCTGTAAACACCATAAACTCGGCGATGAACCCGCTCAAGCCCGGCAAACCCAACGAAGCCAAGCCTGCTATGGCGAAGAAGAACGTGTTTACTGGCATTCTGCTGGCCAGCCCATTCAACACGTTTATGTCCCGGGTGTGGGTCTGATGGTAGATCGATCCGACCAGCAGGAACATAAGGGCTGTCATCATCCCATGCGAAAACATCTGGAGGACGGCTCCGCCGACACCGATATTATCAAGCGTGGCGATACCCATCAGTACATAACCCATGTGGCTGACGCTGGAATAGCCGATGATGTACTTCAGGTCGTTCTGGGACATCGCCGAAACCGCGCCGTAGAGGACGTTCACGGTGCCCAAAGTGATCAGCACAGGCATCCAGTTATCAGCACCCTCGGGCAGCAGGAACATGCCGACCCTGATGATCCCGTAGGCCCCCAATTTCATCAACACGCCCGCGTGGAGCATACTGACCGCTGTAGGAGCCGCTACGTGACCGTCCGGAGACCAGGTATGGAACGGCCAGAGACCTGCTAGAACACCGAATCCGACCATAAACAGAGGAAACACTAGGGTCTGGAATTGGCTGTCAAATGCTCCGTTCTCGGAAAGGGCTTGAAGCCCTCTTAGTGAGAACGTCCCAGATCCAGCGTTCGTAGCCTCGACATATAGAGCGAGGATACCGATCCAGACGAGGATGCTACCCCCAACCAGGAAGATTAGCAGTTTCATGGCGCCGTATTCTTTGGTGCGAAGGAACGTTCCGAAATCAGTACTGCTGCCCCAGACTCCTATTAGCAGGTACATCGGCAACACTGCCAGCTCATAGAAAAAGAACAAGAAGAAGAGGTCACGGGCGACGAACACCCCGTATACCCCGGCCGCGAGCGCAAACAGCAATACGAAGAAGTCCCGGCTGCGATGGTGAATCGTTTGGGAAACCAACACTCCGCCGAGCAACACGATGCCGTTCAACATCACCATCGGAGCGGAAATACCGTCTATCCCCAGAGCGAATCGGATATCCATAGGGCCGGGCAACCAGTCATAGCTGGCCTGGTATTGGAAACCTCCTTGATCATAGTCGTATCTTGCAAAAATCACCAAGGACAGGAGCAGGGAGACAGCTGCTATAAAGATGGCAAAATACCAAGACTCCCTACTCTGGCCGCCAGGCATAAACATCATCGATAGCGACCCTGCCAGGGGTACTATTATCAGCAGCAACAGGGCTATCTGGTCGAAGTCGTTCAACTAGACCACCCTGAGCCAAACAAAGATTCCCAGCCCGACTGAACCGATAGCCATGGCTAAGGTGTAGCTATAGACGTGACCGGTTACGTGCACCTTGAGGGCGATCCCGAACTTCCGAGTTACATCGGCCGGCCCGTTAACTAGAATGTCGTTAACGATGGCCCGGTCGAAGAAGGCGATGAAGCGTGAGAAGACCAGCACGACTCGGTCTATGGTCCATTGGTAAACCTCATCGAAGTAATACTTGTTCTCGCAGAGCTTCAGTAGTTCGAAACTCCGAGACCGGAGGCGGTCCAGAGATATGCTTCTCTGGGCATATATCCGGTAGGTGGCGACGAAGGCTGCAACCGCCAGGACGATCGATACTATGCCCAACCAGGCCTCAAAATGAAACGCTTCGCTATGCGCGAAGAAGACGAATGTCCCGATGCCTCCAAAATCTCCAGGCCAGTTGAAACTTATTAACCCGAATCCGAGGGCCAGGACGGCCAACAGGGCCATCGGCAAAGCCATGGCTAACGGCGCATCGTGGACGTGCTCATTCTGCGCCTTCAACTGGCCGAAAAATACCAGGAACATCGCCCTACCCATATAGAGAGCACTTAGGAACGCAGTCACCAGGGTCAAGATGATGAAAGAGACGTTCCGGTGGTCGTTCACCGCGATCAGTATCTCGTCTTTGCTCCAGAATCCCGCCAAGACTGGAATACCACCCAGGGACAAGGCACCGATGGAGAAAACTATGGCAGTAAGAGGCATGACTTTTCTCAGACCGCCCATCTCTCCCGTCTCCTGGAACTCGGTGCTGTGCAGAACGCTGCCTGCCCCTAGGAACAAGAGGGCTTTGGAGAAGCCGTGGGCCATCATATGGAAGATGGCCGCCGTGTAGCCAAAGGCGCCAAGAGACAACATCATCAGGCCCAGGTGACTGATGGTCGAATAGGCAAGTATTCGTTTCAGGTCCGTGGCCACTAAGGCGATGGTTGCTGACATCAAGGCCGTCACCAGACCCACTATAGAAACCACCATCAGCGGATCTGCATCATAGGCCTCGAAAAGCGGGAAGGTCCGGGCCACCAGGTAGACTCCGGCAACGACCATCGTCGCCGCGTGTATCAGCGCGCTGACCGGGGTGGGTCCCTCCATAGCGTCGGGAAGCCACACGTGGAACGGCACCTGTGCTGACTTTCCCATAGCCCCGAGGAACAACAAAATGGCCGATGCCGTCGCAACACCCTCGTTCATGGCGCCGGTACGGACGGCCTCAAACGCGTCCAGCATGCTGAAGGTGCCGACATCCCGCCAAATCAAAAGGATGCCAACCAACAGGCCAACATCGCCGATCCTAGTGACAATGAATGCTTTCTTTGCCGCTTCCCGGGCTTGGGGGCGTTCGTGCCAGAAACCAATCAGCAAGTAAGAACAGATGCCAACCAACTCCCAAGCCACGTAGAGCAGCAGGAAATTGTCGGCTAGTACTAAGGTCAACATGGCCGCGGCAAACAATGAATGTACGGCGAAGTACCACCCAAAGCGTGAATCGCCGTGCATGTAAGCCATGGAGTAGACCTGCACCATTAACGCCACAAAAGTAACCAGGCCTAACATGGCGATGGTCAACGGGTCTATGAGGATGCCCCAGTGGAGGCTTACACTACCGGCCGCTCCGACAAGCCCTGCGTTGAACCAACTGCGCTCGTAATCGCAGGTTAGCATGTGGGTGTTTTCGCTGGTAAAACAGCCGCTGGTGGTCGTTCCTGCACCCATCCAGGAGCCTAAGACGAACCAAAAGACAGCGAAACCGCCACCGATAGCCAGGATAGACAGCAATGCGCCTTTTGTGGGCAAAAACCTGCCGAATACGACGATGATTGGCGCTGCAGCAAAGCTGAAAATCGGTATGAGCCAGGCCCACTCCATCAGGTCTGCACCGTTTGTGTCTGGATATCTACCATTTCATCAAGTTGATTTCGTCAAGGTTGACCGTCGACCTGTTACGGAACATCCGGAGGATTATAGCCAGAGCCAGACCAACCTCCGCCGCAGCGACGGTGATTATGAATATGGCGATCAACTGGCCATCAAAGTTGGAGAATCTGCCGACCCCTTCCATATGGGAAGCCGCGGCGATCAAGTTGATGTTCACGGCGTTCAGCATCAACTCGATGGACATCACTATAAGGACCGCGGAACGGCGGGCCAAGACACCATACAGTCCGATGACGAACAGTACGGCACTAAGGAGTTGGAACCAGACTAAATCAACCATCGCCTAGCTCTCCTCCTCATCCGACCGGGCGATGATTATTGCACCGATCAAGGCCACCAGAAGCACCAGCGACGCAACTTCAAAGGGGACCGCCCAGGTGGTGAACAGGGATTCGCCGATACCTGTGAACGATGCGTTCTGGGCGTTGGTGTCCTCAATCTTATTGATCAGGAATGATGGGATCAAAATACCAAGAAACGCCAGGGCGGCAACCGCTGCCAAAGGCCACTGCTTATTGTCTGCTATGCGCGGGTACTCGGAGTTCCTTGTTAACATGATGGCGAACAAGAGCACAATGATGATGGCACCCCCGTAAATGAGCACCTGTACCAGAGCGAGGAACTCGGCGAACAGCACCAGGTAGATCCCAGCTACTGCAATCAGGGACACCAACAACGCTAGAGCAGCGTGGACCACATTGCGGGAGACCACCACACCAAGGGCACCTCCAATGGTGAAGACAGCTAGCACTACAAAAACAGCCCAGGCCATCTAAACTGCCCTACTCCGCCATCTAGTCCATCTTCCGGTCATAGACTTCCCTTTGCTCCAGCCCTGCCAAAATACGAGGCACCAAAATGGCGGCTCCCTCAATCACCTTTTTTACCTTGGGTCAGCGTTCCTGCTTCCCGATCATCAATTTGAAGAACCCCCTAGGTCCCCGATAGAATCTCC
>CEVK01107347.1_pt1 | contig 11848 bp, 5 predicted proteins | sample 531501 | NCBI WGS metagenome assembly CEVK01 (sample SAMEA2623794, study PRJEB7988) | marine metagenome | biome: marine biome (ENVO:00000447); feature: mesopelagic zone (ENVO:00000213); material: "saline water (ENVO:00002010), including plankton (ENVO:xxxxxxxx)" | depth 740 m | reverse complement strand
ACCGACCTTGACAACAACGGCTTCCCCGATTTGATCGCTGTAGGAGATTGGATGCCCGTTTCTGTATTTCTGAATAACGGTACGAAGCTGAAATTACAAACCAATAATGGTTGTCAAGACAGCAACGGATGGTGGAATACGGTGGTTGCAGAAGATTTTGACAACGACGGGGATATTGATATTGTCGCCGGGAATTGGGGCCTAAACACACGTCTTACGGCCACTCCTTCAGAACCTATCACCCTATACCGAAACGATTTTGATGGGAACAATGACGTAGAAACACTGGTCACTCATTTCTATAAAGGTCAAGAAACCACCTTTTCTTCCAAAGATGAACTCGCCAAACAGTTACCTATCATCAATAAGAAGTTCTTAAGCTATAAGGACTTTGCTAAGGCCAACATGCACGATCTCTTTCCGAAAGAACTATGGGAAAAAGCATACCAAAAAAAGGTGTATGAACTAGCAACATGTTACTTTGAAAACACAGGGAATCTGCAATTTAAAAAGCATATACTCCCCTTTAAAGCACAAATTTCATCCGTAAATGATATTTGGGTGGAAGACATGAACAACGATGGGTTTTTGGACCTCCTTTTGGTCGGAAATAATTTTGAAATCAGCACACAATTAAGTAGATTAGATGCCTCGCACGGGTTGCTAATGTTGAATGATGGTTCCGGCCGTTTCTCTGAAGCCAAAAACACCTCTTTCAATATCCCGGGAGCGGCACGACATATCCAAGAACTAACCATAGCGGGCAGTACCTATTTGGTAGTTACTCGCAACGACGACCAGCTTTTATTCTTAAAAAAAATTGACTAATGACAACTTTGTTCATGCATCGCGCTGCACGATGTCTTTGGATTTTTATTGCGGCAATCACTGTATTTGCTTGTAACACTTCCGAAGAAAACTCCGTATCCAAAACAAATACACCCACATTATTTACGCGTCTTTCTGCGGAAGAAAGTGGTATGGACTTCACCAATACCGTGGTCAATCAAAAGGATTTCAACATTTTTAAATACCGAAATTTTTACAACGGTGGCGGTGTTGCTATAGGTGATATAAATAACGATGGGCTCGCAGATATCTACCTGACCGCTAATATGGAACAGAACAAATTGTTCTTGAACAAAGGGAACATGACCTTTGATGACATCACCGAAACCGCAGGCGTAGGGGGCAACAAACCTTGGTCTACCGGAGTGACCATGGTTGATATCAATCAAGACGGACTCCTAGACATCTACGTGAGCAATGCCGGAAATATGGAAGGAGACAATCACGACAATGACCTTTATATCAACAACGGTGATCTTACCTTTACCGAAAAAGCCAATGACTATAACCTAGCCAAAACAGGCTTTAGCACACATGCAACTTTTTTCGATTATGACAAAGACGGCGATCTCGATGCCTATATTCTCAATAATAGCAATGTTCCGGTAAGTAGTTTAGGGTTTGCTCATCAGCGGGATGTAAGAGCACAAAATTGGGACATCCCAAAGATCTTTCGCGGAGTGGGTGACATGTTATTGCGCAACGATGGCGATACCTTTACGGAAGTAAGTGAAGAAGCAGGCATCTACGGAAGTTTGATCGGTTTCGGATTGGGTGTAATGATCAGCGATGTGAATAATGATCTCTATCCCGACATCTATGTTTCTAACGACTTTTACGAACGAGACTACCTCTACATCAATAATCAAGACGGAACTTTTACGGAAGACATTAAAAATTGGATGTCACACTTGTGTCTTTCGGCCATGGGGGTAGACATGGCAGATATCAACAATGATGGAAATGCCGATGTATTTATTACAGACATGCTTCCAGATGGCGACCAACGGGTGAAGTCGGTGATGGAGTTTGAAGGCTATAATGTTTTTAAGCTGAAGCAGAGCAAAGACTTCCACCAACAGTACATCCAAAATACCTTACAACTCAATAACGGGAATGGTACTTTTTCTGAAATTGCCTATTACAGCGGAATTTCAGCCACCGATTGGAGTTGGTCCGGACTCATGTTTGACATGGATAATGACGGTTTCCGTGATATTTTCGTTACCAACGGTATCAACCATGATCTTACCGACCTTGATTTTGTTGATTTCTTTGCGAATGAGATCATTCAGAAAATGGCACTAACAGGCAAAAAAGAAGCCATTGACTCGATCATCAATAAAATGCCGGTCGTCTATCTTCCCAACTATGCCTATAACAACAATAAAGACCTTACATTTTCTGACAGGGCCAAAGATTGGGGACTGGGCGAGCCTAGTCTGAGTAACGGAGCGGCTTATGGAGATCTTGATAACGATGGAGATCTCGATTTGGTAGTGAACAATGTGAACATGCCTTCTTTTCTATACCGAAATAATACCAATGAACAGACCAACAACAATTACCTTAAAATCCAATTTGAAGGATCTGAAAAAAATCGCTTCGCAATAGGAACGACGATCAAAATGTATTATGATGATCAAGTGGTATTACAAGAAATGATCCCTTCACGTGGTTTTCAATCGTCTATGGAATACGGGATGACCATCGGCTTAGGAACCGCTAAGACCATTGACTCCCTTCGCGTTATCTGGCCCAATGATCAAACAACCTTACTAACAGATGTTGCTGCCAATCAAACCCTCCAATTAAAACAGCAGGAAGCATCCGGCATCTTCAAACCACAGGCTCAAAAGACAAAGACCTTACTCACAGAACGAAATAATCAAAACTTGATCAAACACGAAGAAAACAATTACGTTGACTTTGATTTTGAAGGAATGATCAATCGAATGATGTCTCAAGAAGGACCAGCACTAGCCGTAGGCGATATCGATGGCGATGGAAACGAAGACGTCTATGCCGGTGGCGCCGCAGGACAAGCGGGTACACTTTATCTTCATCAAAAAAATGGTGATCTACGCCCAAAAACAGTCCCATCCTTTCAAAACGATGCGAGTTATGAAGACACCGCAGCAGCGTTCTTTGATATGGACGGCGACGGCGATCTGGATCTAGCAATAGGTTCTGGAGGAAACCAAGTGAATCAAAGTATTGAAGCCGGTATCAGACTATATCAAAATGATGGCAAAGGTAATTTCACAAGAATCGAGAGAAACCAACCGCCGTCCAGTTATAACGTTTCGGTGATTACCCCCGGGGATATGGATGGAGATGGGGATATCGATCTTTTTATTGGTTCTAGAAGCGTCATAGGAATCTATGGTATTCCCCCGAAACATCGCTATTTAGAAAATCAAGGAGATGGTAGTTTCCTAGAGAAACCGGAAGTAGCAGAAGCTACGCGTGCTAGTGGTATGATCACAGATGCCAAATGGCTCTCATTCGACGGAAATCCTACTCTGGTAACGGTATCTGACTGGGGCGCACCGCTTTTCTATAACTATTCCAATGGAACGCTTCAGAAAAGCAGCTCTCCTTTTGAATCCCTTACCGGTTGGTGGAATACGGTTCACAGTACAGATATTGATCAAGACGGCGACCTTGATTTTATCTTCGGAAACCAAGGAGAGAATATTCACTACCAACCTTCTGAAACCAATATTATAAAGATGTGGGTAAATGATTTTGATAACAACGGAACCGTTGAGCAAATCATGACCCAACAGATTGACGGACGCGATATGCCCATTCATCAAAAAAAGGAGATTGTATCTCAATTGGTGAAACTCAAGAAGCAAAATTTAAAAGCTTCGGAATACGCTAAAAAATCAATACAAGAACTATTTCCACCGGAAATCCTAACGCGATCCACCGTAAAGGAAGTTGTTACTTCCTCGTCTATGATCGCCATAAATAATGGAGATGGCAGCTTTACAACCAAACCACTTCCGGCAAGAGCGCAACTTTCTTGTGTGTGCGGTATCGCCTGCACCGATGTAAACAACGACGGCACTCTCGATATTATCTTAGGCGGAAATGATTATGAGTTCAAACCACAGTATTCGCGTTTAGATGCCAATTACGGAAGTGTGCTGCTGAATGATGGAAACATGAATTTTACCTGGGAAGATTATAATTCCAGCGGCTTCTTTGTTCGTGACGAAGTGAAACATATTGTGACCTTCAAAGACCGTTCAGGAAAGGAATATTTCTTTGTTGCCATCAACAATCAAAAACCGAAAGTATTCGCTACCAATGGGTAAACCGCTGTTGCTTCTTTGGATTGGATTAATGTTAATCGCTTGTGAGTCGGCTCAGGAAGAAAAAACTCCTGTTCGACTTTTCGAGACGATTGAAGCAACGCAAGTAGGTATCCACTTTAAAAACCAGCTTAAAGAAGATGATTCCCTTAATATTTTAGATTACCTGTATTTCTATAATGGTGGCGGTGTTGCTATGGGCGATATTAACAATGATGGCCTCCCCGACCTCTTTTTTTCGAGCAATCAAGGAGCCAACAAATTATATTTGAACAAAGGAGATCTAACCTTTGAAGATATATCCGAAAAAGCAGGTATTGAAGGAAACAGTTCTTGGAACACCGGCACAGTGATAGCCGACGTGAACGGGGACGGCTTTAACGATATTTATGTGCTGGCAGTCGTAGGAATCAACGGTTTTCAAGGACATAATGAGCTTTATATCAATCAGGGCGACAACACGTTCATTGAATCTTCCAAGGATTATGGGCTTGATATTGCAGCCTATGGCACAACGGCATCCTTTTTCGATTACGACCTCGATGGAGACCTTGATGTGTATATTCTAAACCACGCGGTACATACTCAAGAATCGTTCGGAAGAGCCCACATACGAAATCGCAGAAATCCAATGACCGGCGACCGTTTGATGCAAAACAATAACGGAAACTTTGTGGATGTGAGCGAAGCGGCAGGAATTTACGGTGGTGATAATGGATACGGATTGGGGCTATCGATTTCAGATTTCAATCAAGACGGCATGCCTGATATCTATGTGGGAAACGATTTCCACGAAGATGATTATTATTATTTGAACAATGGTGACGGAACCTTTACGGAAAGTCTGAAGGAGTATTTTGGACATACCTCGCGGTTTTCCATGGGAAATGCGGTGGGTGATGTCAATCAAGATGGGCGCCCTGACCTGATTTCACTAGACATGTTACCTGAAGACGAAACGGTTCTCAAATCATCTGAAGGTGATGACACCTATCACACCTTAAAAATGCGCACCGAACAATTTGGCTATCACTTTCAATATGCCCGAAATATGTTATTTCTGAATAGCAATTCCGGTACCTTTAGCGAGCAAGCCCTCCAAACCGGTATCGCTGCAACCGACTGGAGCTGGAGCGCTCTTTTTGGAGATTTTGACCACGATGGTCACGAAGATCTTTTTATTTCGAACGGTATTCCGAAGCGACCCAACGACCTTGATTTTGTACGTTTTGTATCGAACGAACAGATTCAGAAGACCATAAGAAACTCGCGCCTAATGGATCAAAAGGCCTTAGAAATGATGCCCTCGGGAGCGGTGCCCAATTATGTGTTTCAGGGAAATGGAAATGGAACTTTTGTTGACAAAAGCGCTGAATGGACAGGTAATATCCCAAGTATTTCGGGAGCCACTGCGGTGGGAGATCTAGATGGTGACGGCGATCTCGATCTAGTTACCAACAACATTAATGCTGCACCTACCCTGTATATAAATCAAACCGACAAAGAGCACTATCTAAAACTTCGGTTTCAATTTTCTGATGCGAATCCCTTCGGAATAGGCACTAAGGCGTTTCTTTATACCGAACACGAATTGCAATATCGAGAGCTTTTCCCAAACAAAGGGTGGCAAGCCTCTAGTGAGGCGATGCTTCATTTTGGAATTCCAAAAAATACGTCCGTAGACTCCTTAGTGATCGTTTGGCCTGACCAAACTTCCCAAAGAATTCTTACCCCAAAAATGGATGCTACGGTAACTATTACCCCAAAAAACACAGTACCCTGGAATCCCACTCGTACACATCAGAAACGGAAACATTGGAATGATGTTTCAGAGGCACTCGGACTCCAATACACTCATCAAGAAGATAATTATTCTGATTTTAATGTTCAAAAACTCATTCCGTATCAAATTTCAGATCGTGGCCCTGCAGTAGCTATTGGGGATCTCAACAATGATCAATTAGAAGACGTTTTCTTTGGAGGGGCTGCGGGACAACCTGCACGTATTTATCTTCAAAAGAACGGTGCCTTTGAATATTACCACGATCCGGTGATCGAAGCTGATTCGCTTTATGAAAATGTTTCAGCTGTGATTCTGGATATAAATCAAGATGGTTTTAACGATCTTCTGGTAGGCAATGGGGGTAACCGCATACAACCTTCGCTGCAATTTTTAAAAGATGGTCTCTATTTAGGCAGTGCTAACGGATTTCAGAAGCAACCATGGACTGAAGAAATGGTAAATACCTCCATCGTTACTGCTTCTTCTAAAGGAGACTTTGTCTTTGTTGGTAATCACTCAAAACCACTGGATTTTGGGAATTCAACGGCCTCTTATGTGGTCTCAACTTCAAAATCAGGCCTAACGCAACACCGACAAGAATTTATGGTTGACGGAATGATAACCGATGCGCTATGGAGCGATATTGATGCCGATGGTGATGAAGATCTTTTGATTATTGGTGAATGGATGGCACCTGTCATTTTAGACAACAACAATGGAACCTTTCAGAAGAGGTCGAATGGGGTTCCTAAGGTTAGCGGACTATGGCAAACGGCGGAAGCCTTTGATATTGATCATGATGGAGATACCGATTATGTCCTTGGAAATTGGGGGTTGAATTCAAAACTGAAAGCTACGAATGAGTATCCGCTACACATGTATTATACTGATTTTGATGCCAATGGAATTTCCGAAACGGTCGTTTCATTAGAAAAGAATGGAGCGTATTACCCGTTGTTGGGATTAAACGAATTGGCGGAACAGCTTGTTTATCTTCGGAAGAAATTTGTAAGTTATACTGAATTCGCCGGGAAGACCATGGAGGAGGTTTTTGGTGCTGAAGCACTTGAGAAAGCGAAACAATTTCAAGTAAACACGTTGGCTTCCGGATACTTACGAAATGATCAAGGATGTTTTTCTTGGCATGCCTTTCCGGCCGAACTGCAAGTAGCACCCATCAAGGCATTTACGAGCTTTTCCGAAGAGAATACCAACCAATTACTGGCCGGAGGCAACTATTTTGGGGTGATCCCATTTCATGGACGCTTTGACAGCTTTTCGGGAAGTGTGATCCGTTCCGAAAAAGAACAGGAGTCGGTCACGGCATACGGACTTGATTTTTATCAAAAATCGGTTCGGCATTTAAAAATGATAACGATTACTAATAAAACACACCTGTTGGTGGTATATAATAATGAAACATCTCAAGTTTATGAATTGGATGAAAACAACCCTTAGTCTTTTGATTGTAATGCTTGCTGCGGCAAGCTGTCAGAAAAAAGAACCTATTGTAATCACGCCTGATGATTTTAGAAACAGCGTGGATCAAGTAACCGATATTATGGTGCACGATATTTTCTCACCTCCGGTAGCCAGTAGAATTTATTCGTATCCCAACATTGCGGCTTATGAGATCGTAGCGCAAGGAGACAGCACCTATCAATCGCTTGCCGGACAAATAAATGGATTGACCGCGATTCCAGCTCCTGAAAACAAAAACTTGAATTATCCTGTCGCTGCCATGGTAGCGCACATGAATTTGAGTCAGTCGCTCATCTTCTCTGAAGACCGTATGCAGCACTTTTCAGATAGTCTCTACCAAAAGTGGTCGCAACAAAATGAAGAAGAGTTCACGACAGCCAAGGCATACGGATTAAAGGTAGCCAATCACATTCGCGCTTGGATGAACGACGATCTATACAAGGAAACCCGTACGATGTCTAAATTCACGGTAGATACCGATGATCCTGCACGTTGGCAGCCCACACCACCGGCCTACATGGACGGTATTGAACCACATTGGATGAAAATTAGACCTTTTGTATTGGATTCTTCTAACCAATTGCAACCTATTCCACCGCCGGAATTTTCACTTGAAAAAGACAGTCAGTTTTACAAAGAACTTTTAGAAGTGTACGAAGTAAGTCAAGGCATTACCGAAGCCGGTGACACTTCCGAAGAAATTGGGATTGCGCAATTCTGGGACTGTAATCCATATGTTTCTGTGACGCGAGGACATTTGATGTTCGCCACAAAAAAAATTACACCCGGAGCGCATTGGATAGGTATTACGGAGATCGCTACGGAACAGGCAGAAACAGATTTCAATGCAACGGTTCACGCCTATACCAAAACTTCCATGGCTATTTTTGATGGGTTTATTAGTTGCTGGGATGAAAAATACCGCAGCAATTTAATTCGCCCCGAAACCTTAATCAATTTGTATATTGACGAAAACTGGAAACCCATTTTGCAAACGCCTCCTTTTCCCGAATATACCAGCGGACATTCTGTAGTTTCAGGAGCGGCTTCCACCGTACTTACGGGTATTTTTGGAGATGATTTTGCGTTTGACGATGATACTGAATTACCGTTCGGAATTCCTATTCGTTCGTTTCCTTCTTTCAATAAAGCTGCTGATGAAGCTGCCTTGAGCAGGCTGTACGGCGGTATTCATTATCGCGCAGCGATTGATGAGGGATTAAAGCAAGGACGCTCACTCGGTACCTTGATCAACGAAACCATTACGATGAAGAATTAGATGATGCGTTTCTTAAAAATTCTTTTGATCCTCTTGGTGGCAGGAGTATTATGTTGGTATTTTTTGCTTCGGAAACACCATCATCAAATTACCTTTAACACACCTCTTCCTCCGGGACTTGTGGCATTACAAGTAGCCGACTGGAATCAATTTTCCGAAGCAGACATTGACTCTATCGTGGTTTTGGATGCTAATTTTGAAGCGCTTACACAACGGGTTTATTACCAAGATTCTATAAGCACCTACCAATGGTTTTTCAGTAGCGTTACCGATACCACTACGCAAGTGAAGGTATGGGTTACCGATGAGCAACATCCCTTCCAACAAAAATTAGAAACGCCATTTATTCAAAATGACTTCAAAGCCAGAAATATTCAAAATGTTTCAGCCGTAGCCGATATTCTGAAAGAAACTAAAAAAGCGTTTCGCGTAACACCAGTTTCCGAAGTCATACTGCCTGAAACGCATCACAGCTATATTTCGCTAAACGCTCAGGTGGACCAAAAAGCAAATGTCATGGTGCGTAACATCTACAAGATAATGGATTTTATTAATGAAAATGATCTTGAACTCACCGATGATCCTTTTAGCGAGATCACCGAATGGGATAGGGAACAGCATACTATAAATTTCCGTTTTTCTTTTCCGTTGAAAGAAAATGCACAACTACCCAATAATGGTGAAGTACAGTTTCAAAACCTGCCCGAACAAAAAGCGCTACACCTTACCTTTCAAGGCAACTACCGTATTTCCCATATGGCATGGTATTATTTATTGAACTACGCCGAACGCCATGGATACAAACACACTGGAAAGCCCATTGAGTTTTACAGGAATGACCCTCATGTTACCAGCGGCGATCCGCTCGCTTGGAAAGCAGATATTTATTTACCTTTGGTTGAATAAGCTTTTTCTATGAGTGCTCCGCTATCTGAACTACTACCCAAAGCACAACATTTATTAACACAACTGATAACGCCAGATGGGTTTCTGGCGAGTACCCAGGAGAGCGACAATTATCGACGTATATGGACGCGCGACAGCGTAGTTTGCGGTTTGGCAGGATTACTTCTGAAGGACAAAACGCTTGTCAATGGCTTAAAAGCTTCACTAAAGACACTGGGCGATCATCAACATTCCTCCGGGATGATCCCTTCTAACGTCGCTCCTGAAACGTCTGAAGTAAGCTACGGAAGTTTGGTTGGACGCATCGACACGGCGAGTTGGTGGATCTTAGGCGCTTGCCTGTATTACCAACACACCAATGACACCATTTTTTGGAAGTACGCACAACCTATCGTAGAAAAAGCCCAATCGTTCTTGAAGGCAGCCGAGTTCAATGGGAAGGGTTGGATCTACACTCCGCTCAGTGGTAATTGGGCCGATGAATACCCGGTGCATGGATACACCCTTTATGACAATGTGTTGCGACTTTGGGCTGAATCACTATGGCTAAAATTATCAAATTCAGACGCTCCTCAAAACGAGATACTCCAAAAAACACTACATAACTTTTGGCCCATGCCAGCGTCGAACAGGAATCTTGCGTACCAAAAGACGTCATTTGAAAAACTTCAAACAGGGTCCTTGTCGCATTTTCTTTCTTTCATTCTACCCGGAGTGTACGACACGCGATTTGATGCCGCAGGAAATGCCTTGGCGTTGTTATTGTTTGATCTTTCGGAAGCACAACAATCGAGATTAGAAGCCTATATCGAAACCCTTAAAATGGAGCTTGGCGGTGCTTTGATTCCAGCGTTTTGGCCCATCATTACGGAAACTTCAGAAGATTATTTTTTACTGAAAGGCAACTACTCCTACGATTTTAAAAATCATCCTGGGCATTTTCACAATGGCGGGATTTGGCCGGTTTGGATGGGATTGTTTTGTTTGGGATTGTCCAAACAAAACATGAATCCTAGCGTTTCCGAAATAGTGGCTGCCTTCGTCAGCACGCTTGCCAAACATCCGCATTGGAACTTTCATGAATACTTGGATGCTCATACACTTACCCCCGGAGGCACTGAGGCATTAGGATACACCGCTTCAGGAATCGTATTTATGGATGCGGCCCTTCAGAATAAAACTTCGTTCTCCTAACATATAGGAAGAACGATAACGTTTTCGGTTGTGTATTGTGCATTTCTTGAACCGAATAAATGCTTTTTCTACAAAAATTGCAGATATTACTATTCTAAAATTATGACATTGCTAATAATGTCGTTGCTTAACTACCACGATCATGCGCATTAAGAAACCGAGCCTTAGTTTTTGGCAAATTTTGAACATGAATGTTGGATTCCTTGGAATTCAATATAGCTTCGGATTACAACAAACCGCCATCAATCCCATCTTCTTATACCTAGGCGCTCCTGAAGACATGCTTCCTATTTTAAACATTGCAGGGCCTGTTACCGGACTCATCGTACAACCTATCATTGGAGCGATGTCTGATAAAACCTGGTCTCCACGGTGGGGAAGACGAAAACCGTATTTCTTGATCGGTGCCCTCTTAGGTAGCATTTGCTTATTTGCCTTCCCTCATAGTCCGTTTTTATGGTTCGCCGTAGGCTTACTCTGGATATTAGACGTGGGAAACAATATGGCTATGGAACCTTACCGAGCTTTTGTAGGTGATAAACTGCCTGAAAAGCAATTGAGTTTGGGATATCAAATGCAGAGTTTGTTTGTGGGCGCCGGAATTCTGTTAGCCAATGGTTCTATTGTATTGTTTCAATATTTGTTCGGTGGCGAATCAGTGGAAGAGGTTGGCACCATTCCGCAATGGATCTATTATTCGTTCTATATCGGGGCGTTTTTGTCGTTAGTAACCATCTTATGGTCGGTGATCAAAACCCCTGAAATTCCCCCAACCGAAGAAGAGCTGGAGGAAATTAACGCGATCAAGAAACTTCCTTTTTCACAGCGCGTCAGTAAACCTTTTTTGGAGATCGCAAGTGCTGTAAAGGAGATGCCGAAATTTATGTGGAAGATTGGTGCGGTATATCTCTTTCAGTGGTATGCGCTATTTATTTATTGGCAATTCACGACACCCTTGTTTATAAGAACTTTGGGTTTCACCACTTCGGAAGCTGCTTCGCAAGCGGCCAAAATGAGTTTGACCTATAA
>CEVK01001473.1_pt1 | contig 11886 bp, 11 predicted proteins | sample 531501 | NCBI WGS metagenome assembly CEVK01 (sample SAMEA2623794, study PRJEB7988) | marine metagenome | biome: marine biome (ENVO:00000447); feature: mesopelagic zone (ENVO:00000213); material: "saline water (ENVO:00002010), including plankton (ENVO:xxxxxxxx)" | depth 740 m | reverse complement strand
AACATCATGTCTATCGTTGCTGAGGTACGAGGAACTAGCAAATACGCGAAAGGCTAATCACCAAACCCTGATATTTCCGATATAACCGTCCACAGTTCCAGGCTAAGTTCCACGTTCCCGAAGAAGAACCCTATGGCCCAATCCAAGGGTTTATCCAACGATACCTCCAAGGCTGGGGTGACCACGTTATTGGACTGCAAGACCCAAGAACCGACAGGGCGCACCCAGAAGGTACGCCTGTGATAACAAAAAGAGGACCGGTTTGAGCCAGTCCTCTTTGATTACCAATGAGATATCTTTTAGGTTTAACTCACCATGGGCTCACTAATGCAACGGCTCACGCCAATGCGCCTTTGGTGAACAAAAGCTCAACCTTGGGCGCCAATAAATACGCCCTTTCTTCTAGCTGATCGGAATTCGCATTTGATATAGGATGTTCACAGCTCAAGTATGGAAAGTCCGAAAAACCCATAACTTTTTTATAGGCTTCCGCCGTGGGGATAAACACATCCGTGATGATAGATACGGTGGGGATTCCTTGTTGTTCTAAGGTAATTCCGTCGTGCAAACTGCCCGACGAGCAGGCTCCTCAATCTCCGATTCCCGCTATTACGATGTCCGCATTGCTATGGAGATCTGCTAGAATCTCGGGTTTCGGAGGGAGGTTGGATGAGTGTTTCTTTGTGTAATAGATGCCTGAAAACTCGTATTTATCGTCCAAGATATCGGCTATCTTCCGCAAGACAATTTCAGCGTTCGCTTTCGTATTGTCCAACAAACCGAGGCGAACACCTCTAAGGTCTGTTAGCCTCGGAGAGATATGTGATTCTGTTCCATCCAACCTATGACCAGTTGGATCGACTAATATCACTCCTGACTCAACAATGTCCGACATCTTGCACTCCCATTTTTGTAGATTTAAAGCCAATCACTTATATTTTGACGGTAGTGGCAAATACCCCGTAATAGTTCATGATTACTTCACTATAGATGCCGCTATTTCCGCCAGCTTTGACAATATGGATGTCCTCTGGATTATAAGCGGCAAATACGGGGTCATTTTCATCTTCCGGTAACACGTCACCCCTAATCGAGCCTAACCGCTTCAAATCTGCCCGGCTACGCCATGCTACTTTTTGTACATATCGCTGCATGCTCTCTTTGTCCCAATGGAACCTACTTAAATACTCCGAATGCCAATGGCCGACGATCCAAAACCATTGAACACCCCGGGTAAAATAGGTAGCCAACCCATGGGATGCCATCGCATCGGCGACCGCATTCATAACGCCTTCGCCGCTTCCCGTGCCATATCGATTGCTGACCATCTCTGGGTCCTGGATACTAGCTACGGTCACGGTAGAATCGTCTGGAGAAAAACCTTTACTAACATGGTAGGGTTCCCACGGACTATTTTCTTCGTCTTCTCCAAAACAGACATTATATTTCGCAGGCGATCCCATGCACCCTCTATCTAGTAGCCCAGGGCGTTGTTCAAAAACGTTAATAAGGATTAAGCGTATCGCGCGAGCAATCGTACTGTTGGCGCGATTTCCAGGACTAAGCAGATTGTCAGTGCAATTCAAATCAATTTTTTTACGAATAGGACCATTGACTAATATTAGTACCCCAGTCGAATTGGTCACTGAAGACAACTCATGAATGCAATTGGGATCATGTTTAAAAAGGGCGCGCATAGCCCCCAAAACGATTGGGAAATGTTCTGCTAAGCAACCTGCCATTACAGAATTGGCTGCGGCTTGTTCAGCGCTCAGGGAACGATTTCTAACCGGCACTACTCCCAATATCTCATTTGGCTCCATCCCTGCGAAATCGAGTAATGCAGCAACCCGGTCTGGGGTTGGAGGTACGACGGGCAGCCCATCAGTCCAGCCCCTTGCATAGCAATCTTCGATTGCATCTATTGGCCCTGACCTTGTTAAAATGTGCGTCTGTGGTGACTCCATCAGTGCTCCCTGTCCAATATTACACAACGACTATACCCTACAATGCTCGGCCGTCCGAACAGGCTAAGACGCTTGAAGCTCATCTATGAGCCAATCTGATCCGGCGGTCTCCTATCTTTCCGTCTCTTCTTGGGATAAACCTGGGCACTCAAATAGAACCCATGTAGTCTAGTCTTCAATTAATTCGGTTGAGGAGTACTGGGCCAAGACCATCAGTCCAACGATAGACAGTAGTACATGCACGATAAGTGCTATTGATATGGAAGATAGGTAGCGCATGGCGGTAGTCTAGCGGTTAACTAAATGTGTAAACTGTTGCCACACGTTATGACTCTCGCACATGCCTTAATAGTAATCTTCATCGTCATAGGGCTGGCCGTATTCCCCCTGAAGTACGGCCTTTGGCGATATCTCTCTGGAAGGGATCCCAAAGACAAATAGAAAGCGTGAATCCTTTGCGTTGCCGAAAATGGGGAACCGTCGGTTACAGCAGTTTGTCCAGCGATACCGCCAGACCTTAGGCCACCACTGTTGCCCGATTCCAGCACCCAGGCGCCGACAGGGTGCACTCAGAAAGAACGCCGAGGTAACAAAAAGAGGACCGGTTTGAGCCGGTCCTCTTTGATTCTAGTTAGGATGAATTCTAGGTTTTACTCACCACTGGACAAACATTGGCATTACTACGTGTATGTAATCTTCGGAGTCGGTTGGTTTAAAGACTCCCGGGCTGGATGATGTCGTGGTCTCTAAGGCTACCTTGCCTTTATCCAGCACCGCCAAAACATCCAGTAGATAACGGCTGTTAAATGCTATCTTACCTTCTTCGCCTTCGATCTCATCCAGGTCAACCACGTCTTGGTTATCGCCGACTTCCTCGGAACGCGCGGATATCTCGACTTTGGGAGGTTCTGTCTCAGCGGCGGCAGGCATCAAGTGCATCCTGATGATATTACTGCCGTCTCTCGCGAAGATGGACGCTGTCCGAGCTGACCGGAGAACTGTGGGCAAATCCATAACCGCCCTAGTGGTGTAGCTCTGAGGAATTAGCTGCTCGTAGTTGGGGAAGGTCCCTTGGAGCAACTGGGATACAATTTCCACCGTGTCTCCACCCTGGACCCGAAACATGACCTGGCCTTTGGCCGGGGTCATTAGAATCTCAACCGCCTCTTCCCGGTCTCCAATCAATCGGTTCAACTCGTTCAAGGTGCGGGCCGGGATGATGACGCTCACCTCTTCCGGCACGGGCTTTAGCAACGTGCCATGGTGGACGGCCAGACGGAACCCGTCGGCAGCAGCCATGGTGAACTTATTTGCATCCAATTTCATCTCGACACCGGTCAGGACCGGACGAGATTCCTCAGTTGCCGCTGCAAAGGCCACTCGGGCAATAGCGCTCTTCAAGACCAGAGGGTCAACTTCGGCGGCGACCCCATCGTCAACAGTGGGGATAGGCGGAAACTCAGACGCTTCAGTGATGTTGATGTGAGCTTTGGAATTGCCCGATGAAATCTGCAGTAGCCCAGAGCCTTGGTCAAGTTCCAGGTCAATCTTGTCATTGGGCAGGGAGTTGACGAACTCGGTAAGCAGCCGTGCCGGTACGGTGATAGACCCTTCCTCTTCAATCATCGCTCCCACCCACGTGGTCATAGCAATCTCGAGGTTCGTGGCCGACAGCTTGAGCATCGATTGATCGACGCTTAACAGTACGTTTTGTGTCACTGGGAGCGTAGCCCTGTTAGCCACAGCTCGGCCCACCACGGCCAAGCCCCGACTGAGGTTCTCTTGCAAACACGATATCTTCATCTTCCACCCACCTGGTAGTCTGCTATATTTTGAGATATAAGAGTTAAGTGCCTCGACCGGTAACACCGTATCGCGGGGGCAGGCGTATTATGTCATCCTACCTAGGGAAAAACAACTGAATATGCGCTGTGATTCAACACTTTCAGGCTCATTTTAGGGCTTGGGTCTCCTCAAAAGGCCAAGGCTAATTCCAGAAACCCATCTGCTATAATAATGCCGCGTTGGAACCTGCGTGATTTTGACTTTTTATCCCCTTGTGAACAGCACTCAAACGATTCCTAGAAATACTGATGACCGAACTCCTTTTTCATACAGAAAGTTACCTGAAAGAATTCGAAGCCACCGTCACCGACGTAGTCGATGGCGGTGTGGTGTTGAATCGAACCGCCTTCTACGCTGGAGGCGGTGGGCAGCCCGCTGATTCGGGAACTCTCATTTGTGGCAACCAAGAATACAAGGTAACGGGTATCAAGCGAGTTGAGGGCCAACTGATCCACCAAATCTCCGGCAATCTACCCTCGGCGGGAGCAGCAGTCAACGGCCAGATTGACTGGGAGCGGCGGTACTTGCTTATGCGCACCCATACAGCCCTCCACATCCTTTGTGGAGTCGTCTGGCGGGACTATGGCGCCCAGGTCACCGGCGGAGACATGAAACCCGGGGAAGGTCGCATGGATTTCGAATTCGAAAATTTCTCCGCGGAGTTTGTCGACGAATTGGAAGTCAAAGTTAACGCCGAGGTGGCTGAGAATAGAGACATTCACATCAACAACCTCAGCCGTAAAGAGGCTGACCAGGTGCCCGACTTGATTCGCACCAAGATTAACTTGTTGCCGCCGAACATCCAGGAGATCCGGACCATCGATATACGCGGTTTAGACCTACAGGCCGACGGCGGCACCCACGTGGCCAACACCCGGGAAGTGGGTGCCATCAAGGTCGTCGGTCACGAGAGCAAGGGCCGGAGCAACAAACGGATCAGGATCGCACTGGACGACTAGTCTTTTTTTACTTTCCCGGCTTGATTCTGTGGTTCCAGATTAACCAATCTCTCTTCGGAGGCGTACCGCCGAATGTCCGACAATCCCTCTTCTAACACCGCTGACATCCGCAGAGTAGTGGGGATTGACGTGGGCGGCACATTCACCGACATCGCCGTCCTGGAAGGCGGCAGGTTGACCGTCCACAAGTTGCCATCAACGCCGTCTGACCCATCACAAGGGATACTCCAAGGCGTCAAAGAAACCGGCGTTACCTCTGCTGAGTTCGTCCATGGGTCTACTGTCGCCACCAACGCTCTGTTGGAAGGCAAAGGCAGCCGCACGGCCTTGGTAACGACCATGGGGTTTGAAGACGTGCTAGAGATCGGACGCCAAAGCCGCTCTGAACTCTATAACCTTGAGATGGATCGGGCTCCGGCCTTGGCGCCCTGGGAGCTGCGATTCGGGCTCCCAGAGCGTATCGACCACACCGGGACCATAATTGAAGATCTTACTCCTGAAGCCATACAAACCTTAATCGGACTACTGGAAGAAAATGAAGCGGAAGCGGTTGCAGTTTCTTTCCTCTTCTCATTCCTGAACACGGTGCACGAAGAGATGGTATTGAGCGCCCTACAGAAGATGAAGAACCCACCGTACATCTCGACGTCCTCCCGTGTGTTGCCAGAGTTTCGGGAGTACGAGCGGGCCAGCACCGTAGTCGTCAATTCCTACGTAGGGAAGGTAATGAGTCGGTATCTGGGAGAATTGGAGGGCCCTCTGGGCAAAGGGCTACGAATCATGCAGTCCTCTGGTGGCAGCATAACCGCCAAACTCGCTTCAGATCAACCGGTCAGGACCATTCTTAGCGGCCCTGCCGGTGGAGTTGTTGGGGCGTTCTACACCGCAGTTCAATCCGGATATCCCGACATCATCACGGTGGATATGGGCGGCACCTCCACCGACGTATCCCTATGTCCCGGAGAAATCAAAGAAACCACCTCTGCCACCATCGGCGGTTATCCTATCGGCGTGCCAATGATCGACATCCATACCGTGGGCGCTGGCGGCGGTTCTATCGCAAGAATCGACATTGGTGGGGCGCTGGTTGTTGGCCCCGAATCGGCGGGCGCTGAACCGGGCCCCGCTTGTTATGGCAAAGGAGACCAGCTGACTGTCACAGACGCCAATCTGCACCTAGGACGACTGCTGCCGAACCATTTCCTTGGAGGGCGCATGACGTTGGACCGGGCAAAAGTCGAGGGGTTGATACAACAGTTGGCCGCGCAGATCAACTCCGACGCGAACCAAACTGCTCTCGGAATAAACCGAGTGGTCAACGCCAATATGGAACGAGCCATCCGCACCATATCTTTGGAGCGAGGCTACGACCCGCGCCTGTTTACCCTGGTTCCTTTTGGCGGGGCTGGGCCCATGCACGCCTGCGACCTGGCCCAAGAACTTGGCATACCCAGAGTCATGGTACCGTCCCGGCCGGGTATCCTCTCGGCTTTGGGAGTAGCCATCGCCGACATCGTCAAGGACTACTCTCGAACCGTGATGCTCCGCGGAGCCGATTTAGACCGCGCGCGTGTTGAAGAAGAATTCCAAGGGATGGAAGGCCAAGCTAGGACCGAGATGGCAGGAGAAGGGTTGGAACTGGATAAGATGGTCGCCAACCGATTCCTAGATGTACGTTATGTTGGCCAATCTTTTGAATTGACTGTGGAATACCCATCACATATACCCAGGTCAGACCTGTCGAAAGTCATCGGAGATTCTTTCTACAAGGCGCACCTGCGCCGGTTTGGATATGCCGACCGGAACGAGCCGGTGGAGGTGGTGAACCTGCGGCTTAAGCTAAAAGTTCCCATGGAAAAGCCTGCTATTGAAGAACAAATCTCTGGCGGACCTGACCCTGCGGCGGCACTGATTGGCCAAACTAAAGTCATATTCCAGCAAGGTGCCTTGGCGTCCGCGCTTTACCAGAGGGAACGGTTGCTCTGCGGCAACCGAATCACAGGCCCGGCGCTAGTCATACAAATGGACTCCACCACCGTGGTACCCCCAGGTTGGGGCGGAGCAGTGGACACTTTCGGCAACTTGCTGCTAGAACCTGATTAAGCCTTAGAATTAAAGATGCGGGCTCCGCATCATTGGAGCTATCTATGACCCGGGGAAATTCTCAACTTCAGGTGGTGTGCTTCTTCGCTCATCCCGATGACGAGGCATTCGGTTCAGGAGGGACCTTGGCCGAGCTGGTCCATAACGGACACAAGGTTGCCACGGTATGCGCCACCAACGGCGATGTCGGAGAGATCAGTGACCCCGCGCTGGCGACGTCGGAGAACCTCTGGAGGGTCCGGCAAGAGGAGCTTCGTCAGGCAATGAAAGTTACTGGAATCACAGACGTGCGATTCCTCGACTATAGGGACTCAGGAATGCAGGGTAGCGATGACAACGATAATCCGGCCAGCCTTTTTCAGGCGGAGCCATCCATGGTCGAAGCCAAGATTTCTGCCATCCTGAACGAATTGAAACCGGACGTGGTGTTTACCCACGACCCCACCGGCGGCTACGGTCACCCAGACCATGTCACTATCTACCAGAGGACCACTGCAGTAATCGATTCTATGGGAGATGACCGGCCTCATTTCTACCACGTATGTTTTCCCAGAAGTAACTTCAGAGTACTGTGGCAGGAAATGCTCGAAGCAGGAATCACTCCACCGTTTGCTAAGGAGGCGTTAGATGCTATCGGATCTCCGGACGATTACGTGACCACCGTCAGGGATGTCTCAGCGTACGTCGAGATTAAGAAAGATTCACTCAGCCGTCACAAGACACAGTTGGATCCCAGCGGCCCATTCAACTCGCTTAACCAGAACTTCATGGATAACTGGATGAGTACCGAATATTTCTATCTGACGACTCCGAACGGCGGCCAAGCTCAAACAGATATCTTGAAGGAAGTACTATAGATGCCCAGACTCGGTAGAAAGTTCCAAAGAGGTAGTAGATGCCGGTAGACCCTATCAGCTTACAAGTCTTTAAGAGCAAATTCGAGTCAGTCGCCGAAGAGATGGGCGTTGCGCTTCAACGAACCGCTTACTCGCCCAACATCAAAGAACGCCGCGACTTTTCGTGCGCTGTGTTCAATCCCGAAGGGGACATGGTCGCACAGGCGGCCGATATCCCCGTACATCTCGGAGCTATGCCTGCATCTGTAAAGGCAGCTCTGACAGTCTTTCCTGACTCCCTGAACCCTGGTGACATCGTTATATTAAACGACCCTTACATGGGCGGCAGTCATCTGCCAGACATCACAATGGTGGCCCCCATCTACTCGGAGGAGAAGGGCAAGAAAGTTCTGACCGGGTTCGTAGCCAATCGTGGCCATCATGCTGACGTCGGTGGCATGACTCCTGGTTCACTCCCTTTGTCCACCGAACTGTACCAGGAAGGGACCATCATCCCACCGATCAAGCTAGCCCGGCGTGGCCGTTTGAACCAAGAAATCATCCAATTGATCTGTCGCAATTCCCGAACCTCGGATGAGCGAAAGGGGGACCTCGCCGCTCAGACCGCTGCTATCAAGGTCGGCGAGCAGCGCATGAAAGAGGTCACCGAACGCTATGGGTTGGCAGAAACCCTAGAGCATATGGCAGCCCTGCTAGACTACTCTGAGCGAGTCACCCGGCGAGCAATAGCCAAGATTCCCGATGGCCGCTACGAAGTTACCGATTACATGGACGACGACGGTCTAACACAGGAGCTGGTGCCCATCACTGTGGCCATCACCGTTTCTGGTGAAGAGTTATATATCGATTTTACGGGCACCTCTCCCCAACGGCCCGGCTGCATCAACGCCCCTGTGGCAGTCACAACATCCGCCTGTTTGTATGTAGTGCGTTGCCTGCTCGACGAGCAAACTCCGGCCAATCAAGGTTGCCTGCGCCCCTTAACAATAAATACTCCCCTGGGAAGTCTGGTTAATCCTGAACCCCAGCGAGGAGTGGCTGCTGGAAACGTAGAGACTTCACAGCGAATTACCGACGTTTTATTGGGAGCAATGGCTCAAGCGCTGCCTGAAGTTATACCCGCAGCCAGCCAGGGCACCATGAACAACATGATTATCGGCGGCCATGACCCAGTCCGCAACAAACCTTTCGTCTATTACGAGACCATCGCTGGAGGGATGGGCGGAAGACCTGACAAGGACGGCATATCCGCCATTCATACCCATATGACCAACACTATGAATACACCAATTGAAGCCATGGAGTTCGCGTTCCCGCTGCGCCTAAAACGCTACGCAGTGCGGAGGGGCTCAGGCGGAGATGGCAAGTTCAAGGGTGGAGACGGCGTAATCCGTGAAGTTGAGTTTCTCTCCCCGGCAAGGGTCACGCTTATGTCGGAGCGCCGAAAACGGCCTCCTCCAGGTTATCACGGCGGCCACCACGGAGAACCCGGCGAAAATGTTCTGCTGAGGGGTGGCTATGAAGAAGTTAATCTGGCAGGCAAAGAATTATTAGACGTTGAATCCGGAGACGTTATCAGCATCCGGACGCCAGGTGCCGGTGGCTGGGGTACCCCCGAATCAGACAACAAGCCATAGTGCTCGCCCGCAAACTGATTACCATATCTTTGGCCACTCTGTTGCCAATATCGTTGACAGCTTGTTTAAGCGGTGCAACCCCGCCCCGCGACCTGTTGTTAGACTCGAGCGATTTCCCCAACGTGCACGTCACGGAAATCGTTCAGGAGACTGGCACCACTAATGAGGACGAGCCTGCGGTCCAAGTAAAACTACGGGCTCCTGACTTTACCGTACTTGAAAGCCTCGTTCTCTTTGAGACTAGAGATTTGGCTCTCGGTATCTTGGCAGGCATCAAGCAAGACCAGACGATTCAAGGGGTGGTTGCCGTTCCTATAGAAGGATTCCAGGATAATACAGGGATCATGGGTGAGCATTTGAATGGAGAAGAGGCATCGACCGTTTTTTTCGTCGAGGGACGGGCTTTGGTGAGAATCAGCGTCCAGGGTGAAAAAGGGGTCGAAAACATCTGGGAGATCGCTCGCCAGGCACGTATAAAATCCGGGGGTTGAACAAGTTGTTTGTAAATACGTGTGGACGAGTTGAGTTCTGTCGAGTAAAATATTGCAGCTTGGAGTGTCCTGGTGAGTGAGCGCCACCCTTCAATCAGGTAGACTAGTTGCCAGGTTGAAGCCCGACTTATACGTCGAGCCAAATACAGGAGGAAACTAAAATGGTCAGATTCGTACGTTGCAATGCTCTTTTATCATTAGCTCTAGATTCCGCTGGCAAGGGCTGCCGATATATTGCAAAAGCTGACACGGACGACGATGTCGTCAAAGACATGAGCGAACACATGAATTCAGTTCACGGCGTTGATGTTAATGGCCAGAGAGAGACGATACTGGCTTCCACTAAGACCCACGGGAGCTAGTATTTTCCGAGACTAACGCTTTAAGTCGTAAAAAGGCCCAGGCGATTCCTGGGCCTTTTTGTATGGAATTTCGTTCGATTCCAGACACCATTAAACGAATACCCTCTCAGGGTTGGTCGTCGGGTATATAGCCAGCACTTTCGCCGGTTCGTCCGATTGATTTTTGATGGTATGTTTGGCTCCTGCAGGAGCAAGAAGAACATCTCCCGGCCCCAGTGTACGGATTTCACCTTCTAATACCGCCTGAATTTCCCCTTCAATCACCAGAGTTGCTTCTTCGTAACCAGGGTGTACATGCAAATCTAAGCCCGCGCCGGAATCAATACCGGCTTCGACTACTGTGAGCCTTTCTCCTCCGCTGTCCTTGCCGACTAAAATAGTGGGCTGAGTGCCCGAAGAGGAAATGGCTCCTCTAGCTTCGTTTTTTATCAAGAAGGGCATTTCCCCTCCCTCGGGGCCAATTGTGAATACACCCGTCTATTTCCCGTCGTCGAAACTAACAATTATGACAGCATTGGCAATTAGCATCCCGTCATTGCCTTCCGCGCTAGGTATCTCTAGTCCGCCTAGGACTGCCTTGCATGAACCTTTGGCGTTGCCATGAGGGAGTGTGGCTTGAACCGCTTTAGTATCAACCTGGTCTGGTTGAGAAACGCCGATGGTCACATCGACAGTCATATCATCGGCGGTCTTGCCCAGCATCCGCTGGAATCCTAAACTACTATGGTGGATCGCGTCGAACACGGCGCGTGTCGCTGCTTTCGTGTAATCAAGACCATGGACGTCCACCCCCATACCCATCTCGGTGATGCATCGTACCATTGCCATAGTTAACCTCCGGCCCGCTTTCAGATTATTTAGTCATCATGTAGACCCATTACAACCTAGGCCGCTGACTCAGTCAAGCATGAGAATGTTAAATAGGAGTTAGGTAAATGAAGGTTGGAGTCCCATATTGGAGGTGTCGTAGCCTCCCAGACTCTCCACCTTACGATGCAATACCGGGTGGCGTAACAGGTCTAACAAAGCCTGGACTGGCTCATGAGACAAGAAATGCTGAGGGATGACAAGATCATAGCGTTCTTCCTGAAGGGGGACGAAATCCAACCCCATGGCCACTGCCGCCGCCTTCACACCGATTCCCACATCGGCAATACCTGACGCCACAGCCACGGCCACGGCCATATGGCCCGACTCCTCTCGGTGGTAACCAGTTACTAGCGAAGTTGGGATCCCAGCTGCGGCCAATGTCCGGTCGAAAAGCGCCCTGCTGCCGGAACCTACCTGTCGGTTGATCAGCCGGAGTTCTGGGTCGGCCAAATCTGCGACACTGCTCACATTCTTGGGATTCCTGTAGGGAAGAATCAGTCCCTGTTGCCAGGAAGCAAAAGTGACTAGAGTGCAGGGAAAAGGCACCAATTGTTCTACCCATGATCTATTGTACGCACCGGTGGTCTCGTCCAGAAGGTGGCAACCTGCGATATGGGCTTCTCCGTTGGCCAGGCCTAGCAGCGCCGCGCCGCTGCTCTCTTCAGCAGCCACAAGGACTATGCCTCTGGAGCGTAGCCCTGACTCCAAGAGTCCTGCCGCAGGGTCGCAGCCCAGCATGGTCAAAGTGGGCGATTCAACATCTTCAGAGTCAAAGGGTTGTACGGTGATCTGGCG
>CEVK01101477.1_pt1 | contig 11977 bp, 11 predicted proteins | sample 531501 | NCBI WGS metagenome assembly CEVK01 (sample SAMEA2623794, study PRJEB7988) | marine metagenome | biome: marine biome (ENVO:00000447); feature: mesopelagic zone (ENVO:00000213); material: "saline water (ENVO:00002010), including plankton (ENVO:xxxxxxxx)" | depth 740 m | reverse complement strand
CATTCGTAAGCCCGCCGGCGCCAATGCTGACATCCTCGCTTTTTTTACCGCGCGTTACTGTGACCATAGGACCACGACGAACCGGAGCGGCGTAGCTCTCACCACCGCCAGCTGGGGCGCGGCCCTGTGCAGGCATCGAACTTCTCTGGAAGCGAGACACATCACCGCCGGTAACAAAAGTGCTTTTGCCGTCATCGGGGCGACTTGAAACCTCGCGTAACAGTTGCTCCTCTTCAGCGGGCGAGGTCCCTTCAGGGATTACAAGTTCGCCAGACGCAATGGCCCGCTCGAGTTCGCTGTGGCTGTCGGCTAAAGGACGAAGAGCAAGGCTCAATGAACCAAGGGTCTGCGCCACGGCTACCTTCTCAGCAATTTGGGGTGTAACTTCCAGCGTAACGGTACGATAGGATTTCACACGGGTTTGGCCCTCCACGGTTTCTTGGCTGGTCGATTGATCGGTTGCCAAGATGCGGAGATTACGCAGGATTGTTTCTGAAACCTTGAGTGCTCCGCCTTCACCCGAAACTGACTGCGTCAGAACCATATCGACGCGGTCTCCAGGGAAGACGAAGCCGGCTACGGCTGCTTTTACATCAACAGGCACAGTAATGGCGCGCATGCCGGGAGTAAGTGCGGCGGCGAGAAATCCGCGATCGCCAGGGCTGACAAGCGAACCTTGGGTGACTGGTTCGCCCGCGGTAACTGGGTGACGTACCACTGTCCCGATGAGTTGGGTTACGTCTGCTTCGCCGTCGAGGAAGTAGGCATCCTGCACAAGCTCCTTCGGCCACAGCTGATAACCGATCGCGTCTGCCGTGATGATCGTGCCGATCGGCAGAGCTCGCTGTGCTACGAGCACCTTGGGGCCTTGCGATTCTACAACGGCAGCGGCCTCGGCTTTAGGAGCAGCCGCGCCTGCAAATATGCTGCGGGCAATGAGAGCAGTACCGACCGCAACGATCAGTGCGCTTACCAGCAGAACCAGTTTCTTCCTATCCATGGCTTGTCAGCCCTCTCATTTGGCCCGTGAGATTCGAAAGCGGGCGGGTATGGTTTTCTGCGTACGAGGTGATTGGTTAAAATCGCGTTTCAGCTCGCCAGAATGGGCGTTATTTCGAGGCGAAGTGCTGCAGCCACGACCCAAAGCCCGGCCATCGAGATCGCGAGACCGTAGGGAATGCGCGGCTGATGCTTGTGCCGCCGAATGATACGGATTGATGCGAGGGTAACGATGGCGAGTATCGCGATCGGCACCAGAGCCAAGGCGACACTCCCGCCAACTGATTCGCTTAGCGCCAGCGGCAACGAAAGCTTAGGGCCGCCCAGTATGGAGCTGGCAAAAAGGGCAGCTATCAGCGTGCATCCGATCAGGATTGCCGTGTCACGGACGGGCCTTGCTCCTACTATGTTAGAGCGGGACACGCCCCATATCCCCATAACCAGGGTCAGCACCCAGCCAACCATGGCCATTATCAATACCAAGCTCACGAACTGTGTAGGCGGAAACCAGAGCGCTAGCACCGTAAGAAGCTTGAGGTCGCCGCCACCCATCTGTCCAATGGCAAAGAAGAGGGCACAGATAGCAAAGGTGATTGCAGCCAATCCGAGTTGGAGGGCGGCACCGGGCCACAGTTCCAAACCTGTTGCCCACCAAAAGAACGGCGCCCCTGCAGCGATAGCGATATTCAGTTTGTTGCTGATGATCCTGCTTTTCAGATCGGTGAAAGCAGCCACTATCAGCGCCATTGCCAAGGCGCCGAGCAACACATAGGTGAAAATCACATGGTCCATTGCACCGTCCCGAACTTTTCTCGAACGGTATGCCTACAGAAACATGCTTACCAAAAAGTAACCATGTGGAACGCGCTAAACGGAGGTTTCAATTCCTGCCTCGCTTACTTCACAAGGCGACGAACCGATCGATCGCCGCAAGATCCCGGGCCACGCAATAGAAAGTGTTTGGCTTGGCGAGGACGGTCATGAAATTCGCCGGATAGACTGGCCAGGTAGGGGAAGCGGGGAGCGGGGCTCGATCCTTTTTCTTCCCGGGCGAGCGGACTTTTATGAAAAGTATCTCGAAAGCCTCGAGGAATGGCATCGGGCCGGATGGAAAGTTACCGCCGCAGATTGGCGTGGACAGGGCGGCTCTGGTCGGCTGGGGGACGACGAGGTAACCGGCCACATAAAGGATTTCGGTGATTGGGTGGCCGATCTTGCTCATTTTTGGAAGCAGTGGAAAAAAGAGACCTCCGGTCCCCATGTGCTGATTGCCCATTCAATGGGAGGGCACATCGTAACTCGCGCACTCATCGAAGAGGCCGTCGATCCGGATGCCGTGGTTCTTTCGGCTCCCATGCTGCAAATGGCCGGACCGCCGCTGCCGCTTTCGATTTTGCATGCGATTTCGCGCGTCATGACCCGCATTGGCTCCCCTAAACGACCTGCCTGGAAATGGAGTGAGAAACCCGGCGAGATGCCAGCAAGAAGGCGTGATCTTTTGACGCATGACGATGCGCGTTATGAGGACGAATTATACTGGCGCGAGCACCGGCCTTATTTGACGATGGGACCGGGAAGCTGGGGATGGGTAGAGAGAGCTTACGCCTCAACCGGTACACTGCAAGCAGCCGGGGCATTGGAGAAAGTACATGTTCCAATACTGATCGTTTCCACTTCTAATGATAAACTAGTGAAACATGAGGCAGCGGTTCGAGCCGCCGAGCGTTTGCCGCACGGAGAGCTGGCTTCATTCGGAGAGGAAGCGCATCATGAAATCCTGCGCGAAGTTCCTCCCGTCAGAGGTCGGGTTATGCACGTGATGTCGGAGTTTCTCGACCGGGTGGCGCCCCGTCAAAAGTGATGATCTACGATTTCGCCATCGTGGGGGCCGGAATTGCCGGCGCTAGTCTTGCCGCTGAACTTGGCGAGCGAGGAGTTAGTGTTCTCCTTCTAGAAGGCGAGGATCAGCCGGGCTATCATGCCACTGGTCGATCGGCGGCGTTCTGGGACGAATGCTATGGCGGGCCGGATATTGTCCCGCTTACCTTGGCATCGGGCAACTATCTGCAGGAAAACGGTTTTCTCACGCAGCGCGGCGCTCTCTATATCGGGCGGGATGCCGATGAGGCTAAGCTCGCCCGTTTCATGGATCGCTTCTCCGGTACCGGCGCCGGGATCGAGAGAGTGGGGGAACCGATACTGAAGGCGCATATCGCAAGCCTTCGCAGCGAGTGGACGCACGGTATTTGGGAACCGGCGTGCGCAGATATAAACGTGGCCAGCCTGCACGCGCACTTCCTTGCTCTGTCGCGAGCAACGGCTGTGGATTTGAAATGTCGCGCAGCATTACAGGCTGCATCGCGTGCCGAGGGCGTATGGACTTTGGATTGCGGGAAAGCAGGCAGCTTTAGGGCTTCGGTGCTCGTCAATGCAGCAGGGGCTTGGGCGGATGGGGTTGCGGTCGCGGCGGGGGCCAGGCCTATCAGCATCCAGCCTCTGCTTCGTACGGTCGTCCAGCTTCGTACCGAACCGGCGCCCGCATCGGATCAGCCTCTGGTGCTCGACATATCGGGCCAATTCTATTTCAAGCCGGACGGTGGCCGTCTTTGGATTAGCCCCCATGATGAAGAGCCCAGCAAACCATGCGACGCCGCACCGGAAGAGCTGGCTGTCGCTACTGCAATTCACCGTTTGGAGCAGGTCGTCGATTTGCGGATTGAAGCTGTAGAGAAACGCTGGGCAGGGCTGCGCAGTTTCGCTCCTGACCGTTTGCCGGTCTATGGGTTCGATCCATTTGTGGAAGGCTTTGCCTGGTTCGCAGGGCAGGGCGGTTTTGGTATCCAGACTTCACCGGCTGCGGCCAGGCTTGCCGCACAGCTGCTCCTTGGTGAACCGCGCGATCAGATGACAGCCGGGCTGGACGCATCAAAGTACGATCCATCCCGCTTCCTCTAGGTGCGGTGGCGCATGCCAATTTCGTCGGCTGCGTCACTGGCTAGCTGATCGACGCGTTCGTTTTCGGGGTGGCCCGAGTGACCTTTCACCCATTTCCAGTCGATCTCGTGCTTGCTGCGCAGATCGTCTAGTTTGCGCCATAAGTCTTCATTGACGACAGGCTTCTTCGCAGCATTCTTCCAGCCCTTCTTCTTCCAACCGTGGATCCATTTGGTGATGCCATCGATGAGATAGGTGCTGTCGGTGTGGAGAGTGATCTGGCACGGCTCCTTCAGCGCTTCCAGGGCCCTGATCGCAGCCGTCATTTCCATGCGGTTGTTGGTAGTTTGCGGTTCGGCGCCCGATAGTTCCTTTTCATGCTCTCCCATGCGCAGCAGGGCGCCCCAGCCGCCGGGTCCTGGGTTGCCCTTGCAGGCACCATCAGTGAAAATTTCAATCCGTTTCATCGCGGATGCCTTAACCTGCGATCGCGATCAGGCAAACGCAGCCTGGCCTTTTTCAGCGTAGAAATCCCACCGCCGAAGAAAATCGAGAGGATCTTTGCGCAGGACCTGCGCATCGGCAGGTGTTTCGATCCAATCTTCAGCTCTGCTTGCGACAAAGCGCAGACAAGCGCCCTCAGCGAGAATGGGAAGAGCTCCGCGCTCGGCGGAGGTCAACGGACGGACGGCTTCGTATCCGGACAGAAGCGCGTTGCCGACGGCCCGATCGAAGTTCATGCCATTCGTATCGAAGCACCACGCAGCATGCGTAACGGCGAGATCGTAAGCCATCATATCGTAGGCTGCGAAATAGAAGTCGATCATACCCGAGACCTTTCCGTCTAGGAGCAGGACGTTGTCGGGGAAAAGATCGGAATGGATGATTGAGCAGGGCAGAGAATGAGGCCATCGCGCGACAGCGTCGTCGGCGCGAGCGGCAATCCCGGTTAGCTTTTCATCGATGCCCGTAAGTACAGCAGGATCGCAAGCGCGTAATATTGCTGCCGTGTCTTTCGGCGCGAGGTCGTTCTCCCGCTTCTCACCGAAGCTCAGCCCTGCGATGTGTACTCGCGCTAACGCGGCCCCCACCGCTTCAGCTTGATCGGGGGTAGGGCGAGTGGGAGAAACGCCCGGAAGAAATTCGATAAGAGCGACGGCTTTCCCATCGATTTCCCGGTAGGCAGCGCCATTGCGATCGTGGATGGTCGCCGGCACCGCACAGCCCGATTGCGCCAGATGATCCAGCAGTCCCAAAAAGAAAGGCAGCTGCGACACATCTATGCGCCGCTCATACATCGTCAGAATGTACCGTCCGCGCGTGGTCTCGATCAGCCAGTTGGAATTGGAAACTCCCTCCGCAATTCCCTTGGCGGAGACCAGATCGCCAACGTTGTATTCCGCTATCAGGCGAGCAAAGTCTTCCGCCCCGAGGTGAGTGTAGACAGCCACCTATTCTGTAAGTTGGCGTGGCAGTTTGAAGACCATGTTTTCCTCGGCGGCGGCGACCGGCTCTTCTTCGACCACGCGCCATTCGGAGAGACGATCCACTACTTCGCGCACGAGTGTTTCCGGGGCGGAAGCCCCCGCAGTCAGCCCCATAGTGCCGATGCCATCCAGCCAATCAGCCTGAATTTCATCAGCGCGTTGGATGAGGCGCGCGTCGGTCCCAAGCCGCTCAGCCACTTCGACGAGCCTTACAGAATTAGAGGAGTTCGGCGCTCCGATTACCAGCACAAGATCACAAGCAGGTGCAATAATCTTGACCGCTGCCTGGCGGTTGCTGGTAGCGTAGCAAATGTCTTCCGCCTTGGGCGCGACGATCTGCGGGAAGCGCGCTTCCAGTGCTTCGGTAATTTCGCGCGTATCGTCTACCGAGAGCGTTGTCTGCGTTAGGTACGACAGATCATCGTCCTGCGTGAACGGCAGCTTCGCAACGTCGTCCAAGGTTTCGACCAATGAAATCTGGCCTTCAGGCACTTGTCCCATCGTCCCGACCACTTCCGGATGCCCGGCGTGACCGATGAAAAGGATGTGCTGGCCCTTTTCGATCTGGCGCTCGGCCTGCCTGTGAACCTTGCTGACCAACGGGCAGGTCGCGTCGACATAAAGGAGCTTGCGCCGGTCCGCTTCGGCAGGAACGGATTTGGGCACGCCGTGCGCGGAAAATACGACCGGCACGTCGTCGGGCACCTCGCTCAGCTCTTCGACGAAAATTGCGCCCTTCGCCTTTAATGAGTCGACTACGTAGCGATTGTGCACGATCTCATGGCGGACATAGACGGGCGCGCCATATTTCTCGAGCGCGCGCTCCACGATCTCGATCGCCCTGTCGACGCCGGCGCAGAACCCGCGAGGTGCGGCGATAAGCAATTTGAGAGGCAAGCGTTGATCGTTCGCCCGACCATCGTCATTCGGGGATTGAAAGGGAGCGTTCATATGAGCCCCCCTAGCGCTTTGCATCGCGTCAAGCTAGGGGACGCGAGCCGTGCCGCAGGGTACGCATACGAACACATGAGGAATGCCGCCAACATGATCACCCGTACTCGCCTCCTGACTGCCCTGGGACTTGGCCTTGTATTGGCAGGTTGCAAAACCTCTGGTGAACTGGTGGTTGATGGTGGTGGCGCAGGGATTACCGCAGTTCGTACGACTTGCCCGGCCGTTGGCATCCCCGATTACACTGGCGACATCACGCTATTTCGCAGCCCAACTTCCCGTACGTTGGCAGATCTCGATGTCACTGCCTCGATGACGGACCTTAGCTCGACCTGCAACGAGACGGGCGAGCGAGTATATACCGAAGCGACCTTCAATGTGGTCGCGCGGCGCAGCGATACCAGCGGGGCACGCTCGGTAGAGATACCCTATTTCTCCTCCGTTCTGCGCGGCGGAAGCGCGGTCATCTCGAAACAGGTCGGAACGGTAACTGTCAATTTCGCTGATGGTGAGGAGCGCGCAATGGCAAGCGGCAAGGCTGGCGCATACGTCAATCGTGCCGATGCGACCCTTCCCGAAGATATCCGCGAGAAGATCACGCGCAAGCGCGAGGCTGGCGATCCGGACGCTGCCGTCGACCCGCTGGCTGATCCAGAAGTACGCGCAGCGGTCCAGCGCGCGACTTTCGAACTGCTCGTGGGCTTCCAGCTGACACAGGACGAATTGCGTTATAACGCAACACGCTAGGGTTTCTCGGCCTGCCAGCCGAACGCTTAGCATCTTGCCATTTTGCGTCGTTCGTCTAGGCGCGCTGCTATGTCCGACATCCAGACTTTGCACGCCGGTTTTACGGCGCGAATTGACGCCGTTCTCAACGCCCTCGAGATGGAAGGCCACCTTCCCGCGGAAACAAACCGTTCGGGCGTGACGGTAGAACCGCCGCGCGATCCCTCGCATGGCGATCTCGCCACGAATGCCGCAATGGTACTCGCCAAGCAGGCGAAGACCAATCCGCGTGCTCTGGCGGAAATGATCATCGCTCACCTGAACCGCGATCCCGACATTATTGAAGCGACCATCGCGGGCCCCGGCTTCATCAACCTTCGCCTTTCAGACACTGCGTGGCTGCGCGAACTGGAGGCGATCGCCTCGCTTGGCGAACGATACGGCCGGTCTCAAATCGGCGGCGGGCAGGTCGTAAATATCGAATACGTCTCCGCCAATCCAACCGGGCCCATGCATATGGGGCATTGCCGCGGCGCTGTAGTTGGCGACGCGCTGGCCGGTCTGATGGAATTTTCCGGCCATAAGGTCATTCGCGAATATTACGTCAACGATGCTGGCGGACAGGTGGACGTTCTCGCGCGCTCTGCGCATTTGCGCTATCTCGAAGCGCTTGGCGAAGACATCGGCGCCATTCCGGAGGGGCTTTATCCGGGAGACTATCTGAAGCCGGTTGGGGAGCGCCTCGCACAGGAGTTCGGTGACGCATACAAGGGTGCGCCGGAAAGCGAATGGCTGGACCTGTTCCGTGAGCGGTCGGTTGCCGCAATGATGGACATGATCCGCGAGGATCTCTCGCTTCTTGGCATCCATCACGATCTGTTTTCATCGGAAGCGACGCTTCAGGCCGCGGGCAAGCCAGAAGAGGCGGAGGCCTGGCTTCGCGAACACGGCTTCGTCTATGACGGTGTGCTCGAGGCCCCGAAAGGAAAGGCGCCGCCCGAAGACTGGGAGCCGGTTGAGCTTCCGCTCTTTCGGTCGACCGAGTTCGGCGATGATCAGGACCGCCCGATCAAGAAGTCGAACGGGGCGTGGACCTATTTCGGTGCAGATCTGGCGTATCACTTCCAAAAGGCTGAAACGGCGGACGCGCTGATCGACATCTGGGGCGCCGACCATGCCGGTACAGTGAAGCGGATCAAGGCCGCAGTCGCCGCGCTTACCAAGGGCGCCGGGCGCGATGTGCCTTTTGATGTGAAACTGGTGCAGATGGTCAATCTGGTCCGCAATGGCGAACCGGTTAAGATGTCCAAACGTTCGGGCACTTTCGTAACGCTCGCGGACGTGGTCAATGAAGTGGGCAAGGACGTGGTGCGTTTCACCATGCTGACCCGCAAGCCCGAAGCCCAGATGGAATTCGATTTCGCAAAGGTTGTCGAAGCGTCGAAGGACAACCCGGTCTTTTACCTCCAATATGCCCACGCGCGCATACGCTCTACGCTGCGCAAGGCGGGCGTGGAGCCGAGTGACGCGAACCTCGATCGACTTGGGGCGGACGAGATTGCTCTGGTTCGCGAAGCTGCGCAATTCCCGCGCGTGGTAGAGGCGGCTGCAAAGGCTCGCGAACCGCATCGCATTGCCTTCTTCCTCGGCGATCTTGCAGCGGCCTTCCACAGCTTCTGGAATGCGGGTAATGATGATCCAGCGAAAAGGATCATTCAGGAGAGTGATGCCGAGCTGACCGAAGCGCGCCTCTTCGTGGCGGCGCAAGTCGGGCAGGTGATCCGCAATGGTCTCGGCATATTAGGTGTCGAGGCAGTCGAGGAGATGTAAGGCAATGGCGAGAGCGCCCTACGAGCACGGGGAAGATTGGGGCGGCACCGATCTTGAACTGATCGAAAGCGACGAGCGTCTCCCGTGGCTGGAATCAGAGGACGAGGACGAGCGGGAAGCTGGCTTTGCCACTTCGCGGCTCGTCATGATTGGCGCGTTCTCGCTGTTGTTCGTAGCTGTTCTCGTCGGAGCTGCATGGTTCGCCTTGGGCGCAACCAGCGACGAACCACCTGCTGACGGCAGTGTGGTCGAGGCGCCGTCCGAGCCATATAAAACCCGGCCCGAAAACCCCGGTGGCAAGGAATACGCCGGTACCGGTGACACCAGCTTCGCCGTGGGAGAAGGAAAGCGGCGCGAAAGCAAGCTGGCCGACAAGCCAACGGCGGCAGCACCCGTGAAGCCGGCAGCCGAGCCAGCCTCACCGTCTCTTTCCACGACCATGAATGAAGGCCCCCGCAGCCCGGAACCTGCTGCGGGAACGAGTGTGCAGGTTGGTGCTTATCCCAAGCGCGGCGATGCCGAAGAAGCTTGGGGACGCCTATTGCGGCAAACCGAAGTGTTGAACGGCGTACGGCATCGTGTGGTCGAAGCGCAGGTCGACATTGGGACTGTCTATCGCCTCCAGGCCTTGACCGGCGGCAAATCAGAAGCGCGGTCGCTTTGTGATCGCCTTCAAAACGATGGACTGGCCTGCTTCGTAAAATAGCCAGAACCGAAAAGACTTTCGCCCCGATTTCCACACCTGCTGACTCGTGCTTCCTTGGCATGAGCGCAGAAAGATCGCAGTTTTGCTGACATGACACCTGCCATTTTCGGTATCTCAGGCCCGGACCTTTCCCCAGACGAGCGCGCATTCTTCCGGGAGGCAGATCCGGCTGGTTATATTCTGTTCGGCCGAAATTGCATCGACCGCCAGCAGATGCGGAGACTGACCGACGATCTACGCGCCATTCACGGGCGGGAGCGGTTGATTATATCGATCGATCAGGAAGGCGGGCGTGTTGCGCGGATGAAGCCGCCCGAGTGGCCGAAATATCCCGCCGGGGAAGCGTTCGCCAAGCTGTACGAGATTGCGCCAGCCTCTGCGATCGAAGCAGCTCGCGTAAATGCGGAAGCGATGGCGCGGGAGCTCGCGCTCGTAGGCGTGACGGTGGACTTCCACGCTCCCTTCGATGTTCGGCGTCCCGAAACCGACGATGTCATAGGTGACCGCGCTCTCGGCAGCGAGCCGATGCAGGTGGCGGCGCTGGGCCGTGCGGTACTGGAGGGCATGACAAGGGGCGGCGTCGTTGGCTGTCTCAAACACATGCCCGGGCATGGACGTGCGACATCGGACAGCCACAAGGAGCTGCCTGTAGTAACGGCCAGCGATGAAGAGCTCGAAAAGGATATCGAACCCTTCCAGGCCCTGGCGCATCACCCGCTCGGCATGAGCGCCCACATCGTCTTTACTGCGTGGGACAAGGATAATCCGGCGACATTATCGGACCGGGTGATCGAAGAGATCATCCGCGGCAGGATCGGTTTCGACGGGCTCTTGCTAACCGACGATATCGACATGCAAGCGCTGAAGGGCACCATACCCGACCGCGGGGCCGCTGCACTGGCCGCCGGCTGTGACATAATCCTCAATTGCTGGGCGAACATGGCCGAGCAGCGGCAGATTGCCGAGCGGTTTCCCGACATGTCGGACACCAGTACGCGCCGCCTAGACTGCGTTCACAAGGCCATGGGGGAGCAGCCGGACGCAATCGATATGGGTGACCTTCTTGCAAAACGCGATGCCCTTCTGGCTCTGACGGAACAGTTGGCATGAGCAACGGCCTCCCGTTCGCAGAGCTTGAACAAGCTGACCGCGAACAGGAAGGCCATTGTATGGAAAACGGGAGCGATACTGACGCTCTTTATCTGGAACTTGGGGGCTGGGAAGGTCCGCTCGATCTGTTGCTCGACCTCGCAAGGCGCCAGCAAGTGGACCTGCGGGAGATATCCATTCTGTCTCTGGTCGAGCAATATCTCGAATACATCGATCAGGCGGAGGCGCTCAAGCTGGAGGTTGCGGCCGACTATCTCGTGATGGCAGCGTGGCTTGCGTATCTCAAGTCAGCTATGCTCCTGCCGAAAGAGGAGCAGGAGGATCCGAGCCCTGAAGAACTGGCGCTGAAGCTCCAGTTGCGATTGCAACGACTGGATGCAATGCGAGAGGCTGCAGCACGGCTGATGGGCGGCGACCGGATTGGGCGGGACGTGTTTCTTCGTGGGAGCCCGGAAGGCTTGGACATTGTCCGCAAGACCTGCTGGGACAGTGATCAGTTCGCGCTGATCGAGGCTTATGGTCGTGTGAAAGCGCGCACCGCTCCTGCGGTCCATATGGTTCGGGAACGGCCTGTGATGACGCTCGAATCAGCGCTTGATCGGGTCTCAAATATGCTCGGGGTCACTCTAGAATGGATGGAGTTGCGCGAATTCCTTCCCCCACACGCGGAGCCGCGATTACGAAAGTCGGCATTAGCTTCGAGTTTTGTGGCGGCTCTCGAATTGGCTAGGCTTGGCAGGGCGGAAATCGACCAAGACGAGACCTTTGGGCCGATGCGGCTACGGCGGGCAAGGTGAACCAGTTGGAACGCGCAATAGAAGCAGCTCTTTTTGCGGCTGAAGAACCGATGAGCGTGGAGGCCTTGGCGAGTTTCCTTGGCGACGTCGATAAGAGTCAAGTGCGTGAAAGTTTGAAAGCTCTCGTTGCCTTTTATGAGAGCCGGGGGATACACCTCGTCCAGCGAGGAATGCGCTGGCATTTCGAAACGGCATCTGATCTAGCGCATCTCTTGCGCAAGGAGCGGGAGCAAGTGCGTAGGCTCTCCCGAGCTGCGACCGAAGTTCTCGCCATCATTGCCTATCACGAGCCCGTAAGTCGTGCCGAAATCGAATCGATACGAGGCGTGCAGACGAGCGGCGGCACACTTGATGTCTTGATGGAGGCCGGCTGGGTCAAGATCGCTGGCAGGCGGGAGGTCCCCGGTCGACCGACAATCTATGCGACAACTCCGGAG
>CEVK01104217.1_pt1 | contig 12088 bp, 9 predicted proteins | sample 531501 | NCBI WGS metagenome assembly CEVK01 (sample SAMEA2623794, study PRJEB7988) | marine metagenome | biome: marine biome (ENVO:00000447); feature: mesopelagic zone (ENVO:00000213); material: "saline water (ENVO:00002010), including plankton (ENVO:xxxxxxxx)" | depth 740 m | reverse complement strand
TGACTTCGCGCCCCTATGCCTTTGAGGCCCGTCCTTGGGAACTGAAGAAGACGCTCAGTATCGATGTTTCCGATGCTGTCGGCGCGAATATTCGTCTCGACAGTCGTGGTCGCGAAGTTATGCGCGCGCTTCCGCGAGTGAACGACGCAGTCAATGAAGAGTGGTTGTCCGACAAGGGCCGCTACATGGTCGATGGTCTTTCAAAGCGTCGCCTCGACAAGGTTTTCATGCGGAAGAAGGGGGGGCTCAAGCCAGCCACTTGGGACGAGGCTTTTAAAGCCATCGCTAAGGCCAAACCAGGCAAGGATATGGCCGCCATTGCTGGTGATATTGTCGATTGCGAGACGATGTTCGCCGCCAAGGCGCTGTTGAGAGCCTGTGGTTCGACGCTAATCGAAGGCCGCCAGACCGGCATGGATTACGACGTGTCGAATCTCGCGGCGGTGAATTTCAACTCAACCTTCGAAGGGCTTGAGCACGCGAACGCAATCCTGATTGTCGGTAGTCATATTCGCTGGGAAGCACCGCTGGTTAACGTGCGCATCCGCAAGGCAGTGAAGCGCGGTGCCAAGGTTTTTGTCGTCGGCCCGCATTGGGATACGACCTATCCGGCGGAGTTCCTGGGCACCGATCTCGGCGTGCTAAACGATCTGCCCGGCAATGTCTCCGAAGCTTTTAGGGGGGCGGATCGCTCCGCGGTCATCGTTGGCGGTGGCGCGCTTAAGGGCGCGCATGGCAAGGCGCTGGCCCTCGCGACTGATTTCGGCGCGGATTTCAACGTCCTGCATTTCTCGGCCGCGCGGATGGGTGGATTGATGCTCGGCTTCGCGCAGAAGGGCGGTATGGCAGATATCGTCAAGGCTAAGCCCAAGCTAGTGATCAGCCTTGGTGCGGATGAGATGAATTTCGAGCTCTTCGCCGATGCGTTGAAGGTCTATATTGGCCATCACGGTGACAAGGGCGCCCATGCTGCCGATATCATTCTGCCCGGCGCCAGCTATGCCGAGAAGGACGGGACCTACGTCAACACCGAAGGTCGGGTGCAATTTGCCGAGAAAGCCGTCTTCGCACCGGGAGACGCACGTGAAGATTGGACCATCCTCCGCGCGCTCGCCGACGCGCTTGGCGTCGAGGTCGGCTTCGACAGCTTTTCGCAACTGCAGGCTGCAATGATCAAGGAAGTTCCGTCGCTTGGCGAGGAGGGTCTCGTCGATTTCGGTGAGTTACCTAAGGCGGATGGTGCGGCAAAGGCCGAAGGCACGATGAGCGCCTATCCCGTCCAGGACTTCTACCTTACGAACCCAATCGCCCGCGCCAGCGAAGTCATGCAGCGCTGCTCAGCAGAACTGCTTCACGGCGGCGAACTGGCGGAGGCAGCGGAATGACTGATTTCTTCCAAACGCTTGGTATGAACTACGAATGGGCGTGGGGTATTGCCACCATCGCTGGGATCCTGCTGATCGCGCTGCCGCTGATGCTGGCTGTGGCGATGATCATCTACGTAGACCGCAAGGTATGGGCTGCGATCAACTTGCGTCGCGGTCCGAACGTGGTCGGGCCTTTCGGTTTGCTGCAAAGCTTCGCCGATGGTCTGAAGGTTTTCCTCCAGGAAACCATCATTCCGAGTGCCGCTAACAAAGGCATCTTCATCCTGGCTCCGATTGTCACATTCACGGTGGCACTTGCGGCTTGGGCAGTAATTCCATTCAGCGCAACGGCCGTGCTCGCCAACATCAATGTGGGGCTGCTCTATATCCTCGCGATCAGTTCGCTTTCGGTTTACGGCTTGGTTATGGCGGGCTGGGCGTCGAATTCCAAATATCCTTTCTTCTCCGCCATGCGCGCAGCAGCCCAAATGATTAGCTACGAAGTCTCGATCGGCTTCATCTTGGTTTGCGTCATTCTGTACGCCGGGACATTTAATCTGAACGAGATAGTCCTTGCGCAAAAGGGCCACGGTTTCGGCATTGTGAATGGTTATTTCTTCAACCTGCTCCTGTTCCCGATGTGGGTGATGTTCTTCATCTCCAGCCTGGCTGAAACCCAGCGTGTGCCCTTCGACCTTACCGAAGCTGAAAGTGAGCTGGTTGCAGGGTATCAAACCGAATACAGCTCAATGAGCTTCGCGCTGTTCTGGCTCGGCGAATATGCCAACATCCTCCTGATGTGCATGCTGAATGCTCTGCTATTTTTCGGCGGATGGCTGCCCCCGATCGACTGGGCGCCGCTCTATTACGTGCCCGGTATCGTCTGGCTGCTGCTCAAGGCATTTTTCTTCTTCTTCATGTTCAGCTGGGTCATGGCCACAGTGCCGCGTTATCGTTATGACCAACTTATGCGGCTTGGCTGGAAAGTATTCCTGCCGATCAGCCTGCTGTTCGTCGTTCTTATTTCCGGTTGGCTCATGGCCACCGGCCACTACGGAGCCGCCGCATGAGCGTCGCGCAACTCGTAAAATCGTTCACTCTCTGGGAGTTCGTGAAGGCTCATGCCCTTACGTTGAAGTATTTCTTCAAGCCCAAGGTGACGATCAATTATCCATTCGAAAAGAACCCGCTCTCGCCTCGTTTTCGGGGTGAGCATGCGCTGCGCCGCTACCCTAACGGTGAAGAGCGCTGCATCGCCTGTAAACTTTGCGAAGCAGTGTGCCCCGCTCAGGCCATCACGATCGAGAGCGAGCCTCGCGAGGATGGCAGCCGCCGAACCACGCGGTACGATATTGACATGACGAAGTGCATCTACTGCGGCTTCTGTCAGGAAGCGTGTCCGGTGGATGCAATCGTCGAGGGACCGAATTTCGAATACGCGACCGAAACGCGCGAGGAATTGCTTTACGACAAGGCCAAACTGCTCGCGAATGGTGACAAGTGGGAGCGGGCCATAGCCGCGAACCTTGAAGCCGACGCACCCTACCGCTAACCGCGCCGCAAACGAATCCGGGGCATCATGATACAGACTATCGCCTTTTACTTGTTCGCGGTGCTTGTGATCGCATCGGCCGTGATGGTGATCACGGCCCGCAATCCCGTGCATTCCGTGCTCTGGCTCATCTTGGCTTTCTTCAATGCTGCCGGATTGATGGTCCTGGTAGGCGCTGAATTTATCGCGATGCTGCTGGTCATTGTCTACGTCGGCGCTGTCGCGGTCCTGTTCCTTTTCGTCGTTATGATGCTCGATATCGACGTCGCCGCCTTAAGGGCCGGGTTCGTAAAGAATTTCCCGCTTGGTATCGTAATTGCGCTTATCCTGCTCGCCGAACTCGTTTTGGGCCTGAGCGCGTATCGGGTTGGCGCGATTGAGCTTGGTACGCCAGTAGCAAGTGATGCCCCTGCTTTGATCGGTAGCAATACCGGCGCAATCGGCGCGTTGCTTTACTCTAGATATCTGTTCCTGTTTGAAGCCGCCGGCATCATTCTGCTCGTTGCCATGATCGGCGCAATCGTCCTGACCCATCGTCCGCCAAAGAGCAAACGCGGGCATCAGGACATCGGTAAGCAGGTTCGGCGTAACCCGGAAGAAGCTACTGTCATGAAGCAGCCCACGGTGGGCGAGGGGATCGAACTGTGATCGGCGTCGAACATTATGTCATCGTCAGCGCGATCCTGTTCGTGCTCGGCGTGCTTGGAATTTTTCTGAACCGGAAGAACATCATCGTCATCTTGATGGCGATCGAGCTCATCCTTTTGGCCGTGAACCTCAATCTCGTCGCTTTCAGCGCGTTTCTGGGTGATCTCGTGGGGCAGGTCTTCGCCATGTTCGTCCTCACCGTCGCAGCTGGCGAGGCAGCCATCGGACTAGCCATTCTCGTGATTTATTTCCGAGGCCGCGGCACCATCGCGGTCGACGATGCCAACCGGATGAAGGGATAAGCATCCGTGCAGACCTCCATTCTTTTCATCGTCTTTCTCCCATTGCTCGCGGCAATCGTTGCCGGACTTGTCAACAAGGGGGCGCCCAGCGTTTTCGCCAAGGCAATCACGACTGGCGCTCTGTTCGTTGCATGTATTCTGAGCTGGCCCATATTCCTGGGCTTCGTCAGTGGTAGCGCAGAAGCAACCGTCGTACCGGTGCTGACCTGGATGCAATCCGGCGATCTCGCGTTCGATTGGGCGCTTCGGGTCGATACTCTGACTGCCATCATGCTTGTTGTGATCACGACGGTCTCCGCCCTCGTGCATCTCTACAGTTGGGGCTACATGGATGAGGACCCGGATCAGCCGCGATTCTTCGCCTACCTCTCGCTGTTCACCTTCGCCATGCTCATGCTGGTTACGGCCGGTAACCTCGTCCAGATGTTCTTCGGATGGGAAGGGGTCGGTCTTGCTAGCTATCTTTTGATCGGTTTCTGGTTCAAGAAGCCGAGTGCTAACGCTGCAGCCATGAAGGCGTTCGTAGTGAACCGGGTCGGGGACCTTGGGTTCATGCTTGGTATCTTTGGAACTTTCTGGGTGTTCGAAACGGTTTCGATCCCCGAAATTCTTGCTGGCGCGCCTGGTATGAGCGGCGCGACGATCGGCTTTCTCGGCCTGCGCGTTCACACGATGGACGTGCTTTGTGTTCTTCTTTTCATCGGTGCCATGGGTAAGTCGGCTCAGCTCGGCTTGCACACCTGGCTGCCGGATGCGATGGAGGGACCGACGCCGGTTTCCGCCTTGATCCACGCTGCGACCATGGTGACAGCGGGCGTATTCATGGTTTGTCGTCTCTCACCGATGTTCGAGACAGCCCCGGTGGCGCTAGGGATGGTGACCTTCATCGGTGCAGCAACCTGCATCTTTGCCGCAACGGTCGGTACAACGCAGTGGGACATCAAGCGCGTCATCGCCTATTCGACCTGTTCGCAACTGGGTTATATGTTCTTTGCAGCAGGTGTGGGCGCATATGGCGCGGCCATGTTCCATTTGTTCACGCATGCTTTTTTCAAGGCGTTGCTGTTCCTTGGTGCAGGATCTGTCATTCACGCCATGCATCACGAACAGGACATGCGGTATTATGGTGCGCTGCGTAAGCATATCCCGCTCACGTTCTGGGCGATGCTGTTCGGGACACTCGCCATCACCGGGGTCGGCATCTATCATCTCGGGGCGGGTTTTGCCGGTTTCTGGTCGAAAGATGCGATTTTAGAGGTCGCCTATGGGCGCGGCACGGATCTTGGCAACTTTGCTTTCTGGATGGGAACGCTCGCTGCCCTGCTGACGAGTTTTTACAGCTGGCGCCTCATGTTCCTCACCTTCTGGGGCAGACCGCGATGGGCTGATAGCGAACATATCCAGCATGCGGTTCATCACGGACATGACGAACCAGAAGAGCATAACCCTCCAATCCAGGAAGATGCCGGTCACGATGCAAAGCATCACGTACCCTCGGAAGATTACGAAGCTGGTACTGCAGGCTACCATCCGCACGAAAGCCCGATCAGTATGCTGATCCCGCTGGGTGTCCTCTCGCTTGGCGCAATTCTAGCTGGACAAATCTTTGCACCGACCTTCCTCGACAGCGAGGCGTTCTGGAACGGGGCAATCTTCTACAACGAGGACCTCATTCACCGGATGCACAATGTACCGTACCTCGTGAAGTACGCGGCATTCATCGTGATGCTTATCGGTCTGTTCGTAGCGTGGCTTGGTTACATCAAGGACACATCTGTTCCCGGCAAGGCTGCCGAACAGCTTGGTCCGGTTTATCGGTTCTTCTACAACAAGTGGTACTTCGACGAACTTTACCATTACCTGTTTGTGGTCCCCGCATTTTGGTTGGGACGGCAGTTCTGGAAGCTCGGCGATATGGGAACTATCGATCGCTTCGGTCCGAACGGTGTGGCCTGGGTTATCGAAAAGGGCTCAGTCGGAGCCAAGCGGTTCCAGACCGGATATCTTTATAGTTACGCGCTGGTGATGCTCCTCGGGCTTGTCGCCGCCATCACCTGGGTATTGTTCTGATGGAGTTTCCCATCCTCTCGATCATGCTCGCTGTGCCGCTCGTCGCGGCCGTCGCCTGCCTGTTTCTTAACACCTCTACGGCGCGCATGGTTGCCCTTGTCGCAACTCTGATCGACCTAGCGCTCGGCATACTGCTCTGGCTCAATTACGATATTGGTGGAGCGCAGTGGCAGTTCACGGAGCGGGCGAAGCTCTTCGCAGGTTTCCAGTACGCACTTGGCATCGATGGTATTGCGCTGATGCTGATCATGCTCAGTGTTTTCCTGATGCCTATCTGCATTCTGGCGAGCTGGGACTCGATCCAAAAGCGCGTTGGCGAATATATGGCAGCGTTTCTGCTGATGGAGATGCTGATGATCGGCGTCTTCGCCGCTCAGGACATCTTCCTATTCTATATCTTCTTTGAGGCAGGCCTCATTCCGATGTATCTCATCATCGGTGTCTGGGGCGGGGACAATCGCATTTACGCCTCGTACAAATTTTTCCTCTATACGCTGCTTGGCTCCGTCTTGATGCTGATTGCCATGCTTTGGATGGTCAACGATGCAGGGACGACCGAAATTCCTGCATTAATGCAGTATGATTTTCCGGCGGATGCGCAGTTCTGGCTGTGGCTCGCCTTCTTTGCGAGCTTCGCGGTGAAGATGCCGATGTGGCCAGTCCATACGTGGCTTCCGGATGCCCATGTCCAAGCGCCGACTGCCGGCTCTGTCATCCTCGCGGGCGTCTTGCTCAAACTTGGGGGCTACGGGTTTATCCGCTTCAGTCTCCCGATGTTCCCTGATGCAAGTGCAGATCTGGCCTGGTTGGTCTTCGCTCTCTCCATGATAGCGGTCGTCTACACGTCACTGGTTGCACTGGTGCAGGCCGACATGAAGAAGCTGATCGCTTATTCGTCTGTCGCTCATATGGCGATCGTAACCGTCGGCCTTTTCGCATTCAATGTTCAAGGACTTGAGGGCGCGATGATGGTCATGCTTGGCCATGGACTCGTATCGGGTGCCCTATTCCTTTGTGTGGGCGTGATTTACGATCGGCTGCACACGCGGGAAATCGCGCGGTACGGCGGCCTAAGCATAAACATGCCGAAATACGCATTGTTTTTCCTGCTTTTCACAATGGCGAGCGTCGGCTTGCCGGGCACAAGCAACTTTGTAGGCGAGTTTCTTGCACTGGCGGGTATCTACGAGGTTTCAACATTCGTGACGCTGGTCTGCACCACGGGCATTATCCTTGGTGCCGCCTACATGCTTTACCTCTACCGGCGTGTAGCATTTGGCGAGCAGAAGAACGCCGATGCCGCCGCAATGACCGATCTCAATGCCCGTGAATGGGCCATGCTAGCCCCGATCGCAGCCGCGGTGCTGTGGATGGGCATATATCCCGAAAGTTTCCTTGCCCCCATGCGTCAGGACATCGTCGCCCTCGAAACACGCCTCGCCAGCGTTGCACCCCGTTATGATAGCCCGCTAGTTGTGGGTACCCCGCACGAAAAGGCGGCGAATTACGTAGCTCCTACTCATGCCGAAGAAGGTCATGAAGCGGAGGGCGCACACTGATGTCCTACTCCACCTCTCTTTATTTGACCGGAGCAGAGATCGGTCTTTCGCTGGCGGGCCTCATCCTCCTGCTGGTGACGGCTTGGACCGGCGAGAAAGCCGCACGTGCAATCACCGTAGCAGCCGTTGCCGCTCTCTTCGGTGCCCTGTTTTTCAACATTTCATTGTTCGATCAAGGCGCACCAGGTGTAGCTTTTGGTGGGCTTTTCCTTGCTGATGGATTTGCAGTCTTCGCCAAGAGCCTTGTCTACATTGCAACTATTACCTGCCTCATCGTAGCTCCACGTTACTTCGATGCTCGTGGCCAGTATCGCGGTGAATATCCTGTTCTGATGCTCTTCAACGCCGTCGGCATGGGCATGATGGTGTCAGCGACTGATTTGATGACGCTTTATATTGGCCTCGAGATGTCGAGCCTCTCGTCTTACGTCTTGGCGAGCTTTGCACGGAGCAACGAGAAATCGAGTGAAGCGGGTCTAAAATACTTCGTCTTGGGCGGTCTCGCTTCAGGTATCATCTTGTACGGAGTGAGCCTGGTTTACGGCTTTTCCGGCACGACAAATTACGAGGGTATCAGAGCTGCCTTCGCTCTCGACTTTTCGACCGGTGCGATGTTTGGCGTAGTCTTCGTACTTGCTGGCCTCGCCTTCAAAATCGCCGCGGTGCCGTTCCACATGTGGACCCCCGATGTGTACGAAGGCGCGCCTACTCCGGTTACAGCCTTCTTTGCGAGCGCACCCAAAGTGGCAGCTGTCGCGATGTTGGTTCGGATGGTTACGGGTCCTTTCGGAGGCCAGATCGAAGCGTGGCAACAGATTGTTATTTTCGCGGCTCTCGCATCGATCGTGGTCGGCGCTTTGGGAGCGATCGGACAAGCAAATCTGAAGCGTCTGCTCGCCTATTCCTCAATCAACAACGTGGGTTTCATACTCATCGGTCTTGCCGCTGCGACCCCTGAAGGTGTGTCTGGCGTGTTGGTCTACCTCTTCATTTATATCTTCATGACAATCGGTAGCTTCACAGCGTTGCTCATGCTTCGGGATGCAGAGGGTAATGCTCTAACCACCTTCGACGATATCTCTGGCCTATCGACAACAAGCCCGGCACTTGCGTGGTGCTTGCTAGCTTTGATGTTCAGTTTAGCCGGCATCCCACCTCTGTTCGGGTTCTGGGGAAAATTCGTAGTTTTCCAGGCTGCCGTACAGGCCGACATGATCGCACTCGCGGCGATCGGTATTGCGGCCAGTGTTATCGGGGCGTTCTATTACATCAAGTTTGTGAAGGTGATGTTCTTCGACGAACCGAAGGGCGGAAGGCCCGCCTCTGCTCCGATGTCACACTGGGTCGTCATCGGACTGAGCGTGCTCGTAATTTCGCCCCTCGGGTATTTGCTCACCCCATGGCTCGGTAATTTTGCCAATACGGCGGCTCAGGCGCTGTTCTTTCAGATTTGATCCGGACAGTTCCAGAAACCGGGAGTACCAACGCCGATCTCGCTTCCGCTGTCCGGAATGGAGAGATCGTCCGCGAAGGCCACTGGCTCATTGCTGACCGGCAGACGTCGGGGCGAGGGCGGCAAGGGCGCGCATGGTTCGACGGTCTAGGGAATTTCATGGGTTCGACGATTGTGCGTGTGCACGATCGAGATCCGGCGCCAGCAACTTTAGCGCTGGTGTCGGCACTGGCTCTCTATGAAACGGTTCATCCTCTGATCTCTGGTCGCGCAGACCTGATATTGAAGTGGCCTAACGATCTCCTTCTGGGAGGTGCCAAACTGGCCGGCATACTCCTTGAGCGGGAGAGCGATACGATTGTTATCGGTGTCGGAGTCAATCTCGGAGTCGCTCCGGACCTGCCCGACCGCAGAACGGTTGCCCTGTCAAAATTTGGCCCGGCTCCCGATCGGGATTTGTTTGCGCGATCGCTTGCTAGCAATTTTGCTCGCGAGGTCGATCGGTGGCGTAGCTATGGTTTGGAGCCACTCGTACGCCGCTGGGAAAGTGTCGCGCATCCGCCAGGCGCCGAACTGACGATACATCCGCCGGGCGAAGCTGCGCTAAAGGGTGCATTCGCAGGGCTGACCGAAAGTGGAGCCTTACGCTTACGCTTGGCCGGTGGAGAAGAGCGTGTCATTCACGCAGGCGACGTTATGCTCGCTGATGAGGAGAGCTGAATCATGCTGCTGGCGGCCGATGTCGGGAATACCAATGTAGTCTTCGCGCTTTTCGACGGGCGCGATATCAAGGCGCGCTGGCGAATTGCGACGGACGCAAGGCGGACTGGCGATGAATACGCTGTGTGGCTTCTTCAGCTCCTCAATCTGGAAGGTTATTCGCGCGAAGATATCAAACAAATCATCATCGGTTCGGTCGTGCCGCGATCGATCCACAATCTCACCGTACTCGCTCAGAAGTATTTCAGCGTCGAACCGGTAATCGCCGGACAGGGGGAAGCCGAATGGGGTTTCGAACTCGACATCGAGCAGCCCAGTTCGTTGGGGGCGGACCGTGCCCTGAATGCCTTGGCCGCGCATGCAAAATACGATGGTGACCTGATCGTAATCGATTTCGGTACAGCGACGACATTCGATATGGTCGATTTTAACGGTGCCTATAAGGGCGGCATAATCTCTCCAGGCATCAATCTCTCTCTGGATGCTCTCGTCGGCAACACCGCCAAGCTTCCACGTATTGCTATCGAAAAACCGGCTAGCGAAAGCGTGATCGGAAGAAATACCGAGCAACAGATGTTGATCGGCGTGTTCTGGGGCTATGTCAGCTTGATTGAAGGTTTGATCGAGAGGATGAAGCGGGAGATTGGGCGGCCAGCAAAGGTGGTCGCCACTGGCGGATTAGCTCTTCTTTTTGACGAGCAGACCAATTTATTCGACGCCGTCGATAGCGACCTTACACTCGACGGCCTTGCGATTTTAGCGGAGCGCGCATCCCCTTGAAAAAGAACTACAGCCCAGAAGACGAACTCTTATTCCTCGCGTTAGGAGGATCGGGTGAAATCGGCATGAACGTCAATTTGTACGGATGTCGAGGGCGCTGGCTCATGGTCGATCTGGGAATGACGTTTTCGGGCGGACAATATCCGGGTGTCGATCTGGTCTTCGCCGATCTCGAATTCATCGAAGACCGGGTCGACGAGCTTGAAGCCATCGTACTGACCCATGCGCACGAAGATCACATCGGGGCAGTGCCCTACTTCGCGGCGGATCTCGGGGTTCCGATCTTTGCGACGCCCTTCACGGCGGAACTGGTGCGGCGAAAGCTGCAGGAAGCCAATCTCGAGCGTGAAGTCGAGTTGCATGTTATTGAGGAAGACCACGGTAGCTTTCATGTGGGACCTTTCGAGGTCACCTACATTCCACTCGCGCACTCGATTGCCGAGGGCAACGCGTTACTGATCAACACGCCCCACGGGAAGATATTCCATACCGGCGACTGGAAGCTCGACGAAGACCCTATAATCGGTGAACCTGCTACAGAGGAAGAACTTACCGAGATCGGTGACGAGGGAGTTCTTGCGCTAGTCTGCGACAGCACAAATGTCTTTAATCCGTCGCCAAGCGGATCAGAAGGGGCTGTATTCAAGGGCTTGCTTGAAGAGGTTCAAAAACATTCCGGCAAACGCGTGCTGGTGACAACCTTCGCAAGTAATGTCGCCCGACTGCATACACTTGGAGAGGTCGCTCGCGAGACGGGACGACAGATATGCGTCGCTGGCCGCTCGCTTGATCGCATCATCGAAGTTTCTCAAGCGAATGGCTATCTGACGGATTTTCCCGAACCAGTCGATTTCGATACGGCAATGGGACTACCGCGCGGCGAAGTGCTGATCCTGGCAACCGGGGGCCAGGGGGAGCCTCGTGCTGCACTTTCCCGGATTTCGGAGGACAATCATCCCCTGAAACTGGTTTCCGGAGATGTAGTTCTTTTCTCCAGCCGACAAATTCCAGGTAATGAATTGGCCATCGGCGCGGTTCAAAACCGTCTGGCATCCAAGGGTGTTACGATGGTAACCGATAGGCAGGGCATGATCCACGTATCCGGTCATCCTGGACGTCCGGAGTTGGAAGCTCTCTATGGCTGGTTGCGCCCCGACGTGCTGGTGCCAGTTCATGGCGAAATGCGGCATATGCAGGAACAGGCGCGGCTTGGCCGGGCCAATGGCATCGCGGATGCTGTCGTGCAGCAGAACGGTGATATTGTTAGGCTTGCTCCAGGCGCACCGGGGAAAATTGCCGAGGTAAGGGCAGGGCGGCTCGTTCTTGATGGCGATATCATAACGCCAGCAGATGGGGACAGTATCGTCATGCGCCGTCGTATCATGCAGGAGGGTGTCGTAATGGTTGCTCTCGACGACCGCCTCAATCCCATCATCGATAGTCTGGGGCTGCCATTGGATGAAGATTATGACGACTTCGTTCGAGAAACTGTCGAGGATATCCGTGCCGCGATAGGAAAATTGAAGGGTGCGGATCGCAAGTCAAGCAGCAGCGTCCATGAAGCGGCTCGTTTGGCGGCGCGCCGTGCGGCTCAGCGATGGTCGGGAAAGCGCCCCCAAGTGCGTGTAATACTTCCT
>CEVK01020546.1_pt1 | contig 12088 bp, 10 predicted proteins | sample 531501 | NCBI WGS metagenome assembly CEVK01 (sample SAMEA2623794, study PRJEB7988) | marine metagenome | biome: marine biome (ENVO:00000447); feature: mesopelagic zone (ENVO:00000213); material: "saline water (ENVO:00002010), including plankton (ENVO:xxxxxxxx)" | depth 740 m | reverse complement strand
GGAAATCTTTATTCATCTAAGAATGTTAAAATGTTAATTAATGCAATGAAAACAGTTCTAAAAGAATTTCCTGAATCACATTTACAGATTGTTGGGAGTGGCGAAACTACAAATGAATTAGATGAAATTATTGGGAAACTTGGTTTAAGGAAAAATATAGAATTAGTTGGTCAGTTATCACATAATGAATTAAAATATTATTACTCATCATGTGATGTTTACATATCTGCAAGTACTGTTGAAGCGCACCCATTGCCTCCTCTTGAAGCCATGAGTTCAGGTAAACCATTACTTTTGTCTAATATTCCCGGTCATAAAGAATTGATAGATGAATCACATGCAGGTTTGATATTTGTTAATAACAACATAAATGATTTCTTTGAGAAACTAGAAGAAATCTTGGAAAAAAATCAATTTTATTCATCTAATGCTTTAGAATATGCATCAAGAAGTGATTGGTCCATAACATGTAAGAAAATTAGTGGTGTGTATGAACAAATTATGAATCGTTGAATTCTATTAGATAATTTTAGAATTGTTAAAATGTTAAAAAATAAAGAATTATTTGTTATTATTTTTGGTGTATATTAATGCAAAAAACAAGGTCCGCTTTAATTACTGGAATTACGGGCCAAGATGGTGCATATTTAGCTAAATTATTACTCAAAAAAAATTATATTGTTTTTGGCACGTTTAGAAGGCTTTCAACGCCAAATTTCTGGAGATTATCTTATTTGGGTATTGATGAAGATGTAAATTATATTCCTGCTGATCTTATTGATACGCATTCTATCATTGAAGCCATTAAAATTTCAAAACCTGATGAAGTGTATCATTTAGCTGCACAAAGCTATGTTGGCACTTCATTTGATCAGCCACTTACTAGTGGGGAATTTTCAGGGTTAGCTGTTACACGTGTGTTGGAGTCTGTTAGATTAATTGATCCTCAAATTAAATTTTATCAAGCATCATCAAGTGAAATTTTTGGCAAAGTTAGTGATAAATTACAGAGTGAAAGCAGCTCATTCATACCACAAAGTCCGTATGCAGCTGCTAAGCTATATGGATATTGGATGACAAAAATGTATCGTGACGGCTATGGGCTTTTTGCATCAAATGGTATTTTATTTAATCATGAATCTCCTTTAAGAGGATTAGAGTTTGTTACAAGAAAAATAACTAATTCTGTGGCTCGAATAAAACTGGGGCTACAAAATGAGTTAAGGCTCGGTTATTTAGATTCATCACGAGATTGGGGGTTTGCACCTGAATATGTAGAAGGCATGTGGAAGATTTTACAATACAAAAAGCCAGATGATTATGTTTTATCAACGGGAGAATCTCACACTGTAAAAGAATTTGTGATTGAAGCATTTTCATACTTGGATTTAAAATGGCAAAAATACGTCAAAAGCGATAAAAAACTCTACCGAATTTTAGAAGTTGAGCAGCTAAACGGAGACTCAACCAAAGCAAAAAAACATCTTAAATGGGAAGCAAAAACAAAATTCAAAGATTTAGTAAAGATTATGGTGGATAAGGATCTAAAAAGATGGCAGGATTGGCAGAAAGGTAAAAGGTTTCCTTGGGATGCTGTTAATTATATAGATAAGAGCACCGCTATACTGAGAACTCGTAATAAATAGATCAATACTTACTTTCAACTAAATTTAGTTTAGACTCGTACCATTCTGCCGTTCGTTTTAGACCCTCATCTAAATTGGTTTTTGGAGAGAATCCTATTTCTTCTGCTGCTTTTTCAATACTAATGCATCTTCTTGGTTGGCCATTTGGTTTATCAGTTTCCCATTTAATTTCTAAATTAGCATTCATTATTTTTAATAATTTTTCAGCTAATTCCTTTATTGAAATTTCATATCCTGTGCCTAAATTTAATGGAAATGATTTTGAATATTTTTCAGCTGAAAGCACAATTCCATTTGCAGCGTCATCAACATACAGAAAATCTCTTGTAGGTGAGCCATCGCCCCAAAGTGAAATACTATCTTTATTCATTTTTTTTGCCAGTGTTATTTTTTTAATTAAAGCTGGGATCACGTGAGATGAACTATCATCGAAATTATCATAAGGACCATACAAATTAGTAGGAAATATTACAATTGAATTAAAATTATATTGTTTACGGTAAGCATCAGATTGGACAAGCAACATCTTTTTTGCAAGACCATACGGCGCATTTGTCTCTTCAGGATAACCATCCCAAATTGATGTTTCAGAAAATGGAATTGGTGTAAATTTGGGATAACTACAAACAGTTCCTAACGCAATAAATTTTTCTACGTTATTACAACGAGCCTCCTCCATAAGATTTGTTCCCATGATTAAATTATCATAAAACAATTCTCCTGGTTTTTCATTATTCAATCCAATTCCTCCAACTTTTGCAGCAAGATGAAAAACAATGTCTATGTTTTTTGTTATATTACTACAATTTTCTCTTAAACGTAAATCATATTCTTTTGATGACGGAGAGATGACACTTTTTACTCCTTTTTCTTTAAGTATAGAAACAATTCTAGAACCTAGAAAACCAGCACCGCCGGTCACTACTACTGATTTTTCATTCCAATTCATTTCATTCTAATCAATCAAACATAAATATAAATTCTAAAAAGACGTTATACGATTTAGTTATTTTTGCATGGATTCTTCAATATACCTAGATAACGTTTTTCCTATTTTATCGAATGTGAGATTTTCATTGACATATTTTTTACCATTTTGACCTAATTCTTTACACAATTGTGGTTCTGATTTCAATTTTTGTATTGCGTCAATAAATTCGTCTAAATTTTCATATTTTGTTTTAATACCAGATTTTGTTTTTTCTACATATTTTCCGGGTGCGCCATCAGAACAACAAATTATTGGTCTTCCTATTGCTTGATATTCTAAAATTTTTGTTGGTAACGTAGAATTAAGAGCGATTTCATTTTTCATTGGAACAATAAAAACATCTGCATGTGCTAATTTCTTTGCAATATATTCCAATGGAACGATCTCCGTGTCAATCAATAAATTTTTCAAATCTTGATTTTTTTTCTCATTTTGTAGATAAGAAAGAAGTGTTCCTTTTCCTCTTAATACAAATTTTATATTTTCATCTTGTAATTTTTTTGCAGCATTAATTATTAAATCAAAATCATACGATTCTACAAATGAACCTGAATACATCAAAATAAAATCACTTTTTTTTGTCTGTTCTGTATGTGTGAAAATATTTGTATCTACACCATGGCCTAGAACTATGATTTTATCATTGGCAATATTATATGAATTATGGATTATTTGCTTTCCAGTTTCTGTAAGTGGTAGGATAAATTTTGCGTATGTGTATGAAAACTTTGCCAATTTATCTAAAAATTTCTTTAATAATCTTGATTTTACATATCCACGTTCATAAAGTGCTTCTGGCCATAAATCATCAACAATTCTAATAACTGAGCCACCACTCAATTTGGAATAAAAAAAAGCAGGTATTATTGAAAAAAGATTTGGTTCTGACGCAAAAATTACATCTGGTTTTATAGAAAAAATTGGTATCATAGAAGAAATCAAAAAGGAGAGGTGTAAAATGATTCTGTTTCTTGCTGATGTGTGAAGTAAAGAAGGTACACGTACTCTAATTAATTCAAACCCATCCATTTTTTCTTTATGTAACAATTTAAACCGAAATTTTTTAGGAATGTTTGCATGTAAGTGGGGAAATGCTGAGATTACTGTCACTTCAAAATTTTGTTGTGACAAACATTTTGCATAATTAAAAGCTCTGGTACCACCACCTGATATATCTGGAGGGAAATACTGTGAGATTATTAGAATTTTCTTTTTCAATTGGTTATTATATAAATTCTAGTGTAATATTAAATATAGAGCAAGTGAAATATTACAAATTTAATTTAGGTGATTTCTATTAATAGAGTAATGCAAAAAAACATCATGTCGGTAGATCTAGAAGATTATTTCTGTGATCTACCATTTTCAACTTGGGAAAATTATGAAAGCAGAATAAGTAATACAACCAGAATATTGCTGGATTTGTTTGAAAAATATGATGTAACTGCTACATTTTTTACATTAGGATACATTGCGGAAAAACATCCTGAACTAATTGAAGAAATCAAATCTCATGGTCATGAAATTTCAAGTCACGGATATTCTCATATTGATATTAGAAAAATGACAAAAGAACAATTTGAATCAGATCTTCTAAAATCCATTTCCGTAATTCAAAAAATTTCAGGGGAAAAAGTTCTTGGATTCCGTGCTCCATTTTTTTCTATAGATAAAAGTACACTTTGGACTTTTGACATTTTAAAAAAGCATATGGCTTATGATTCAAGTATTTTTCCTGTCAGAACTCCATTATATGGAATTCCGTCAGCTAAAAGATATCCATACGTAATATCTGACATTAATCCTCTTGAAGAAAATTCTGACGGTACTTTTATTGAAATTCCTCCATCTACACTTCAATTACCTCTATTTGGAAACATCCCAATTGCTGGGGGATTTCACTTGAGATTTTTACCTACTCAAATAATCAAATATGGAATAAAAAAACTCAACAGGTCTAATCGTCCAGGAGTATTTTATATTCATCCAAAAGATTTAGACCCACAGATGCCAAAAATATCTGAATATGCTTGGCACTATTATTGGAATCTAAAGCAGACAGCTAAAAAATTCGAGTCAATTCTGAAAGATTTTAAATTTTCATGCGTTCGAGATGTAATTCTTGAATAGTTTTCTAGTATGCCGATGGTAAAACTATGTTAAAATTAAATATCTTGTTTATTAGTTCTAGTAATTGGCAATAGTTAACGTTACAAATGATATAAAAAAAAAATTACTAGAAAGTAATTTTTCTACTCGTTTTTTAGATAATTGTCTCAATTCAAAATTCTTATCTATTGAGTTACAAGATGAAACAATTGTCGGTGTTGGGTTTGTTGGTGGAATGCTGAATTCGTATGGTGTTGAAATTGCCGAAGAACTACGAGGAAAAGGAATAGGGAAAAAACTTTTGAATGAAATAATCGACGAGTGTAAAAAACAAAAAATCTCATTTTTGACTGGTGTATTTAAGCCAACTAACATAAATTCCGTAAAAATGCATATGAGAGTGGGTTTTGTGCCATTATTTACTTTTTATTACAATGAAACAGAAGGTGCAGAAATTCCTGTCATTTTACCCTTTAACAAAAAAGGATCATTCCTAATCAGTATTTTTAGAATTTTTAACACCAAACTGGGAAATCTTCTTTTTGGATTCATCTTATCATTTTTACAACCATTCTTAAAAAATCTGATTGCATTTTCAAGTAATGAAATTCCTAAATTAGATTTAAAATATTGTACAAAAAATTTCGAGAAGGTAAATGAAACTTTAACAAAGAATGGAATTTAGATATGAGAATTACAAAAAAAACTATGTTAAATCATTTTCAAAAATATTCTGTATTTGTTTTAGAAAAACATTCTTGATATACATTCTTAATTAAGGCGTAAAATTATAAAATTTAGAATGATGTTTTCTGTTAATAGAAAAATAACTATATTGGTTTTTTTAATTTTCTTTACAGTTTATGTATTTACATCAGATGCTCACAGATATACATTTGATGAAGATGCTTCTGCGCAACAATCGTTATGGCTGACAACTTTTACACCAGATCCTTCTTTTGTTCTAGGAGAATCAAGAACGTATTTCAACTATCCTGAGTTATTTCCACCATCGAGTTGGCAGTATTCTAGCTTTGCTCTATGTCAACACGAATTATTATGTTCATCTACTGCCATTGGCCATAGTGTTACACAAATTCCTTTTATATGGTTAAATCATACTTTTGGAATTTTTAACGATAGTAACTTTTGGAGTGCTACCGATTTTGAACACGCTCATTATGTGTGGTGGAGAAATAGCATTAATCCTGATTTTACATTTATGGAATTATTTTATGGTCCATTTTTTTCAGCATTAAGTGTAGCTGTTTTTTATTTAATATCAAGATCGTTTCATATTAGTCAGCAAAATTCTATTATAGTTACATTTCTCTTTGGACTGTCTACTGTAGTTTGGGCATATTCACAAACTTCGCTTAATATTGTACCTCAGTTGCTATTTGTATTATTAGCTGTTTTATTTTTTAAAAAATTTCAAAAATCTCAATCTTCAAAAAATTTAATTCTTATCGGTAGTTCACTTGGATTTGCATTTCTAACAAGACCTGATACAATTTTAATTATTATCGTTCTAAGCATTTTCATTTTACTATTAATTAGACAATCAAAATCTAAACTGAATTATGTCCTGTACATTTTTCCTATATCTTCTTTCATATTTTTATTTGATTATCTCGAATTTGTTCGCAAAGGCTCATTTCTATTGGCTAGAGCAGCGGAAAAATCTATGGTGCAATTTCAATTTCTGATAGGTGGTATAAAATCCACAGTAATTAGTGAAACACAAGTAACTGCACCTGTGAGTGTATACACTCCTCTTGAAGCATTTTTTGGTTTGCTGTTTAGTCCAGGAGCTGGTTTGTTCATATTTTGCCCCATACTATTTCTTTCATTTTTCACATTTACTGATTTTTATAAAAATCATAAAAAAGAATTTTTCTTGTTTATTGGTATAATTGCCGCATTTTTATTCTATTTTTCTATTTTTAACTCTAATTCATGGCATGGTTTAGTTGGTTGGTCTGCTCGGTATGTGATTTTGCTTATTCCATTTTTATTATTACCATTAGGCTTAACGCTAGATAAAAGAAAAAATAAACCGCTTTTGTTCATAATTCTTATCTTAGGTTCACTGGGAGTTTTATTTAATTTAGTATGGCTAATCCAAGACGTTTCTTGGTTTGTTTGGGCTGGAATGGGAGAATCTCAATATGGATTGTACAGCCTTCCATCTCCTGGTTGGACAGCTAGAATTAGCCCTCTGGTATTGTGGACGTTTGAATTTAGTCAATTGACTAATGCAATATTCCTGGCATTTACACATCTGCAACTTGACATATTCTTGTTAAAGATATTAACACCGATTGGTTACAGCTTATCTTTTGTCGCATTTATAGGCTCATTATTATTTTCGCTTTTCAGATTACTTAGAAACGAAAAAAAAATCACAGTATAACTGTATAAATTAAACATTTGGTTTGAACTTTAATAGCACTTAAAATATTTCATTTTGTTGAAAAATAATAATGAAGAAATAGTTGAAAGATGTTATCTGAATATTTTACATAGAAAGCCAGATGAAGCTGGATTAAAACATTTTACTACACTTTTAGAACGCGGTCAACTTGATGAAGATGCATTAATAAAACATTTTAAAAATTCGTATGAGTACAAATTAATTCATCCAACAGATTTAGATCCTAATCAAATTACAGTGAGTGAACGTATGAGAACAGATTGGAATGCAAGAACAAACTATGATGCCAAATTTGCGGTTAGAGCTGTTACCTCCCAATCTGAAAAAGAATTCTGGGATTCAGGAGTTATAGCCATGGAACAATGCTTGGCTTTCAACACAACTCTAAATGATCTGATTATGCAAGACAATGATCCTAAAAATATGAGGGTTTTGGAAATTGGTTGTGGTGTTGGAAGAATAATCATTCCAATGTCAAAAATTTTTGGGAAAGTCGTAGGTGTTGATGTATCAGACGAGATGGTAAAATTGGCAAAAGAAAAAACTTCAAACATTCCAAATTGTGAAATCTTTCAAAATAATGGTTCGGATTTTTCATTTTTTTCCGAAAATTCTTTCCATTTTTGTTATTCTCTAGTTGTATTTCAGCACATCCCAGACAAAGAAATTATAAAAAATTACGTTAACGAAGTTCATAGAGTACTAAAAAATAATTCATGTTTTAGATTTCAAGTGAATGGAAGAGATAAAACTACTGATGGAACTACTTGGAATGGTGTTTCTTTTTCTAAAGATGAAATAATAGAATTAGCAAAAATGAGTAAATTCAAAATAATTGACATGAATATAACTCAGGGAGAATGGGCAGATGGAACGATAGATTATTTCACTGTAACTTTTCAAAAATAATTAAATTGAGGATTTCAGTATGAAGAAAACAACAAAAATAATTTATATTTCCTATGTAATTATCGCAGTTTCCTTATTTTCAACATATGTATTTTTAGATAACACATATCGAGAAAAATACCCTACTGAGATGGATGATCCCGCAAAAAGAATTTTCCCTCACTTGGTAAAAGATCCTATAATACAATTTACAATAGTAAAACAATTTGATGTGGAATTTGATGAAATTTATAATATATTTAGGCAAGTAGAAAACTATCCTAAAATTCTTCCCAGAAATATACAATCTGTAGAAATTATTGAAAAAGATGAAAATTATATTTTAGCTAAAGAAAAATTTTCTGAGCGAGGACTTGGTGCAGAATTTTTGGTAGAACATAGATGGAATGAAAATCAACAGCATTCAATGGAAATTGTAGACGGTGACGCTAAGAATAGTAAAATCAATCAAACATTTGAAAAAATAGGTAATTCTACTAAAATCACTACAGATGTAGATATTAAATTAAAGGGATTGTTATTAGTTTTAAGATTTATTCCTCAACAGAATTTGATGCATGCTACTGAAACTGCACTTGACGCATTTTTGCATTATGCAAAAGGATTTGATGATCAAAATGAAAAATTAGTCGACGATATATATCGTGAGATTTTACTAAGACCTGCAGATAATGAAGGTCTTGTATATTATTCAGAACAATTAAAAAATAAAACAACGACACCGGAGGAGATCAAAGAAATTTTACGAAACTCTGATGAGTATAAGTTGCTACAAAATGAATTCCAGAATAAAAATTTTATAAAACATGAACTTTTAACCTCAATAAAAGTAGGTGACCCAAACGATCTTGATCTTCCTATAGGAATATCTTCAAATCCAATAACTAAGAAAATTTATGTTAGTAATAACAACACTAACACTGTTTCAGTTATAGATTCTGTGAACAACAAAGTATTGTATTCAGTAAATGTTGAAAAGGGGCCATCTGGGGTTGCTGTTAATCCAAACACAAATCGCATTTATGTGGCAAATTACTATTCTGACAACATATCAGTAATAGACGGGAATGACGATTCTTTATTAGATGTGATTGACGTTGGTGATTCCCCAAGAAATATCGCAGTTAATCTTGCTACAAATAAAATCTATGTAGCAAATCATTTTGGAAATTCAATATATGTAATAGATGGTGACACCAATTCTGTGATTGATTCTATAGGCATAGAAAGACCATGGGGAATCTCAATTAATACTGATACAAATGTTGTTTATATTACAAGTACAAAATCGTCCGATATTTTTCTAATAGACGGCCATACAAATAATCTTTCAAAACTACAAATTGATTATTTATCTGCTATTCCGCCATTAGAAATTGAATCCATTTCTAAAAACATTCTTCTTCTGAGTTTTGGAAATAATGTATTACTCCTAGATGAATTGGATATGCAGCAAATTGCTATTCCTGTAGGCAATAACATAGTTGAGATAGAGGTTAATGAAAATCTTAATGTTGCCTATGCATTGGATACTTTTTCAAATTCTATTTTTGTTATAGATCTTGATAACAATCGTGTTAGTGAAACTATCTCTACTGAAAGACATCCTATTGGAATAACTGTAGATCCTGAAACAAACCTAGTATATGTTGTAAATGAGTACGCTGATTCTATATCTATTTTTAATCCAAGTTTTGGATAAATATGTGAATGATGGCAAGTAGACCAGATGTTTAGTTTCTGCTAAATTTTTCTCTAATTTTATGCCAATATATTTTAAATGTAATCCCAAGTCCAATTAGAGCACCAACAATTGCCTGAAGAATAACCATTCCAGTACCTGGATCAAGATATGCAAATGCGTTGGAAATAAAAAGACCGTTAGAAAACAATCCTATCAAAACAATTAATGTGAAAATTTTATTTTTTTTCATTGTAGAAAATTTTGAAAATTTACTTAATAACTGTTAGTATATTTTTTAATTTACTACATCAGTAACTTCCCAAAATATTAATGGTATCTGATTGACAGTAGCAAAATAATTTTTATTTTCTAGAATTTCAAAATCACCATCTAGATATGAATTAAAAACTATTCTAAATGTGTTAACCGGCGTATTTCTTTCACCAAATATCTCATAATTCTTATCTGGTAGGTAATATGCATTTAATATCGATAACCTTTCTCGGATTCCATCGTCGGTTGGATCTATATAATCATCTACAATGTATCTAGTACCATGGTCTGACTGCATGATAATTATTGTATTGCCGTTTTCATCTGCTAAAATATTACTTACAAACTCTAACAGTTTTTTATTAATGAATTGTAATTGCCCTACGTATGCATCTGTATCCTTATGATTATCCACATCACCAAGTTCCAAACTTTCTGGTATAACTTCTTCACCATTTGGTCCAAAAATGTATGGTATGTGTGGTGAATTAATATGAGCAAAGACAAAAAAAGGTTTTTCTGCTGTTTGGTATATATTATTTAATTTATCAAATTGGCATAATACACGCTCTCGATCATAGTGTGTAAAATAATTTGCATAAACTGGTTTCAGCATGCTGATTCCAAAAATATTAGATGAAAGTTCTGAATTAATCAAAATACCCGTTCCGCATATATTATGATCAGCAACATCTAAGTGTCTAGTAGGAACAAAACCTGAATCTATATTATAAGTTTCATACCCTCTGGTTTCTACAAATTTCATAACAGCATTATTTTTTGTAAGATTGTATATTTTGTTGATGTTTGGTTTACCAGTTTGAGAAATAAGATCATGCACATATGTCATATTCAAATTTGCAGCAATTGCGGGTCCCGAGGAGGGATAATTTGATCTACTATTATCGGGTATATTGAAACCCATCTTCTTTAATGAGCTAAGAAATTCTGAATTATCAAAATTAAAATTTTTTAAAAGATATTCTTGATGTCCATATCCATCTAAAATGACATAATAGATATTTGGATATGTTGATTTTGAAATTACAATATTGGATTCGTTATCAATAATATCATCTCTAAAACTAGATGTATCTGAAATATAATACGTTGCTACAGTTACTAAAGAAATTAAAATCATTGCTGTGATAATAGCAGTAATGATTTTTGTTAAATTATCAAATTTTTTCTTCGCTCTAATAAGATAAATTGTAATTATTATAAATAAAACCAAGAACCCAATTAGTGGAATTTTATGCCCAATTGAAATGCCAGTATCTACTAGCGTATTATTTAAAATATTATAAAAATGACCATAGAAAAAAAACAAAAATAAAAATGTCGATACAACCAAACCTGATTTAATATAATTTTTTGAAATACCACCAATAACAGCAAAACCAATTAATGTTATTGTGGCAAGTATAATGGATGGAATACCTATGTCGACAAGCTCCATTTCTGAAACATTATATGAAAATAGAAAAATTACTGGAAAAATAGCAAAAAGTATCGGGTGTATAATTGAGGCTTTTTCTTGAATCAGGCTCATAAAAAATGGATAATTTACACCTATAAATTCTAAAAGATGAAAAACTACTTCAAATTAATTATGTATCACTAGCATTTGGTTATTTTAGTATGTTGTAATTTTTAATCAAAGTAAAATGCAAGAGAAAATACCTAGTCTTAAAAAAATTATTTTCATTATACAATATATTTTGTATTAATTAATAATTCTAATAATAAAATCAATTGTTAACTAATACCCAAATTGAATTTTAGTAATAAGTAATTAATCTGTCTAATTTATTCTCTCTAGAAGTTATATAATGACTTGATTTATTTTTAACGGTAGAATTGGAATTTTCGAAATATTTTACGAAACGTACAATATCAATAATTGTAATATCTGTGCTTTTTTACGCGGTTTTTTCGTTAATCTCTGATATTCAAAAAATTACAGATGAATTTGCAAATATCATTCTGTTATACATACCATTAATTCTATTCTTCCACTTTTTAGCTATGGGTATACG
>CEVK01105910.1_pt1 | contig 12209 bp, 9 predicted proteins | sample 531501 | NCBI WGS metagenome assembly CEVK01 (sample SAMEA2623794, study PRJEB7988) | marine metagenome | biome: marine biome (ENVO:00000447); feature: mesopelagic zone (ENVO:00000213); material: "saline water (ENVO:00002010), including plankton (ENVO:xxxxxxxx)" | depth 740 m | reverse complement strand
TTGGTGCCGGTATCGGCCTGCTGGTAATTGTTGGTCACCGCGACCGAATAGAATTCGCCTACGCTGTCTTCGCCATTCAGCACGCAGGAGGGATATTTCCACGTGACGGCGCTACCCGTTTCTACCTGGGTCCAGCTGACTTTACTGCGGGCTCCCTGGCAGAGAGCCCGCTTGGTAACGAAATTGTAGATCCCGCCCTTGCCGTTCTCGTCCCCCGGATACCAGTTCTGGACGGTCGAGTATTTGATTTCGGCATCTTCCAGCGCGACCAGTTCCACCACGGCGGCGTGAAGCTGGTTCTCATCACGCATCGGTGCGGTACAGCCTTCGAGATAGCTGACGTAGCTACCCTTTTCGGCAACGATCAGCGTGCGTTCAAACTGGCCGGTGTTCTCCGCATTGATGCGGAAATAAGTGCTGAGCTCCATCGGGCAGCGCACGCCTTCGGGGATATAGACGAAGGTCCCATCCGAAAAGACCGCGCAGTTCAAAGTCGCGAAGAAGTTGTCCTTCTGCGGCACGACCTTGCCGAGCCACTTTTTCACCATTTCCGGATATTCGCGAATTGCTTCGCTGATCGACAGGAAGATGACACCTGCGCGCTTCAGCTCTTCCCGGAAGCTGGTGGCCACGCTGACGCTGTCGAACACGGCATCGACTGCTACTTTCCGGGCGCCTTTTACGCCTGCAAGAACTTCCTGCTCCCCAAGCGGAATGCCCAGCTTGTCGTAGACGCGTTTGATCTCGGGATCGAGCTCGTCGAGCGATTCGATCTCCGTCTTCTTTTTCGGAGCGGCGTAATAATAGGCGTTCTGGTAATCGATTGCCGGATAGCCGAGCTTGGCCCAGTCGGGCTCTTCCATTTCCTGCCACAGGCGAAAGGCTTTGAGACGCCAGTCGAGCATCCATTCAGGTTCACCCTTCTTGGCGGAAATGAAGCGGACCGTGTCTTCGGTCAGCCCTTTTTCCGCAAATTCGGTTTCGATGTCCGATGACCAGCCGTGCTCGTATTCGGCAGCCTTGGCGGCAGCTTCCTTCGCTTCACGGTCCTGGATATCCACTTGCTCGTTCACGCGACTTCCTTTTCCTGCGAGAGCTGCACCAGCGAGATATTCGCCAATGCGCCGCGCAGCGCTTTATTCACCATCGGCCAATGTGGTTTGACCCGGCAATCGTGATCGACGGCACATTCTCCGCCGTCGATACATGCCGTCAGCGCAATCGGCCCTTCGACTGCCTCTACGATATCGGCCAAGGTTATCGCTGCAGCAGGCCGGGCCAGCTGCAAGCCGCCACCCGCACCCCGCACGGACCGCAGCAGTCCAGCTGCCGTCAGCTTGCTCACCAGCTTCTGTACAGTGGGTACAGGAAGGCCGGTTTCCGCTGCCAGCTCGGACGCACTGACCCTCGCTCCGCCGCAATGGCGGGCAGCCTGGCTCATCGTGACGACAGCGTAATCTGCAAGGTTCGAGAGGCGCATAGTTAAATCGGACAATATCGTTCCGATTACTCAACTATGAGCGGAACGGTCGATTTTCAACGGGAAACAGCCAATTGCGAGTCGTTAGCATTTGCGCATAGCTGCCGTTTGCCGTGCGCATATTCCCTCTCGCGACCTGCAAAAGGCCAGCATGGCCTTCATCTCTCTTGGCACCAAACCGAACGAATAAGAGAGGGGAAAGAAAGAGGGCTAGATCGGGCGGGGCCGCCAACTATACGGACAGGCCCACCCGATCTCGCTGGTTCTACTCAGTTACGTATCAGGAATCGCCCTTTGCGCTGGCGATCCAGCGATCCACGTTTTCTTCCATGATCGACAATGGAACAGGGCCGTTGGTGAGGATGACGTCATGGAAGGCGCGGATATCGAAATCCTCGCCCAGCTCTTCGCGGCCGCGCTCGCGCAGTTCCATGATCTTGAGTTTGCCAATCATATACGCCGTCGCCTGCCCCGGATAGACGAGATAGCGTTCGATCGCCTTGCGGATGTCACCATCGGGGTTGGGTGTATTCTGGGTGAGATAGTCGATCGCTTCCTCCCGACTCCAGCGCTTGTGATGCATGCCAGTGTCGACCACGAGCCGGCACGCACGCCATAGCTCCATCCCGAGCCGACCGAAGTCGGAATAGGGATCGGTGTAGAAGCCCATGTCCTTGCCGAGCTCTTCGGAATAGAGACCCCAGCCTTCGCTATAGGCCGTAACCCCGCCAAAGCGCCTGAACGGAGGAACTTCGCCCAGCTGCGTCTGGATCGAAAGTTGCAAGTGGTGGCCCGGCAAACCTTCGTGATAGGCCAGAGCTTCCAGCTCGTTCTTGCTCATGTCCTTCAGGTTATACAGATTGACATAATAGGTACCGGGCCGTGAACCGTCGGGCGCCGGGCGCTGATAGAAAGCCTTGCCTGCGCTTTTCTCCCGAAATGCCTCGACCGGCTTGATGACAAGCGGATCGGAAGGCAGCGTCGAGAAATAATCCGGCAGCCTGGCTTCCATGGCGTCCAGCTTGGCTTCTGCATCCGCGAGATAGGCCTCACGCGTATCATAGAAAAAGCGGTCGTTGGTGCGGGTGTAATCGAAGAATTCCTGCAGCGTTCCTTCAAAGCCGACCTCGGCCATGATCTCGCGCATTTCGCCATGGATGCGTGCCACTTCGCGCAGGCCGATCTGGTGAACCTGATCGGCTGTCAGATCTGTCGTGGTGTAATTGCGAAGCAGTGCTTCGTAATAGCCGGCCCCTTCGGGAAACCGCCAAATTCCATCCTCGGAAGGCGCGATGGCCTGCTGGCGCTTCATTTCATTCAACAAACGCTCGTAAGCTGGCCGCGCGCTCTCGTTCCAAGCTTTCTCGGCGGCCCCGGCAGCAGGGCGAGTTCCGTCGATTTCGCCAACCTTCTTGCGGTAATCTTCGAGAATTGCGTTGTCATCGCCCGCAGCAAGCAGGTTCTCGATATCCGAAATCACGTAAGGGTAGACCCAGTCGGGCGGCATGATCCCTTCGGCAGCGCGCTCTTTCGACTCTTCCACCAGCGTGTCGATTGCCGGTCCCAGACCCTGGATGCGGCTCAGATAGGCCGCTGCATCGGTACCGTCGGTCACCCGGTGAATGTTGATGAGGAATGCGGGCAACTGGCTCTGCGCGCCATTCATCTGATCGAAGATGTAACCGTATTCTCGGTAGGGAGAGAGGGCTGCGCTACGTTTGGCCATCGCGTCGAAAAGCCGGAAGCTCAGCGCGTCTTCGCGCGAGAGGGTCTCGAGATCGAAGTTCGCGCGCATTCTTTCAGCTGTCGACTGGAGCAACGCTTCGCTTCGCCGGTCGGCAGCGCTCGAAAGATCGCCCCACCGCGAATAGTCTTCATCGCGAATCCCGCGATAGGACTTTGACAGGGGCGACAAAGCGAGGGACGCCTGATCGTATTCTTCGAACAGATTTGCGAGCGCTTCGCTCTTCGAAGACTGCGTGGTCTCGGCGGAAGCGAGCGGCGCGGTATTCTCCATCGTTGCACAGGCAGGCAAGCTTAGGATCGATATTCCGGCGAGCCAGAAACGGACGGAATGCTTCATCTTGATTTTCCCCTCAGTGAACGAGAAGAGTGTCAAGCATGCTGGATCGCAACAGTAAACACCGCATCCGATGAGCACTTTAGTCAGTACCTAGACCGCCCCAGAAAAAAGGGCGGCCCAATAGGCCGCCCCTGAAAGGTGAGAGCTCTCTGCAGTTCCGCTTCGAGCCCTTCGGGTCGCAAAAATGTCGTTACTGAAACTTTGCCTGCCAATATTGTAAGGACACGACATTCCATTGCGTGGGCAATCGTTTCGATGGAACTTTAGTGTGCAGTCGTGCCGCAAGGACCCGCTACCTCGACACCCTTCGCGGCCTAAGCCATAGGCGTGAAATGCTTTTCGACATAATCCGCCCCTTGCTCTTCAGGCTCGATCCGGAGCGCGCTCATCGTCTTACGATCAGGGCACTCAAAACTGTTCCGACACTCAGGCCAAGTTCTCCTAAGGAACTTCGAACCGAAATTGCAGGGATAAGCTTTCCCAATCCACTCGGGATGGCGGCCGGGTTCGACAAGGATGGGGAAGTTCCGGACCAACTTCTGGGGCTGGGTTTCGGATTCGTCGAAGTAGGCTCGATCACGCCTAGGCCCCAGCTCGGCAATCCGCAGCCGCGGTTGTTTCGCCTTGTGGAAGATCGCGCGGTGATCAACCGGATGGGGTTCAACAATCACGGGGCGGAACGCGCGGCGGGACGGCTGTCTGCACGCTCGGCACGGCCCGGCGTGCTGGGGATCAACATCGGCGCCAACAAGGATAGCGATGACCGTATCGCCGATTACGCCGAGATGACCCGCATTATGGCGCCTCTGGCAACCTATCTTGCGGTGAATATCTCGAGCCCCAACACGCCGGGGCTGCGCGCCCTGCAGGACGAAAGCGCCTTGATCGAACTCCTCGAAGCCGTTTTCGCGGCGAGAGGCGTTGCAGGACCGCCAATCTTCCTCAAGGTGGCCCCGGATCTTGAACCGGCCGATATCGATGCAATCGCGCGCATTGCCGCTGACAAGAAGCTCGGCGCGCTGATCGTATCGAACACGACCACCGGGCGCCCGCCGCTGCAGTCGCGCCATGCTGGTGAAACGGGCGGACTTTCCGGTGCGCCGCTCAAGGATTTGGCGCTCCAGCGCATTCGCGACTTCCGGACAGCGACTGGCGGAACCATCCCGCTTGTCGGCGTGGGTGGAATAGCGTCTGCAGAGGATGCATGGGCGCGGATACGGGCCGGGGCCAGCCTCGTTCAGCTATACAGCGCGATGGTGTATGCAGGTCCCGGCTTGCCACGGCGGATCACGCACGGCCTTCTGGAGCTTATGCGCCGCGATGGATTTTCATCGATTGCCGAGGCGGTGGGAAGCGAATAACCACGCAGCATGTATCGTTTGCTTTCTTTACCGCTCGCAGCGCTGGCACTTTCGGCTTGCGCTACCTCACCTACTGATCTCGGACCGCCGCGCCTTGGCGATGAGCAAACCCACGGCTGGGTGAGTGCAGCCGACCCTCGCGCCCAGGCGGCGGGAGAGGTCATACTCGCCAAAGGCGGAAGTGCGACCGATGCGGCCATTGCGGTAATGCTGGCCCTGGGCGTGGTCGAACCGCAAAGCTCCGGCATCGGCGGGGGCGGTCTGATGGTTCGCGGCCAGGCCAATGGAAGCGTCACCACGTTTGATGGGCGTGAAACTGCACCGTCGGGCGCCACCCCCGAATGGTTTCTCGATACGGATGGAAACGTGCCGCCGTTCATGGATTCGGTCCTGAGCGGATTGAGCGTGGGCGTTCCGGGCAATATCGCTTTGGCCGCCGAAGCGCATAAGGCGCATGGGAAGCTGGAATGGGCGGCATTATTCCAACCCGCCATTGGCCTTGCCCGGGAAGGGTGGATCGTCAATCCCCGCCTTAACACCTCGCTGGCAACTTCGAAGGATCGTGCCGCCCAAACCGAGGACGGCAAGGAACTGTTCTTCAATGCCGCAGGCGAGCCCCTGGCAGTTGGAACGCGGGTGAAGAACGAAGAACTTGCCCGCACACTGGAAGAGATCGCCGCCAGGGGCCCGGACGCCTTCTATACCGGGCAGAACGCGACCGCCTTGGCGACTACCGTTGCCCGCCACACACCCAAGCCGGGCGCCATGACCACTCAGGACATCGCGAATTACCAAGCAAAAGAGCGCGACGCGGTGTGCACGTCATACCGTTCCTATCGTATCTGCTCGATGGGTCCGCCGACTTCCGGCGGAGTTGCGGTTCAGCAGATCCTCGGTCAGCTGGAAAGGTTCGATCTCGCCGCCCTTGGTCGGGAGAACCCTCTAACCTGGCACCTATTCCTTGAATCGCAGCGGCTCGCCTATGCCGATCGCGAACTGTATCTCGCCGATAGCGATTTCGTTAACGTGCCCGTCTCCGGCCTGCTGGACCCGGTTTATTTGGCAAAGCGCAGCGCTCTTATCTCATCCGAAACGACACTTGGATTCGTCCAGCCCGGCAAGCCTGAGGGGGCACCGCAAGCGCTTACCGATGGAGACGAGCCGACAGAGCACGGAACTTCCCATATCGCCGTGGTCGACCACGATGGCACCATGATCAGCTACACCTCGACTGTAGAAGGAGCTTTTGGTTCAGGCCTGATGACTGGCGGTTACTACCTCAACAACGAGCTTACCGATTTCAGCCGAACACCCGAGGTTGATGGGAAGCTCGTGGCCAATCGGGTCGAGGGCAGGAAACGTCCGCGCAGTTCGATGTCGCCTACGATAGTCTTCGATCCGGAAGGACGACCATTTATGGCGGTCGGTGCAGCCGGAGGGAGCACAATTCCGGTGACCACTGCCCGTGCTATCATCGGTGCGATCGATTTCGGGTTAAACGCCCGAGATGCGCTCGCGCTGCCCTTCACGATGGCTTTTGGTGATCAAGTGCTGCTTGAAGAAGGAACCTGGTTGCAGACCCACGCCAAGGAATTCCGGAAGCTGGGACATGACGAGATCGTGATCCGTGCGGCACCCATCAAAGGCGGCACGGTCTTGCGGCGGGCTAGGGGCTGGGAAAGCGCACGTGACCCCAGGCTGGATGGCCAGTTGGACCTGCCCTGAAACGCTTCTGGTCACCTTGCCGTAGCGGGGTGGGGAGCTTAAGCGCCGTCTCGTCGTTGGTCGCACAACAAAAGATAACTCTGTGAGGAGCCTGCCTGTGCTGTCGGACATCGACTCCGCCAATAACCTTGTCGAATTATTCCTGAAACGTGCGGCCGAGCGGCCTGATCGCGCTTTTCTTGGCGCGAAACGCAACGGGGAATGGACGACCATAAGCTGGAAACAAGCCGCAGATCAGGTTTGTCTGCTGGCCGAGAGCTTGCGTGAGCTCGGTCTTAACCCGGGGGACCGGGTTTGTCTGGTGTCCGAGAACCGGCCTGAATGGTGTATCGCGGATCTGGCGATCATGGCGGCAGGCTGCATCACGGTGCCGGCCTATGTAACCAATACCGAACGCGACCATGTCCACATCCTCGACAATTCAGGAGCACGGGCGGTGATCGTATCCTCGCAGAAACTGCTTGGACCGCTCCACGGTGCATTGCAGGTGACCGGTATCGCCGACCATGTGATCGGGATCGAAGATTTGCATCGCCAACAGTCGGGAAGCTTCAGCTTTCACCAGTGGGATAAGCTGGTTCAGGGAGATGCGGAGGCGGCACGTGAGGCCGTCACATCCAGAATGGCAAATGTCGGTCGCGGAGACACGGCCTGCATTATTTATACAAGTGGCACCGGCGGTGCGCCTCGAGGGGTGATGCAGCATCACGGTTCCATTCTATGCAATGTCGCAGGCGCTGCCGAAATTCTGATGGAAGATTTCGGAATCGACGATGAAGAACGCTTCCTTTCCTTTCTTCCCGCCAGTCACGCCTACGAGCATACCGGGGGCCAGTATCTTCCGATCGGCGTAGGCGCCCAAATTTACTATTCCGAAGGTCTGGAAAAGCTGGCCAGCAACATTGAAGAGACCCGCCCGACGATCATGGTGGTGGTTCCGCGGCTGTTCGAAGTGTTGCGCACCAGGATCATGAAGCAGGTCGCAAAACAGGGCGGTATGGCGGAAAAGCTCATGACCATGGCCCTCGAAGTCGGCGAGAGGCGGGCCGAGGGTAAACCGAGGTTCGGCGACGGGGCAAAAGATTTTCTCGTCGGAAAACTCCTAAAGCCCAAAATTCGCCAACGCTTTGGTGGCCGTATCAAAGCCATGGTTTCCGGTGGGGCGCCGCTCAATCCCGAAGTGGGCATTTTCTTTGAATCGATGGGTCTCACCATGCTTCAGGGTTACGGTCAGACCGAAGCAGGCCCTGTCGTCGCCTGCAATCGGCCCAAAGCAGGCATCGCCATGCATTCGGTCGGGCCAGCCATGCGCGGTGTCGAAGTGAAAATCGCCGAGGACGGAGAGATCCTGTGCCGCGGCGAACTGGTGATGCATGGTTATTGGCAGAACGATGCCGAGACTGCGCGTACGATCAAGGATGGCTGGCTTCATACGGGCGATATCGGGCACCTCGATGAAAGGGGGCGCATCGTTATCACCGATCGCAAGAAAGACATGATCGTCAATGACAAGGGCGACAATATCGCGCCGCAGAAGCTTGAAGGCATGCTGACACTTCAGCCCGAAATTGGGCAGGCGATGGTTGCCGGAGACAAGCGGCCCTACATCGTAGGTCTGCTGGTGCCGGACGCCGAATGGGCGGTAGAATGGGCGGCCCAACAGGGGAAGAAATTCGACCTGAAAGCGTTGCAGGAGGATCCGGAGTTTCGCGCGGCGCTACGCAAGGCGATCGATCGTGTGAACAAGGACCTGTCCGTGATCGAGAAAGTGCGCCAGTTCGAATTCGCCGACGAAGCGTTCAGCATCGAGAACGAGGAAATGACCCCCTCGATGAAGATACGTCGGCACAAAATCAAAGAGCGTTACGGTGATCGGTTGGCGAGCCTCTACCGGAGCTGAATCAAGCCGGTACTTCCTCGATGAATTCGGGAAAGAAGGTAGGCGCTCGGTCGGACCAGCCCGGAGCGGTCGCGGCAGCTTCGCTTAGCGACTGCAACAGCATCTTGCGCCGTTCCGGTCGGATATGCGGCAGAGCGGCCGCAGCACAAAAGGCACTGGGCAACCAGGGGCGGGCTTCCGGGCCGAGCAGACGCTCGTAAAGGAACCGGAAGGCTGAAAAACAGTCGATCCGTTCCTGTGCAAGATCGAAGGCTACGACCCGGGTGATCTTGCCGATGAAACTCTCGATTCCGTCAAACCCGGATTGATGAGGGATGGCACCACGAAGAGCCTTGAGCTCCTGATAGGCCACGTACTGACTACGTATTGCGGCCGTTTCCCCGTGGGTGCGCCCCCAGATCCGGAAAGCATCGTTACGGCTTAGCCCGATATCCAGACTGCGGCGAATGTATCGCTGCTCTGCAGCAGTGAAACCAGCGAATTCTCGCATCTCGGCAATTGTCAGCGATGCAGCATTGGTAACGGCCATGATTCGACTCCTTCGTCGAATCGGAGTTTCCCCGAAGATGGTTAATTTTGTGTGCCGGGGCTTAGATCAGTCCGGCGAGAGGGCTGCTGGGATCCGCATATTTGCGGCGCCCCATGCGTCCGGACAGGTAAGCCTCCCGGCCAGCCTGGACTGCCAGTTTCATCGCCCGTGCCATGCGGAGGGGGTCTTTCGCTTCGGCGATGGCTGTATTCATAAGTACTCCGTCGCAGCCCAATTCCATGGCTACGGCCGCATCTGACGCCGTGCCGACACCTGCATCGACGAGCACGGGTACCTTCGCGCCTTCTACAATCAGACGGATCGTAACCTGGTTCTGTATCCCGAGTCCCGATCCGATGGGCGCGCCCAGCGGCATAACCGCAACCGCGCCAGCTTCTTCCAGTTGTTTCGCTGCGATAGGATCGTCCACGCAATATACCATCGGGTGGAAGCCTTCCTTGGCGAGCACTTCGGTCGCCTTTAGCGTTTCGCGCATATCTGGATAAAGCGTCTTCGCCTCTCCAAGAACCTCCAGCTTGACGAGGTCCCAACCGCCAGCTTCCCGGGCAAGGCGGAGGGTGCGGATCGCTTCTTCCGCCGTAAAACAGCCCGCAGTGTTCGGAAGATAGGTTACCTTCTTGGGATCGATGAAGTCAGTCAGCATCGGCGCTTTCGGATCGCTGACGTTGACCCGGCGTACGGCAACGGTAACGATTTCTGCGCCGCTCGCTTCCAAGGCCGCCGCGTTTTGCTCGAAATCCTTGTACTTTCCGGTGCCGACTATCAGGCGGGAATTGAATGTGTGGCCAGCAACCGACCAGCTATCGTCGCCTTGCCCGCCGCCCACGAAATGGACGATTTCGAGTGAGTCCCCTTCGTCTACTGCGCGCGCCGAGAGTTCGCTGCGCGGTGCGATCGTACCATTGTGCTCGACAGCAACTTTGGCTGGATCGAGATCGAGCTCCCGAACAAGCTCGGCAATGGTATTGGCGGATGTGCGGCGGCTTTCGCCGTTTACGGTCAGGGAAATCATGAGACCGACTTAGTCTCCGCAGCGCTCCTTGCAAGCGGCGGAATGGCAGTGGCGCATATTCAGAATATGGCCAAGCGATACAAGCGCGACCCCGAGGATCGTCAGGACGGCTTCCTTGTAACCGTGCGGAACCGCAAGCGCAGCGCCCATAAAGGTAAGTCCCGTCATGGCGATCACAAATGGCATGGCCATGCGATGCCGCAGTGCGCCCCAGCCGATCGCCACGCCGGCGATCAAAGTCGCAACCAGCAGACCCCAGCGGTGAATTTCAGGAGCAAGCAGAAACTCCCCGCCGATACCGAGGCCTGACACGAGTGCAATGCTGGCGATGCAATGCAATGCACACAGTCCCGAAAGACCGATGCCCACACGGTCCAGCCGCCGGCGAATCGGGTTCAATGCACGTTGCAACATGCCAGAGCAGATATGTGATAGTGTCTCATCTTACAAGAGCGAATTGCGGAATTGATCTGTAATCCGTCGTTTGACGTACCCGGCATGCCGCTTGTTCCATTTGCACTTGCGAAACACGTCTCTGGGGGCGAACAGGCTCCGCATGGACACCCTTGCTTCCCGCAGCCGGCCGATATTGCTGGCGAACTGGCTATTCTCTGTGGCTTTGCTGGTCATCATCATCGTCACTGTGGGCGGTATAACCCGATTGACCGAAAGCGGACTCTCGATCACCGAATGGAAGCCGTTCCTCGGCGCGCTGCCTCCGTTGAACGAGGCCGACTGGCAAGCCGAGTTTGAACTCTACCAGCGCATACCCGAGTACACCCAGATAAACGGACCTGCAGGCATGGACCTGGAAGCGTTCAAATCGATTTACTGGTGGGAGTGGATACATCGCCAGCTGGGCAGGCTGATCGGGCTGGCACTAGCAATCCCGCTCGCATTTTTCGCCATCCGACGGATGATACCCGATGGCTATTTCTGGCGCCTCTTCGCATTGGCAGCCCTGGTAGCGCTGCAAGGAAGCTTCGGTTGGTGGATGGTCGCCTCCGGTCTCGAGACACGAACCGATGTCAGCCACTTCCGCTTGGCGATCCACCTTTGCACCGCATTGATCCTGTTGGGCGGCCTGGTCTGGACAGCGCTGGACCTGCGAAGGTTGGGCGCGGTCAACGCGATGCCGTCGCGATTGACGAAGCTTGCGGCTGTAACAGGTCTGATCCTGTTTATTCAGCTTCTGCTGGGGGCCTGGGTCGCCGGACTTGATGCAGGCCTGGCTTCCGACAGCTGGCCCCTGATGCAGGGACGCTTCATCCCCGAGTTCGACGGCACCCCAGGGATCCTCTGGGTGATGACCCATGATCCTTTTCTCATTCACTGGATGCACCGCTGGTGGGCATGGGTTGTCGTGGCAGCTCTGGTTTTGATGGCCCGCAAGGTCAAAGCTGCTTCCAGAAAAGCATCAGTCGCTATTCACGCGGCGTTGGGGATCCAGATCTTGCTCGGAATTGCGACTGTCATGAGCGGTGTCGACTTTCATCTGGCGGTGCTTCATCAGTTGGTTGGCGCACTGTTGGTAGCGTCGGTCGCATGGGGTGCCCATGTGCTCGGACGCCAGACCGAACCTCTGTTGCGATAATCATTGATCTGTCAGGGTAAGCTCTAGCTTAGCAACTGAACCATATACGCCGTTTGGATTCACGCACTCTCCGGCGGCGTATTATTATACCCCACGTGAGACCCGCAGAATTGCTTGACGAATCACGTCCATGCGCCCATTTGGCGCGCGCTTAGCGGCTCCGTGGAGGGCCGCGAAATCGTTTAGGGCCGTAAAGCACGGCGCGATAACTCGAGCAAACGGACATATCAGCCATGAAGGCTCTCACCAAACTGACCAAGTCGGCCAAGCCGGCAGAGGTCGAAAAGGACTGGCATATCATCGACGCCGAAGATCTCGTCGTCGGTCGTCTTGCCGTCATCATCGCCAACCACCTGCGCGGCAAGCACAAGCCCAGCTATACTCCGCATGTGGATTGCGGCGATCACGTCATCGTCATCAATGCCGACAAGGTGAAATTCACCGGCAAGAAGATGGACGACAAGATCTATTACAAGCACACCGGTCACCCGGGCGGCATCAAGG
>CEVK01049463.1_pt1 | contig 12249 bp, 16 predicted proteins | sample 531501 | NCBI WGS metagenome assembly CEVK01 (sample SAMEA2623794, study PRJEB7988) | marine metagenome | biome: marine biome (ENVO:00000447); feature: mesopelagic zone (ENVO:00000213); material: "saline water (ENVO:00002010), including plankton (ENVO:xxxxxxxx)" | depth 740 m | reverse complement strand
GAAGAGTTTGCATAAGTGCGCCCTTGTCCTTTACAGGCCTACGGGTACGCGCTACCGGTTGATCTGGCAAGCACTACATTGCCACAGGGTTGTTTTGAAGCGGGAGGGTCCGATTTGGCCGAGACAGAGCTGGAACGCGCCGAGAAGCGATACGCCCAGGCCAAGGCCCGGCTTCAGGCTCTGAAGAACCGGGAAGCCACCAGGCAGCGCAAGCTGGATACAAGGCGCAAGGTGATCCTCGGGGGGGCGCTGCTCGATCTGGCGGAACGCGACAGCGGGGCAGCGGCGATGGTGGACCGGCTGGTGCGGAACCTCTCCCGCGATCAGGACCGCAAGGCCTTCGCGGAGTGGGACGGCACGGGTTCCGGCGGGGATGCGCCGTCCGGTTCGCGTGGGGACGGCCCCCCCTGCCCCGGCGTCCGGTCCCGATCCTGACGGGTCCGAGTGATGCGATCCTTCATGCGCGTCATAGGCGGGTTGGCCCGGTTCTTCGGGCGGCTGATCTTCACGCCGATCCTGCTCGGATGGCTGATCGGCGCGATGGCCTTCGGGGCGATGCTGGGGGCGCTTGTGGCCACCCCGTTCATCTTCGCCTTCTTCGATCAGGAGCCGGGGCAAAGCGCCTGGCAATGGATCGTCTTCGGTCCCCTCATGGTCGTCGGCGCGGTCTTCGGGTTCCAATACTGGCGCATGGCCTCCGGGGCCGATGCCTACTTCGGGCTGACCGGCGACAGCCACGGCTCCGCCCGGTTTGCGGGCCGCAAGGAGCTGAAGGCGTTGGAGGGCCGGAACGGGCAACAGGATGCCGGTCTGCTGATCGGGCGCAATCCACGCACCGGGCGGCTCCTGCGCTATGACGGTCCCGCCCATCTGATCACCCTCGCCCCGACCCGCGCGGGCAAGGGCGTCGGCACCGTCATCCCGAACCTGCTGGCGGCAGAACGCTCAGTCCTGGTCATCGACCCCAAGGGCGAGAACGCGCGGATCGCGGGCGAGGCCCGGCGGCGCTTCGGTCCCGTCCACATCCTCGATCCATTTGGTGTCAGCGACACTGGCATGGTCAGCGGCCCCCCTTCCGCCGCCTACAACCCGCTCGACCAGCTCACGCCCGACAGCCTCGATCTGGGCGAGGATGCCGCCACCCTGACGGAGGCGCTGGTGATGGACCCGCCGGGCCAGGTCACGGAAGCCCACTGGAACGAGGAAGCCAAGGCCATCCTCGGCGGGCTGATCATGTTCTGCGTCTGCCATGAGGACCGCGACCGCCGGTCGCTGGCTACCGTCCGGGAATATCTCACCCTGCCCCCGGATCGGCTGAAGGCACTGCTGGAGCTGATGCAGGACAGCGACGAAGCGGGCGGGCTGATTGCCCGCGCCGCCAACCGCTTCCTCGGCAAGGCCGACCGGGAAGCCGCCTCTGTCCTGTCGAACGCGCAGCGCCACACCCATTTCCTCGACAGCCCGCGCATTGCCCGGTGCCTGGCGCGGTCGGACTTCGCCTTCTCCGATCTGCGCCACCGGATCACCTCCGTCTTCCTGGTCCTGCCGCCCAACCGGATGGACGCCTACAGCCGCTGGCTGCGCCTCCTCGTCTCCCAGGCCCTCCAGGACATTGCACGGGACGCTGAGCGGCCTCACAGGGCCCCTGAGGCCGTCCCTGCCCTCTCCGGGGCTCCTGTAGCCCCTCTGAGCGCCACAGGGCGGCTCAAGGCCTCAAACCCCACGTTGGGGCCTGCCTTGTTCCTGCTCGATGAGTTCGCCGCTCTCGGCCGTCTGGAGGCCGTGGAGCGCGCCATGGGGCTGATGGCGGGGTATGGGCTGCAACTCTGGCCGATCTTGCAGGACATGAGCCAGCTCCGCGATCTTTATGGGCCACGCGCGAACACCTTCATCGCCAATGCCGGGGTGCAGCAGGTCTTCGGGGTGAACGACTTCGAGACCGCGAAATGGCTGAGCCAGATAATCGGCCAGGAAACATCCCGCTTCCAGACCGACAGCTTCAAGCCCGGCGACGGCCCCAGCTTCTCCAACAACCTCACCGGCCGCGATCTGCTGACCCCCGACGAGATCATGCAGATGCCGCCCGATCTCCAGCTCCTGCGCGTCCAGGGCCAGCCCTCGGCGCTTGCCAAGAAGCTGCGCTACTACGCCGATCCCGAATTTGCCGGGCTGTTCACGCCTGAAACCAGATAATCTGAAAGCGCCTTACCCCATGTCTGACATCCCCGCCGCCCCTGCCCCGCTCTCCGACGACGAGCTGCGCGAAACCCTCGATCTTCTCAGCACCGTGCTGGCGTCGGTCTCGGATCGCGTCGATGCCCAGACCGACGCCATGGACCGGCTGACCAAGACCGCGACAGAGGCGCGGCAAGCCGCCTTCGCGGCGCGATCCCAGACCAGCCCCGAGAACTACGGCCAGCTCGTCGGCGACACCATCGACGGCAGGATCAGCGACAGCCTGACCCGGATCACCCAAACTGCCAGCGACCTGATCCGCGCCTCCAACCACACTCAGGAAGTTCTGAAGAAGGCCAGTGAAGATAGATCGGACGCCCTGCGCCAGCTCCGGGACCGGGAACAGAAGCTCGACCGCTTCAAAAGCCGCCTGCCCTGGTTCGGTCTGGGCGCTGTCGTCCTGGCCCTTGCGCTGACCGTCATGCTTCCCCGCTTCATGGCCAGCAACCCCTCCACCTGCGCTGTCCTCGGGGCCTCCTGGACCACGACAACCACAGGCATCGATGCTTGCGTGTTCTACCAGCGGTGAATGGCAAAGCGCAGCTCTCGATCTGCCGCTCTGTCCTCTTCTCAGCATCGCGGCCGCTTGTGGCGGCCAGGAGGCTCTGCCTCCTCTGCCCCGAAGGGGCATTCACCACTGGGATATTTGTGGAACAAAGATGGCGTGATAGGATTGCCCCACGGTACAGGCGGTGACGCCGATGGCCGTGAACGGAGATACCTCCGAGCGCCCTTCCGCCGAAACGTGGAGGGGCGTTTTTACGCCACAACGCTGGGTTTAGGAGAGCAACGGGTCGGCTCAGGCCGCGATGCTGGGTGTTAAATATGTGTTAAATATAGTGTTACGCTCCAAATAGTTGCGTCTAACTAACTGAAATAACAGTTATTTTTTTGGTGCTCGGTGTGTAAAAGCACGAAAGTTGGTGGGTGATAGCACGAAAATCGGTGTGTAAAAGCACGAATCTCTTGACCCCGGTGTGTAAAAGCACGAAAGTTGGTGGGTGATAGCACGAATGTTGGCAGATGGTGGGTGATAACACGAATTCACGGTCTCCGCTTTTGCCGGATCGGATGCAGCAGGCAGACTTCTTTGTCTGCGACATCTTTGATGCTGCGCCCAAGGGCGACATGGCGTCCATGGAGCATCCGATTTTCTCGATTTCAACAAAGCCTGACAGACATATTCGCTGTTACGAAAGCGGGCCAAATTTCGTTGAGATCACCCCTTCGATGAAGGGGCTGGCTACGGTCCATGATCGGGATGTGCTGATCTATTGCATCAGTCAGTGCATTGCAGCGTTGAATGAGGAACGGGAGGTCAGCCCGACCATTCGCTTTCGAGCTTACGACCTGCTGAAGGCCACAAACCGTGGAACGGACGGACGGGGCTATGAACAGCTCAGGGCCGCCCTGGAGCGCCTGCAAGGCACGATGATTACCACCAATCTGATTACCGGGGGCAAAGAAGAGTTTGATGGTTTCGGGCTGATCGACCGGTTCAGGATCGTCCGGGAGACACGCGACGGGCGGATGCAGGAAGTGGAGATCAGGCTTTCGGACTGGGTATTCAATGCCATCAGGCATCGTGAAGTTCTGACCCTGCACCGCGACTACTTCCGCCTGCGCAAGCCGTTGGAGCGGCGCATCTACGAGCTTGCTCGCAAGCACTGTGGCGCGAAGAAGGAATGGAAAATCGGGCTGGCGAAACTGCAAGCCAAGTGCGGCTCCAGCTCCACCGAAAAAGAATTTCGCCGCCTTGTCACGAATATCGTGCGGCAGGACAGGCAACATACCCATATGCCCGACTATGCCGTGCGGCTGGAAGACGACATGGTGGTATTCACCAACCGGCGCAGCGATCAAACTGTGACCGCCGCCCCTGCCCTGTCGCATGTCCGGCTCGACCCGGAAGCATACCACGATGCCCGGCAGGTAGCGCCTGGATGGGACGTGTATGTTCTCGAACAGGAATGGCGGGAATGGATAACGGAACCGCCTCGCAACCCCAACGCCGCCTTCATCGGGTTCTGTAAGAAGGTTTTCGAGAGACGCGGCAGGCCCTAATCGGAACCGCCTCGCTTCTCTGACAGCAGCAACTCAAGGCCTTGCCAAAGCGTGATGTTGCGCTCCTGGCAGAAAGCCCGAAACTCATCGACGACACGCTTAGGGCCAGGGATTGAAACCTTGTCCTGAGCTTCCTTGCGCTTTGGACCCGGCTTTAGCCTAGTGGAACCTTCCCGGCTGACAAATCCCAGAGATTTCCCGGCCTCAACGGCTTTCTCGACCGAATCCGGCTCAACTTTGGGCCGCGCTTTGGAATCCTTCGAAGGCTGAGGAAGCTCGATGCCTCCTCCAAAGCCATACTTGCTCATGCCGCCCTCTCTTTCGTGAGGGTGTGAATTACGGCCTGGGCATAGTCTCGGGCGTTCTCGATGGCCCCCGCGACCTGTTTCATGGCCTTTTCGGTGGCAGATGCTGCCTTCCCTTCGTGTTCTTTCGCAACGATGCCCGGCAATTCTGCCAGCAACACTCCGTCACGAAAGATGCGGGTGTAGGGCGCGCGTTTTGCAATGCGGATCGGCAATGTCGGGATGTTGTTTATCTCCATCTCTTGCCGCACGTCGCGCTCGTCCGTCGTCTGAAATGCTGCGTTTGTTCGCGTAAAGAGCAGCGAATACCCTATCGGTGAGCGGATCATATTGGACGTGGTCTGCACTAACCGAACGGCCGCTGCTGCCTGTCGGGCCTCCATGGGTGAGCCATCGAGCGGAATGACGCAAAGGTCCGTCCGGGAAAGTGCGAAGGTGACAACCTGATCTTTCGACCCTTCGAGGTCGATGATCAGGTAATCCGCTTCGTCGGCAAGCTGATCAATCAGCTCCACCGTATCCTCGGCCTGCGGACGTGCATGAACTGAGAAAGGCACATCGCGACCTTCCGCCCGCCTGCCTTCAGACCACGCAAGAATGTTGGCGTTCGGATCAAGATCGAGAATGGATACCCGGCCACCCGACAGGGCGATCTGTTCAGCCAGAAGGATGGCGGATGTCGTTTTCCCCGACCCGCCTTTCGGGTTTGCAAAGGTGATTACATACATGGACGCATCAAAGCCAACATTAACGATAAAGTCAACATTAACAACAGCAGCAACGTTAGAGTTATAAATAACTCTAACGTTAGCGATGCTTTCAGCATCCGTTGGCGGCGGACCAATGCTTGCGAAATATGCAAGCATATGCTACATAGCCTGATGAACAGCAAGCACCGCAAGACTCTGGCAATTGTCTTCACCGACCCCGTGTCGGGCACTGTCGAATGGTTGGCAATCGAACGCCTGCTTGTCGTTGCCGGTGCGCAGGTGATCGAGGGGCGCGGTTCGCGGGTCAGGTTCGAGAAGGATGGTGAGGTCGAGACGTTCCACCGTCCGCACCCAGCCAAAGAGGCCAAACGCTATCAGGTACGCGCTGCCCGCGCGTTTCTGGAACGGATCGGAGTAAGACCATGACGAATACAATGACCTATAAGGGTTACTCGGCCCGCATCGAGTATGACGACGAAGATGGCATCTTCACCGGGCGTCTTGCCGGTATCCGTGATGGTGTCGGCTTCCATGCAGATACGGTCGAAGCCCTCCGGGATGCCTTCCATGAAGCCGTGGAAGACTACATCGAAACCTGCGCGAAGATCGGCAAGGAACCTCAGAAGGCTTTCTCCGGTCAAGTGATGTTCCGCGTCGATCCTGAAGTGCATCGCAAGGCAGCGCTGGCGGCCGAGCTGTCGGGCAAAAGTCTCAATCAATGGGCCGAAGAAGTTCTGGAGCGCGCAGCGGGGTAGGGGGGGGCCAAGCTTTTCGGCCCTGGTTCACCTTGCGAGCCGATACCCACGCTTCTGTTTCGCCCGATAGAGCGTGATCATAGCGTCGACCGCGCTACCTGCATCAGCAAACAGCTCGATCCGATGCCGCCCCTGGGTGCCGATCCGGCCCCATTCCCGCAGGAGAGACACGCCACCGAACAAGTCGGGCATGAGCCGGAGCCGATAGAACCGATACATATTGGCCTCCGAGTCCACGCGCTCGATGCGGATGTTTTCGGGAAACAACTCAAGCTGCTGCATCGGAGGCCTCCCGCATGACGCGGCTGATCGTGGAGCGGTGAACGCCGAAGAGCCGCGCCGCCTCTGCCTCCGTCCGCTTGCCGGATCGCACCACGTCGCGGATTTCCCGGCGCTGGTCGTCGGAGAGCTTGGGCTTTCGCCCTGGGTGGCGTCCTTTCTTGCGCGCGCGCTCCAGACCGGCGCGGGTGCGCTCCCGGATCATCTCGCGTTCGAACTCGGCAAACACGCCCACCATCTGCATCATCATCCGCCCGGCGGGGGTGGTCGTGTCGATGGCTTCTGTCAGCGACTGGAACCCAGCACCGGCCGCGTCGATCTTCTCCATGATGGACAGAAGGTCTTTCAGGGAGCGTGACAGCCGGTCGAGCTTCCAGACAACGACTACATCGCCCTGGCGGAGCTGGTCGAGCATCCGGTGCAGCTCCGGCCGATCCCATCGGCCGCCGGACGCACGTTCCTCGAACACACGTCCGCAACCAGCCGCGCGCAGCGCATCGAGCTGCGCGGCCGTCGCCTGGTCGTCTGTCGAAACTCTCGCATAGCCCAACTGCATGCCAACAGTGTTGCGCTTTCCTGTTGCTCAATCAAGTTAATTCGCAACATATATTTGCAACAATACGCAGTAGGGCAGGGGGCCTGTGGTTCCGAACGCTCCTACGCCTGATTTTTATAGCTCAGAGCGCTGCTGACGGATCGTTCGGTGTCGGAAGGGCAGGGGCGTGTTGCGTAATGGACCGGTTGCGATGATCACGCTGGCCGATCTGACTGCCCGCGACGTTGCTGCGTTCCTGAGGCACACTGAACAAGGGCGCGGCGGCACAATCGGCACGCGCAAATGCCGGCTTGCCGCGATCCGCAGCTTCTTCAACTTCGTGGCGACCAGAGATCCAGCATTGTTCGCTCAATGCGCAGAAATCCTCAACATCCCGGTCAAGCGAACACCGGTATCGGAACCCTATTATCTGAAACCGGCGGAAATGGCAGCGATCCTTGCCTGGCCAGACCGCTCGACCCTCGACCTTCACGCTAAGTGCTGGCTTGACCCGTGCTGCCTCTGACTATCAGCCGTGTCTGCATCTCGTGGACTATCAAACTTTTCACAGGCTTCGAATCACCGCTCAGGGCCTTTCCAGCCATGATGCCCATCTGTTTGGCGGGGACATTGACAGTGGTAAGGGGCGGGGACACCAGCTCTGCGATCTCCAGATCGTCAAAGCCGACGATCGAAACCTCTGCGGGAATAGGGATCTCGTTTGTGCGGCAGTAGTTGGACGCACCCGCAGCGATGATGTCACTGCCGCAAAAGACCGCCGTTGGCCGCGGATGGGTCTGCATCGCCGATTGCATGGCGTGGTAGCCGCTCTCAATTCGATACGGCGCCTCCAGAACCAGAACATCTGACTGGCAGATGCCTGCACCTTCGAGGCCATGCAGAAAGCCATCCCGGCGCTGTGTCGCCCGGTCATTGCCTTTCGTGACACCTGCAATCATGGCGACCCTGGCGTGGCCGAGACCCACAAGGTACTCGGCAACCATCTGTCCGGCCCTGAAATTGTCGAAGCCAACCGCTGCATCCCCGCCGTCGGCTGTTGAGGTGTAAGTGTAGACTTGGCGAATCCCTGCATCCCGAAACAGCTGCGTGGTTTCGGGACTATGTTCGGTACCGACGAGGACGACCGACTCGACACCTCGCCCGACCAGTACGCGCGCCTGAACCTTCTCCCGCTCGAGATCATAATCAGAGGTGTTGATAATGAGTGACATGCCCATGGCGGAGAGTTGTTCCTGCAGGCCGTCGACCATCTTGGCGTAGATGGCGTGATCGAGCGTCGGGATGATTGCGCCCACTAGGCGGGTGCTCTGGGACCGCAGGGCGCGGGCCGAGCTGTTGGGCACATAGCCAAGCTGCGCAGCGGCAGCCAGCACCCGCTCTCGGTCTGAGGCGCCGACCTTCGCATTCCCGTTTAGGACGCGGGATGCGGTCGCAATAGAGCAACCCGCGCGAGCAGCCACGTCCTTGAGGCGGACCGTGTGGCCGGGCGTCCGACGATCTGGTGCTTGGCCGTTCTCCACGGGCACCTCTGGGCTCAGCCGGTAAAGCCGGCGTAGGGCTTCAGCGCGACTACGTCGATGTCGAGCATGCCGCGTTTGGCGAATGGCAGGGTGGCCAAAGTGTCGCGCACCTCTGCCTCGTCTCTTGCCTCGACAACCTGGCAGACGCCGCCGCCGTCTACGCGATGCCAGATGTGACGGGTGAAGCCCGCGGCGTAAAACTCCCGCGCGCGGCTGGCCTCGTCTGCGAATAGGCGGTCGAACTCTTCCTGCGGGAAATCCTCCGAACGGCGGCGCGACATCACCAGAAACTGCATCCCGTACTCCTCAGGCCTTCTGTCGTCAGGGCCTTGTCCCTGGCGGCGATCTGGACCAACATACCGGAGAAAACGTTTTCACGTCAATGCGGTGTTGCATGAAGTCTGGATATATTGTGGCAATTGACGTCGACGGAACGACGTTGACCAGCGACTACCAGGTGCTGACCGAGGTGCGGGATGCCATCGCGCGTGTCCGCAAGGCGGGGGTCGCCGTAACGCTTGCCACGGCGCGGGCGCCTGCATCGGTTGTTCATATCCTAGACGACTTGGGCGAAGTTGATGCCGCGATCTGCTTTGGTGGAGCGGTGACCTGGCGCGGGCCAAGGCGCGGCGGGGTGTTGCCGGAGCTTACTGAACCGGTCGATCCTCATACGGTGCGCGAAGTCGTCCGGCGTTGTCGCGAAGTCGGATTGCCGCTGGCGGGCTATTCTCTCGAGACCGCCCATGTCGACAAACTGGACGCCATGTGGCGGCGGGAATTCGGCCACACCGGAATGCCCGCGGTTGAGAACGATTTGAACGATCTCAAGGAACCACTCGCTAAGCTTCTGGTAATTTCCCGTCCGGAAGATGTCGCCAAACTCGCCGCGCTGAAGGCGGAGTTCGATGACAGTCTGGACTGCTATTTCTCGCATGATACCTACCTAGAGATGGCGCAACCCGGCGTGTCGAAGGGTCGGGCGGTCCAGGCGCTTGCGCGGAGCATGGGCGTCCCACCTGATGGGATCGTTGCAATCGGCGACTCCGGCAACGACCTGCCGATGTTTAGGATCGCCGGTGTTTCCGTCGCGATGGGAAATGCGCCGACTTGGGTCAGCAGGGAGGCCGACTGGCAAACAGCTTCGAACGACGAAGGCGGCGTTGCGCTGGCCCTTCTCCGCTGCGCCGGGATGTTCGGTTGGGAGCTGTGATTCTGGCCTTCCGGCAATCGTTTTCTAATAATTACTCGATTAACTATACGATTTTGCTTATAAAAAAATTAAGTTGACGTGTATCGTATAATTTGTGAAAACGTTTTCACACGGTATTGGGGCGGTTTGAGGGGAATCGCCAGTCGTGATGGGAGGACAAGTTTTGCTCTTGGATGGAATCAAGGTCGTCAGTTTTTGCCATTTCCTGCAGGGACCTGCCGCAGCGCAGTACCTCGCGGACATGGGCGCCGACGTCATCAAGGTGGAACCCGTCGCCGGCGCGCATGAGCGACACTGGTCGGGGGCCAAGGTTTTCGTCGAGGGCGTCAGTGGATTCTACCTCTGCGCTAACCGCAACAAGCGGTCCATCGGCATCGACCTGAAATCCGAGGGCGGACGCGAGATCGCGCTGCGCCTGATCGCGGAGGCCGACGTGGTGATGGAGAATTTCCGTCCCGGTGTCTTCGCGCGTCTCGGTTTCAGCGAGGATGAGATGCGCCGGGTAAACCCGAACGTCATCTTTGCCTCCGCGAGTGGCTTCGGCTCCAGTGGTCCCATGGTAGGCCGGCCAGGGCAGGATATACTGATCCAGGCAGCCTCGGGTATGATCAGCGCGACCGGCGCCCCGTCCCGCGGCGCGACTGCTGTCGGGGCTGCAGTCTGCGACCAGCATGGCGGCGCGCTGATGGCGGTGGGCATTCTCGGAGCGCTTTTGAAGCGCGAACGCGGTGGTAAGCCGACGCGGGTGGAATCTAGCCTGCTGAACTCGGGCATCGACCTGCAGACCGAGCCGCTGGTGAACTACTTCGCCGGAAACCTGGGCCGCGACCGTTTCGACCGGGACGAGAACCTCGCGACCTGGTTCCACGAGGCGCCTTATGGCGTCTATCCGGCCCGCGATGGCGACATGGTGATCTCTCTCTGCACCGATACGGCGCTGGCCGAGGCGCTCAGCTCCGACACGCTGCGCGGCCTCGTCGGCCATGACCGCTACGAGGAGCGCGATGCCTTCGCCGCCGCCGTGCGCGATGCAACCCATACGATGACCCTGGCCGAGCTCTCGGCACGGTTCGACGAGCACGGCGTCTGGTATTCGCCCGTCCAGACCTACGACGACTTGGCCGATGATCCTCAGATCGCCCATTGCGAGGTGTTCCGGGATGTCGAGGTTCGCGGCCGCAAGGTGCGCCTCGTAAACCACCCCAACCGCTATGACGGACAGGTACCGGAACTGCGCTTCATGGCGCTGGAGATTGGCGAACACACCCGCGAGATCATGACCGAGATCGGCTACGCCGGAGAGGAAATAGACGGCATGCTGGCGCGTGGCGCCGTGGTGGAACCGGCCGGTGAGGCCCTTGAAAAAAGGGTGGTATGATGATGCTGGACGCCAAGTCGGACACCTCGAAACCTAACGCCGCTGAAACCCGGCCGGGCGTGGCGCTTGTCACCGGCGGTCGCCGGGGCATCGGGCGGGCGATCTGTATCGATCTCGCGCGGCGTGGTTTCGACATTGCATTCCTCGACCTCGAGCATGACGACGACGCCCGCCAGACGCAGGCAATTGTCGAGGATCAGGGCGGCAAGGCCATGTTCGTGGTTGCCGATATCGCCAAGACCGACAGCATGCCGGCGCTGGTCGACGAGGTGGTTAGCCACCTCGGGCCGATCACCTGCCTTGTGAACAACGCAGGCGTTCAGGTCTCGGTCCGCGGGGATCTTCTGGATGTGGACGAGGCCGAATTCGACCGGCTGGTGAACGTGAACCTGCGCGGGACGTTCTTTGTGACCCGCGCCGTGGCCCGGCATATGCTGGCGGCCGAGACTCCCGCGGCGCATCGTTCGATCATCACGATCACTTCGGCTAACGCGGGTCTCGTGTCGCCCGAAAAGGGGGCCTACTGCATCTCGAAGGCAGGGCTTTCGATGGCGGTGCAGAATTTTGCCATGCGGCTTGCGGCCTCCGGCATCCGGGTCCACGAAATCCGTCCGGGCCTGATCGAAACCGACATGACCGCCGAGGTGCGCGCGGCCTATTCACCGCGTATCGAGGACGGCAGCATCTGCCCGGTGCGTCGTTGGGGCAAACCGGACGACATCGCGGGCGCGATCGGCGCGCTGGCGAGCGGCCTGATCCCCTACAGCACCGGCGACATTTTCCACATCGGGGGAGGGATGCAGATTGCCAGCCTCTGACAAATCCGTTCGCCTGCCTAAGAAAACGATTTCTCAGGCCGCCTGTCCGATGGACGGCCCGACGCTCTCGGTGCTCGAACGCAAAACGCTGCTGGAAATGCACGAAATCGAGAAGTCCTTTCCCGGCGTGAAGGCGCTTCAGGGGGTCAGCTTCAAGGTCCGCCACGGCGAAGTCCACGGCCTCGTGGGCGAAAACGGCGCGGGCAAGTCGACGCTGATGAAGATCCTCTCGGGCGCCTACACCGCCGATGGCGGTGAGATCCGGCTGGACGGGGAGACCATCACGGCACCCACGCCATCGGACATGATCGCCCGCGGCGTCGCCGTCATCTACCAGGAGTTCGCCCAGGCCGAGCACCTCTCGGTCGCTGAGAATCTGTTCATGAACAGAATGCCGCGCGGTGCCTTCGGGCGGATCG
>CEVK01022363.1_pt1 | contig 12250 bp, 10 predicted proteins | sample 531501 | NCBI WGS metagenome assembly CEVK01 (sample SAMEA2623794, study PRJEB7988) | marine metagenome | biome: marine biome (ENVO:00000447); feature: mesopelagic zone (ENVO:00000213); material: "saline water (ENVO:00002010), including plankton (ENVO:xxxxxxxx)" | depth 740 m | reverse complement strand
AGCTTGGAGAAGTCTTCGGCGTACACGGCGGGGATGATGAGATCGTTTTCGCCCCAGAGCACGAGAGTTGGCGCCTTGATACGGTAGGCACGCCTTTTCAGGCCCCGGTCTGGGATGGGCCAGAGGAACTTCCCTGCGGCGGTCAGGTCTTGCATCCGGTCGGCCGTCAATGACGCTTTTAGTCTGGAATTGGCCTCGAAATCAGCGGGAGACAAGCTCATGGAGCTGGACGCTGACGACCAGAGGTTATCCGCCAATTCGCTGTCGGTCATCGACAGCAGGTCGGCGACTGGGTTTGAGTCGAGCCAGGTGCCCGCCGGTGCAGCCAATACGAGTCGATCAACGTAGCTGGGTGATAATGCAGCCATCTCGGCCGCAATCATCCCGCCAAGGAAGTGACCCACCACGTGCGCTTTAGGCACGTTTAAGGCGTCGAGCAACTCGAATTGGTAAAGAGTCAGGTCGGTGACATCGTCCAACTTATCCAAACCGCTAGACTTAGAGTAACCGGGCATATACGGTGCGTAGACCGTGAACTTCAGCGCTAAGGCGTCCAAGAACGGTGCCCAGCCCTTCTGTCCGATTGCCCCGTGGAGGTACAGCAGCGGAGGGCCGCTACCGTCCTTCAGCACTTCGGCTTCAAATTCTCCACCCCTGAGAGATATGTTCAAGGTCTCCGGCATATTTACTCCGATATCCGCGTAACTGCAAGTCCGATTGTGCTCCCGTCCATGTTGAGGATTGAGACCCTTTCGTCCTGAGACCGTAGAATTACTGGTTAGGGGAAACGTCCTTCGACAGGTTCGGGAAGAAAGGGTTCGTTGGCCGATTGGTTCCTGATGAGATAATCACTGAATTTTCCAGCTTAGATGGCCCGGTACCAATCCGAGATGGCCTGGCCAATCTCAGCAGGTGAGTCTTCTTGGATGAAATGCTGCCCAGAGACCGAGAGCTCCTTCTGGTTGGGCCAGGACCTGCAGAATTCCCGCTGAGAGCCAACCAAAATGGCTCCAGGATCGGCGTTGATGAATAGCTTTGGGACTTGGCTGGAAGAAAGCCACTCCGCGTATTCGGAAACGAGCTGCACTACATCGGCAGGCTCACCTTCCACCGGAATCTCGCGGGGCCACGTAAGCGTGGGTCTTCTAGACTCCCCAACCTCAAGATAAGGGCGGCGGTAGACTTCCATCTCTTCTTCCGTTAATCCTCTAAGCACACTACCGGGGAGGACCCGTTCAACGAACACGTTTTTTTCTATGACTATCTCTTCGCCAACGGGTGATCGGAAACTCTGGAAAAGGCTTCGCGAAGCTTCGGGCCACTCTTCCCAGGTCACCGGACGGACAATAGCCTCCATGTAAACGATCCCTTTAACGTGCTCAGGATTTCGTTTGGCCCAGTGGAACCCTAGCGCAGACCCCCAATCATGGACCACAAGAGTCACTTTACTAGTCAGTCCAACGGCGTCGAACCATTGGTCCAGCACCGCGCTGTGTTCGACGAAGCGATAGGAGCCATTGGGAGAATTTCCTGAGTCGCCCATGCCCATCAAGTCAGGTGCGAGGCACCGGCTAATGGACTCCAGATGGGTAATGATGTTGCGCCATAGGTAGGATGACGTGGGGTTACCGTGCAGGAATACTATGGGGTCGCCGGAGCCCGTGTCCACATATGAAATGTCTACCCCACCAGCAGAGATATTCTTCCGTGGATGGGAATCCTGGGTTGAGATTTGTTCTTCCGCCAAACTGTTCCTTCTTTCCTTACTAGCTAACGCTTTGGACGGGGTTGGACAACTTCTCGGGCCACCAGCGGGTTTCATATTCAGACCAAATGTCACGCATATGGGGCATGACCTCGTTGGCGAATAAGGTGGTGTTCTTCAGGGCTAGTTCCTTGTTCATGTCACCGAATTGGAGAAGTAGCATCAGGTTACCCACCCGTAGTTCCTTGACCGCATGCGTCAACTCTTCGACTACGGTCTTCGGACTACCCACGATGACGTTACCGGCTTCCAGGTAGTCTGTCCAGGTGAAGTCACTGAGTTGCTTGCTGCGCGCGTCCATGGTCGAGTTAGCAGAGTTGGAGGCGTTGGTCTTGACCGTCCGATAGCCCGGTGGGTTGCCGAACCCAGCGGGGACATGCAGGCTCTTCTTGAAGAAATACTCGATGGAGTCCTTGTATTCTTGAGCCTGTTCGTCAGTCTCTGAAACCGCCACCAATTGCAGGAACCCGGCGTGGTAGGGGTTGAACTCTTTCCCTTTTCGCTCCATCTCGTCCCAGAATCCATCCAAAATGGACTTACCCACCTTATAACCGGAGTAGCTCAAGTAGCAGTAGACGTAGTCGTTGTCGATGGTCCAGTCCCAGGTCTCAAGGCTGCCGCTGCCTGGCACCCAGATGGGCGGGTGTGGTTGCTGGTATGGGCGGGGCCAGATATTTACGTAGCGAAGCTGGGTATACTTGCCGTTGAAGGCGAATGGCTCGCGCTCTTTCCAGGCTTTCATCACCAGGTCGTGGGCCTCTGTGTATTTCTCCCGCAAGGTGGCGGGCACCTGGCCGTATCCGAAGATCGTGTCCATCGCTGTGCCTAGAGGGAATCCGGCAATGAGCCGGCCTCCGCTCATGACGTCCAGCATCGCCATCTCTTCAGCGACTCTGATGGGCGGATTGTAGAGGGCCAGGCTGTTGCCCAATACCACCACGGCGGCGTTGGAAGTGGCCCTGACCATAGCGGATGCCATCAGATTGGGCGACGGCATCAACCCGTAGGCGTTGCCGTGGTGCTCATTTACGCAGACTGCATCGAAGCCCATGGCTTCAGCGTATTCCAATTCGTCTAGGAAATCGTTGTACATGTGCTCGGCTTTTTCGGGGTCGAAGAGCGAGTTGGGTGCGTCTACCCAAACGCTGTGATAATCTTTCTCGAAGTTATTGGGCAGGTCCTGGTAGGGCATCAGATGGAAGAAGCACAATTTCATGGCTGAACAGTCCTTTTCGCCGATTCAGGGAACCGTCAATAGTTGCCTGAGGATGGTGCCTGAGATTGTACAAGAACGTCGATGACGGCGCCACCAGCCTGACGCAGAGGTTTGAGAGTGAAAGAAATGCCGAGCGAAACCACTGAGATTGAGTATCGTGTTGGGGTGGCCAAACAACTGGCTGCAGACATCAGGACGTATCTGGGCGACCTGACTGCGGAGCAATGGGAATTGCCCAGCGCTTGTGCCGAGTGGAAAGTGCGGGATGTGGTGAGTCACCTGATTGGCGGCGCGGAACGGCAGACCGAGAGCATGGAAAGGGGGAGGGGTGGGGACTCCAACCCTCCGGCCGGATTTGTACCCCCGGAACCGGCGGAACTATCTGTTACCAACGCCCAGCGTGACATAGACCGAAGCAACCAACTAGAAGGACACTTTCTGGAATCCTTCGATGCTAGCTACGAAAAGCTTCACCAACAATTTGACCAATACGGCGGCGACTCATGGGAGACCTTGGCTTGGCACGTCCGGCGCGGCGCTATGACGGCAGCAGCTTATGTGGAACTGCGCATCCAAGAACTCGCTATTCACGACTATGACATTCGTTCCGCCTTTCAACCTAACGCGAGCCTACACTCCGGATGCGTGCCGGTGCTCCTAGATATGACGGCCCGCTGGTTGAGCATGTGCTTTCGCCCATCTGACCGACTGCCCAGGCCGGTGGCCTATCGTTTTGATGTGGGCTCGGAAACCTATCGCATGATTGTAACCGGCGATCAATTCGTCATGGAGCCTGGGAAAACTCCTCAAGCCGATGTCTCTCTTTCCGCTTCAGAAGAGAATTATCTCCTGTTCACTTACGGACGCCTGAGTGCTGCGGATGGCGTAGCATCTGGAAAGCTCGTGGCCCTTGGGGACCTGGGCTATTTGGATCGATTTGAAGCCTGGTTCAAAGGGCTATAGTGCATCACCTCGCAGAATTCCCAAGAGATTGTTACACCCGCGCCGTACCTGTGATAAGTTCTTTAGAGGATCTGACAATGCACCCTTATTCCATTCTTGTCGGGCTGAAAACGAGAGAGATTAATTGACTACTAAATCAAAGGATGTGGTGATTGTCGGCGGGGGCATAGTTGCTTGCCTCAGTGGCTATCTTCTAGGCCGGCGGGGTTACAAAGTTACGATCTTGGAGGCGGACTCACTGGGGGCCCACGCATCGGGGTTTGCGTTCGGCGGGCTTGACCCACTGACTGGTATTGGGGCGCCGGAGCCGTTATTAGAGTTCAGCATATGGTGCTACGGGCGGCACCGCAGCCTGGCAAGCGAGCTTCAGGAAATCTCAGGAATCGACGTGGGGTTCGAATTGCGTGACCGGCTAAATCTGGCCTTCACTGACGGAGAGGTACGAAAAGCCAAGAAAGACATCGAATGGATGAAAGAGGTTGGCGGCTTCAGCGTTGAGTGGGTAGATGATGTTCGAGCCAGGAAATTAGAACCCCAGGTGAGCAGAGAGATAGCGGGCGCATTGTTCGCGCAGAGCCCGGGTGCCGTGGAACCGTACCGGTTTATTCTTGCGGCCATGCGCGCCGGAGAGCACTACAACGTGGAGATGCTTCAGCGCCGTGCTGTAGGCCTGATCAGTGAAGGCGGCCGTTGCACTGGTGTGCGGTTGGAAAACGGGGCCATCAATGCCGGATTTGTCGTGCTCGCTATGGGCCCTTGGACCGGTCAGGCCTCGGAATGGTGCGGCGTGAACATCCCCGTTACTCCCCTCAAAGGCCAGATATTAAGGTTGCGGACAGACTATGACCCCTTGAAATTGTCCGTGAATTACTCCCACAGTTATGTGGCCACCAAGTCCGATGGCCTCATCTGGGCCGGCACGACCGAAGAGGAATCGGGATTTGATGACAGCATCAATCCAGAGGGCCGCAACAGTATAATGGAAGATTTCCTAAAGATGATTCCAGGCATGAGCGACGCGGAATTGGTGCAGCAGACCGCTTGTCTTAGACCCCTCTCAGGGGACGGACTGCCCATCGTGGATCGGGTTTTGGGGTGGGACAACCTTTATGTCTCTACGGGAGCCGGCAGAAAAGGAATCCTCTGGAGTACTGGCATGGCCCATGCTGTCTCGGACTTGATAGCGGATGGCAAGTCCGATGTACCCGGCACCGAACACCTGAAGCTGGACCGGTTCCCTGCAGAGGTTTAACCGGTGTGCTTTCGGGCTACCAGCAGTCCATCTTCACGGCTGATTTTCATGGCGAAAGTATATCGGTCAGCTTCCAATGCCAGGGTAACGTCCTCCGGGTGATATTGCGGTTGTCGTGGGTCGAAGAACTTCTGAGTCGCCCCGCCTTCTAGTATCAGACTCTTCACGGCATTGAAATCGGGCTTTCTGTCTTCCATGATGTTCCGTAGATAGATGCCGCAGTGCTCATCCTCGTCAGAACGCACTACACCCTGGTCACCCATGGCGATTATAGAGACCAATGCTGGCATTTCTGACTTTACGGCATCCACCGTTGCCTGGGCTACAACGAACGATCCGAGGAAAATATCTTTGGCGCTAGAAGCGGCTTCCACTCCCACCGTGCCTGCTCTAGTGGACTGAATTAGAGTTTTACCTGTTAGATCTACTTGGGATATCTCGTGAGGGGAATTGCCGAAATCGAATCCTTCCGGCTTTTTCCCGCCTACCTCGCCCATGAGATAGTCGCCAACGCCCTTCTTATGGAGGGCCATAGCATCTTGAGGCTCAGCGAACAGCGTTATCTCTTTGGCTCCGTGGTCAAAGGCGATGGCGGCTGTGGTAAACGCCCGGAACACGTCGATGATGATTGCAGTACCCTGTGCTTCTTTGGCATCCCGTTTCAGGCTGCCAAGTCTTATTTCCATGGGTTGTGCGCTCCGTAGGAATGGTCTCTTGAACGGCTATTTCAAGGGGAAAATCTTTCTGACGGGGCCTTTTCCTCCCAGCAGATTTTATTTCTTGGTCAGTTTCTGAAGGGACCGTATTTCGCTTGGTGGATTGGCGTAACTTCGTGTGTGGGTCCATGAGACCTCGCCCACAAAGATGTCACCCTTGGAGTTAATGCTCACGCCGTGAGGTGCCATGAAGCTGCCGGGCTGGTCGCTTTCTGGGATGTCGCCCAATTTAGCCAAGTAGTTGCCATTCAGGTCCATGATGCCGATTCGGGGGCCTAGTCCGGAAGCCTGGCTATTGGGGCCTATGTAGCAGCCTAGCTCTCCGACGTAGACCTTCTGGTCTCCGCTGGTGTCGATGAACAGGCCGCAGGGACGAGCCATATCCTTCCACTGGGTCTCGAACTTGCCGTCCTTATCGAAGACCTGTATCCGCTGGTTCTCGCGGTCTGCTACATAGACCCACCCATCTTTGTCGGTGCAGACGTTGTGGGCGATGTTGAATTGTCCCGGCCCTGTGCCCGACTCGCCCCAGGAGAAGAGGAGCTTGCCGTCTGGTGAGTACTTGTGCACCCTCGCATTGCCGTAGCCGTCTGACACATAGAATTCGGCTGTCTGCGGGTCTAGGGCAACGTGGGTGCAGCGGTTAAAGGGGTCTCCGCTCATGAACAGGCTTGGTGTACCTGGAACGCCCAGCGTGAATATGACCGAGCCGTCCATGTTGCATTTGCGCACGGTGTGGTCACCGTCGTCGGTTAGATAGATGCTGTCATCGGGCCCCATGGTTATACCGTGGGCTCTGGGGTAGATTCCCTCGCCCCAAGAACGGAGGAAATTACCGTCCTTGTCGAAGACGATCACGGGATGCTCACCTCGGTTGAATACGTAGACGTTGTCTTGGCCGTCTACCCCCACTGCAGCGCATTCCTTGAAGGACCAACCGTCTGGGAGTTTTCCCCAACTCTCTTCTACTTCGTACGTGTAGGAACCTGAGCCTAAATCTACCATTGCTACAACCTCTATCTTGCCGTTGTTTGGATGATTCGGTCCGCTGGTTGGGAGCACTCGGAAATTGTAGCACCGCCTGATGGGAAAGCAACGTATTGCTCGGCGAACTTGACAAATACGCGACTCTGCGATGAAGGTATTCTACGTTGACTTGCAGGTCCCGCGGAGCGGCAATCAAATCCTCGGGCGGGAGAAATACGAGGTGAAGCTTAACGTGGTTTATTAAAATCCGGTGGTTGCTGGCGGGCTTTATAGTTGCTGCCAATCGTTAAGCATAGGGCAACCCTCCAGTAGTATGGATTAGTCCGACTAAAATAATGAATTAAATCAATATTGATGATGACCTAGCGTTTCCATATTAAGGACACAGAAGGCCTACTGTGTCTAATGGGCAGTGTTGGAGTGGTTACATTGCCACAACGAGTTCGCCGTTGCTATGATTAAGCTCAACCATCCCGCATCTATCATCAGACTGCGGGTTCTTCGACAAACTAGCGAAATTCCCAAGTAGGATCAGATGACAGAACAAGTCAGGCGAGACTTCGTAAAGTATTCGTTCTTCAAAGTCAACCCAGAGTGGCGCAGCCTTCCGGTCAAGGAGCGCCAGGACAGCAAAGCTCAGTTCGCGGAAGTACTGGCGGAATTCTCAGACCGCGTGTTCATGTCCAGCTACAGCCTAGTGGGTACCCGCGGAGATGCGGATTTCATGCTCTGGAAAGTCAGCGAGGAGATAGAACCCATCAACGAGCTGATGGCCAGAGTTAACCACACTGACCTGGCCCCCTACCTGACCATGCCACATTCCTATCTGGCCATGACCCGCCGCTCTCCATATATCGACGACCACAAACACGAGGGCCAAGAGGGGACTGGTGTTGCAACAATGCGAATCGTCGGGCGGAAATATCTGTTCGTATACCCATTCATAAAGACTCATGAGTGGTACCAACTGCCTAAGGAAGAGCGCCAGGATCTTATGAACGAGCATTTCGTTATCGGGCACAAATACCCGGACGTAAAGATTAGCACGGCTTATTCCTTCGGCCTGGATGATCAGGAATTCGTACTGGGATTTGAGACTGACGACCCGTCCAATTTCCTAGACCTGGTGATGGACCTAAGAGAGTCCAAAGCCCGACCTTACACCCTGGTGGACACTCCTATTTTTTCCTGCTTGAGCAAACCCATCGACGCCTGTTTGAATGACCTGGGTTAAACAACTATGAAGTTAGAAATAAAAAGGGCCCCAATTATTCGGGGCCCTTTTGCGCGTCGTTAGTTTGACCGATCCTGGTTCTTTGCAAGTCTTGACGAACGGAGCGTAATGGTTTTCCGGATGTTGTGAGAGGGCAAGCTCAGTGGTCGAGGACAACTTCTAATTATTCGAGTAAAGGCTTGAATCCAGAGACATTGTACTTATCAGATTGAATGAGGATTGACCAACCCGGGCATTCTTGCATTTGGCCTTTGCCAGAACGACGGTGAAACAAAGAGGGGGCTGGCTAGAAGCCAGTCCCCTCTTTGTACAACTTTAGTCAAACCTGAACCGAATCTAAGCTTACCCTTAAGCCGTGTTTTTCATGTGGTTCATAGCGGAGCCAGCTTTGAACCAGTCGATCTGACCAGGATTCATGGTGTGGCGAAGGTTGATGCGTTCTTCTTCGCCGTCGTCGTGGGAGACCACACATACCAGTGGCTGTCCAGGTGTTAGGTTGTTCAAGCCGATGATGCTCAGACGATCGTCGGCCCGGATACGGTCGTAGTCTCCGGGGTCCTCAAAGGTTAGGGGCAGAACGCCCTGCTTCTTGAGATTCGCCTCGTGGATTCTGGCAAAGCTGCGTGTGATGACCGCGGCTGCACCAAGCATCCGCGGCGACATGGCCGCGTGCTCGCGGCTGCTACCCTCTCCGTAGTTGGTGTCACCGATGGCGATCCATTGCATGCCTTGGGCTTTGTACTCCCTGGCGATTTCAGGGATGGGCTGGATCTGCTCACCAGAGAGTTGGTTGAGGCCAGTACCGGGATCGTCCGTGAATGCGTTGACCGCACCCAAGAACATGTTATCGCTTAAATTATCTAGGTGTCCCCGGAAGCGGAGCCAGGCTCCGGCTGGAGAGATGTGGTCCGTCGTACACTTTCCGGAGGCTTTCACCAGCACCGGCATGTCGGTGAAATCCTGACCGTCCCAAGCGGGCCACGGATCCAAGATCTGCAAGCGGGAGCTGTCGGGATTGACGTTGACGTTGACGTCGCTACCATCCTCGGGAGGTGCGATGTAGGTCGCCTGTCCGGAGTCGAAGCCGTTGGCTGGAACTTCAGGCGCCGGTTTGGGCGCTTGGAGCATGAACTCTTTGCCGTCGGCCCCCGTTAGGGTGTCGGTTAGCGGGTTGAAGCTCAAACTGCCACCTAGGCCCATGGCCACAGCCAATTCGGGGCTGGCGATGAAGTTCATGGTGCCTGAATTCGCGTCGTTGCGCTTGGGGAAGTTACGGTTGTACGACGTGACGATAGAGTTGGGCTCGCCTTCGGGCATCTCGTCCCTACGCCACTGACCGATGCAAGGGCCGCAGGCGTTGGCCAAGACCATGCCTCCAATGTCTTCCAGTGCTTGCTGCTGGCCGTCCCGGGCGATGGTAGCGCGTACCTGTTCCGAACCTGGTGTAATCATGAACTTGGCAGCGGAATTCAATCCGTGCTCTTTGGCCTGGCGGGCCAGGTCGGCGCAACGGCTCATGTCTTCGTAAGACGAGTTGGTACAGCTGCCGACCAAAGCGGCAGAGACCGCGTCCGGGAAACCCTCTTCCTTGGCTTCTTTAGCCAGTGCTGATATGGGTCGGGCGCGGTCAGGCGAATGGGGCCCGGTGATGTGTGGCTCCAGCTTGGAAAGGTCGATCTCCACGATGCGGTCGTAGTACTGACTTGGGTCCTTTTCTACCTCAGGGTCGGCAGTGAGAAGGTGCTTGTACTTCTCTGCAAGCTCGGCCAGTTCGGGGCGGCGGGTGGCTTGAAGATAGGTCGCCATCCGGCTGTCGAATGGGAAGACGTCTCCAGTTGCGCCGAGCTCGGCTCCCATGTTGGTGATGGTGGCCTTGCCAGTGCAGCTGATTGACTCCACGCCGGGGCCGAAGTATTCGATGATGGCATTAGTGCCGCCGGCTACGGTGAGAACACCAGCCAAGTAGATGATCACGTCTTTCGGAGCGGTCCAGCCGCTCATCTCGCCCGTGAGGTGGACTCCGATAAGAGTCGGGTATTTGACTTCCCAAGGCAGGCCTGCCATAACGTCCGCGGCGTCGGCGCCGCCCACACCGATGGCCAGTGAGCCCAGGCCGCCTGCGTTGGGAGTATGGGAGTCGGTGCCAATGACCAGGCAGCCAGGGAAGGCATAGTTCTCGAGGTTGACCTGGTGGATTATGCCGGAGCCAGGCTTCCAGAAGCCCATGCCGTATTTGCGGCACGACGATTCGAGGAACTGGTAGACTTCGCTACTTTCATTGAGGGCGTCTTGAAGGTCGGACGATGCACCGACCCGCGCTTGAATTAGGTGGTCGCAGTGGACCGTGGTGGGGACGGCAACTTCGTTGCGTCCAGACTGCATGAACTGCAAGATGGCCATCTGGCCGGTCACGTCTTGGTGGGCGACCCGGTCTGGGTTCAGGTTGATGTAGCTTTCACCCGGATCCAGTTCGGCCCCTATAGCGTCGTCTAGGTGACCAAGGAGCAGCTTTTCCGCTAGAGTCAACGGCCTGTTGTACCGGGACCGGACAACCTCCAGGTTACGCTCCATTTTTTTGTAAGCTTCTTCTACGAACTGAGGGGTTGAGTCAACATTCATGTGAGGCTCCTAGCCGTAAAATCTGAGTGAATTTTTGGAAATGCAGGCGGCTTACAGTGCGTGCCCAACCCGCACATCCTGTCAACTGCAGGATTATCGTCCTTCGGCGACGATATAAAACCTTTAAAGGGCGACCCTTTAAAGGTTTTATAATTTCGATCCCAAGAGGCCGGCCTTGGGAGTGTTGAAATCCTTCCAAGATGGAAGGAGATGGGTCCTATTTGCGCTTCAGCTCGGAGGGGTCGACGTTCTTGAAGTACTCGTAGTTCTTTTCGATGTATTCTTGCCACTCCGGGGGCACTGCGTCTTCGGCGAAAATGGCGGTCACCGGGCAGACGGGCTCACAAGCTGCGCAGTCGATGCACTCGTCAGGGCTGATGTAGTACATATCGTCTTGGTCGCGAGTGTAGATGCAGTCAACTGGGCAAACATCAACACAAGCCGAATCTTTGAGTCCAACGCAAGGTTCGGCGATGATGTAGGTCATAGTGGCAGGCTCCTATACTTCAGTGTTGCGCCAGCCCCATCGGAAAGAGCTTCTTGAGTCTGGTTGCGGCTGACAAAAATGCAACCAGATTATAGCATAGCGGATTGGCAATGCAAGATGAGTGGGCCAAGAACAACCACCGCTGTATCTGCGGTGGTTTTAGTTTCAAAATCGGTTCTTGCGATTCGCCTCAGAGAACTAGGCCATAAGTTCTCTTCTTTATGGAAAGGTTAACGAAGGTTTCGGTGCGCTGGACCCCGTCGATGGTGCCGACCTTGGAGCGCAAGAAAGTTCCCAGCCCTTCAGCTGATTCCAACCCGGCCCAGATGAACACGTCGTACGCGCCGGTGGTGATAGCTACGTAGTGGGCTTCATCGAGTTTGGCGATGTGTTCGGCGACCGCCTCTGATTTTCCCGGGCCTGTCTGAAGCCCGATCAACGCGGTGGTGGCGTAACCTAGCTTTTCTAGGTTGGGCACGGCGATAATCCTGATTACATCGTCCACCACCAAGCGGCGCAGGCGTCGCCGGACGGTTCCTTCGCTGACACCAACTTCACGGGCAATCTTGGCGTTAGAGGCCCGGCCGTCTAGCTGCAACAAAGCGATTATTTTTCGGTCAAGTTCATCCATCGGCTCTACACTCCGTGATTGTTGGGCCAGTCGGCGCTTTCCTATCGTTCGACCTAGCCCAAGCGATTCTTTGTAAAAAGTCCCGCACAATCATATGGCTGGTTCTAAAAGGTGTCAACACCGAAATCTTATCAGATTTTAGTTTAAATGTTCGAAAATCGGCTAATGTTATGCCGAAGGTGCCCATTAAGTGCGAAGAACTGACCATCCAATATAGCTCAAGGGAATTACGGACTTGAAATTCCCTTGAAATTTAACAATCGCTGTCGGGTTTAGGCGTGAATACCGGGTATTGATGGCCATAGCTCCATTTGGTAACATTTACCGAGTGCGGGGAAAGATGACAGAGTGGACGATTGTGCGCGACTGCTAATCGCGTG
>CEVK01091923.1_pt1 | contig 12417 bp, 9 predicted proteins | sample 531501 | NCBI WGS metagenome assembly CEVK01 (sample SAMEA2623794, study PRJEB7988) | marine metagenome | biome: marine biome (ENVO:00000447); feature: mesopelagic zone (ENVO:00000213); material: "saline water (ENVO:00002010), including plankton (ENVO:xxxxxxxx)" | depth 740 m | reverse complement strand
AAATTTCTTTTCGGTCACAGCCGCATAGACTTCTGGGTAATATTTTTGAAGTTGATATTGCGGAGAGCTTTTCTCATATTTAAGATGCACCATGGCAAACTTTTTAATTTCAAATAACTCTTCAATAGGGTCTTTCGACTGCTCCCGAATGTGATCGATACCACATACGATATCGTGAAATACACTCATCACCGTTTCATGGACAAGCTCGGTCTTGTTTTTGAAATGCAAATAAATGGTCTTTTTTGAAATCCCCATTTCCTGTGCGATATCATCCATGGTGACACTCTTAAACCCTAGGTTCAAGAACATTTCAGCTGATTTTTCAATGATTTTTTCTTTCATAACAGGCGCAAAGATATTGCGAGGAAACTTTAAAAACAAAAAAAGTTTCCTAAGTTTTACAATTATTTAACATTGCCCGGTAGAAGTCGTTTGATTTTTTGAAGCGCAGTTATGCTGAATCCCGTATTTTAGCGGCAAATTTGCACGATGGAATTACTAACATCTTACGGTGAGCGACTACAAAAGCATATCGAAGCCACGATCCCCGATAAAGAACCTAAGCATTTGTATGAACCCATACAGTACATTCTACAATTAGGTGGCAAACGATTACGACCTGCGTTAACTTTGATGACCTGTGATTTCTTTCAGGCAGATTGTGAGCAGGCGATGCCAGCTGCTTTGGCGGTAGAATTATTCCACAATTTTTCACTAATTCATGACGATATCATGGATGAGGCTCCGTTGCGAAGAGGGCATCAAACGGTGCACGAAAAATGGGATGTGAACACTGGAATACTTTCGGGAGATGCGATGTTGATCTTAGCGTATCAGCTGTTCGAGGCCTATCCTGCGGAGCGATTTCGGGAATTGGCAAAGCTTTTTAGCAAAACAGCGATCGAAGTTTGTGAAGGACAGCAGTACGATGTTGATTTTGAAACCCGTGATGATGTCACCTTAGAGGCCTACATAAAAATGATCGATTATAAAACCGCCGTATTGTTAGGGGCTGCTATGAAAATGGGTGCCATCGTGGCTGGGGCGAGTGAGCGTTGTAAAGATAATATGTACGAATTTGGAAGAAATTTGGGCATCGCTTTTCAATTACAAGATGATTATTTAGATGCCTTCGGAAACCCAAAGACTTTTGGAAAACAAGTAGGGGGAGATATTATCGCGAACAAAAAGACCTTCCTATACATTACGGCCATGAACAATGCTTCACCTTTACAGGCGAAAGAACTGGAAAGCCTTTCCAGTATTACTCCAAAGGATCCTCAAGAGAAGATCGCGGCGGTGAAGAGGATTTTTGTCAATACGGGTGCAGATGAAGCTCTGCAACGGGAAATAGAATTCTATACTGAAAAGGCAAATACAGTGTTGAGCTCCGTTAAAATGGAAGAGACCAATAAAGCGACCTTGCGTGAATTCGGACAATGGTTAATGCGACGTACAGTTTAAAATCTTCGTATTCTCTTCACAAAATTTTAAGGAATTAAGGCGATAAATCTGCGAGTTAACCCACGGTAGTTCTTGGAATTATTGTATTTTTGTACCGTTTCAAAAAACAGAACCAGGGCACTCCTACTATGGACCGATATTCTTTTCTAAACGCGGTACATCCCGCACAAATCGCAGCACTTTACGATAAATACCTACAATATCCCGATAGCGTGGAGCCTAGTTGGCGCGCATTTTTTCAGGGATTTGATTTTGGGTTGGAAAGTGATTCACTCGAAGCCATTGGGATCGCTCCCGGTGAAGCCCTTCCGGAATCCGTTCGGAAAGAATTTCAAGTCATTCAGTTGATTGACGGGTATCGGAGTCGTGGACACCTTTTTACAAAGACCAATCCTGTTCGAGAACGTAGAAAATATGTCCCAACCCTCGCCATTGAGAATTTTGGCCTTTCGGAAGACGATCTTTCCACAGTCTTCAAAGCGGGTGAAATCCTGGGAATAGGGGAAACCACCCTAGAGAATATCCTACAGCACCTCAATAGTATCTATTGTGATAGTATCGGGATCGAATACATGTACATTCGAAAGCCCGAAGAGATTGAGTGGATTCAGAAAAAGCTGAATGTTAATGACAATCAGCCACAATTTTCCAAAGAACAAAAAATACATATCCTCCAAAAACTCAATGAAGCCGTTTCTTTTGAAAATTTCTTGCATACCAAGTATGTAGGTCAAAAACGATTTAGTCTGGAAGGCGGTGAGAGTTTAATTCCTGCGCTAGATGCCTTAATAGAAAATGCCGCCGAAAAAGGGGTAGAAGAATTTGTGATGGGAATGGCTCACCGTGGGCGTTTGAGTACCTTGACGAATATCTTCGGAAAAAGTGCCAAAGACATTTTTAGCGAATTCGATGGGAAAGATTACGCCCAAGATATTTTTGATGGCGATGTAAAATATCACTTGGGTTGGACCTCCAAAAGAACCACTGATAGTGGTAAAGAGATCAATCTGAACATTGCTCCTAACCCGTCTCACCTAGAAACGGTAGGGGCCGTGGTTCAAGGAATCGCTAGAGCAAAACAAGACCGCCATCACAAACAAGAACTAAAGAAAGTATTGCCAATCGTAGTGCATGGGGATGCTGCGATCGCCGGGCAAGGAATTGTCTATGAGATCGTTCAAATGGCACAATTAGATGGTTACAAAACGGGAGGTACCATACATTTGGTCGTCAATAATCAAGTTGGTTTTACCACCAATTATCTAGACGGCCGTTCATCTACCTATTGTACCGATGTGGGAAAAGTAACCCTTTCGCCCGTACTTCACGTGAATGCAGACGACGCAGAGGCTGTGGTGCACGCCGTGCTTTTCGCGCTCGATTTTAGAATGGAGTTTGGTCGCGACGTATTTATTGACTTGCTAGGATATCGTAAATACGGTCATAACGAAGGAGATGAGCCACGTTTTACACAGCCTAAACTGTACAAAGCGATCTCAAAGCATAGTAATCCGCGAGACATTTATGCCGAAAAGCTCTTTAAGCAAGGCATTATTGAAGAAGGATTTACCAAGCAGTTAGAGCAGGAATACAAAGACAAGCTGGAGGAAAAACTAGAGGATTCTCGAAAAGAAGACAAGACTGAGATCACCGCGATCATGAAAGACGAGTGGGATGGATTCCACTATGCGGAAGAGGATAAGATGATGGCCGCGACAGATACAACATTCCCAATAAAAGAATTAACAGAAATTGCAGAAACGATTACGCAACTTCCGAAGGACAAAAAATTCTTGAGAAAGATCTCCAAGCTCATTGAGGCGCGTCATAAAATGTATTTTGACGACAACAAACTCGATTGGGCCATGGGAGAATTGTTGGCGTATGCTACCTTATTAAAAGAAGGGTATGATGTACGTATGACCGGTCAAGATATTGAGCGAGGTACCTTTTCGCACCGCCATGCTGTGGTAAAGGTTGAAGATAGTGAAGAAGAAATTGTGTTGCATAATGATCTCTCGGGAAAGCAGGGCGACTTCTATATTTATAATTCATTGCTTTCGGAATATGGCGTCGTTGGGTTTGACTATGGATACGCCATGGCGAGTCCGAAGACATTGACCATCTGGGAGGCGCAGTTTGGAGATTTCAGCAATGGAGCACAGATCATGATCGATCAATATATTTCTGCTGCGGAAGATAAGTGGAAATTGCAAAACGGATTGGTGATGTTGTTGCCACATGGGTACGAAGGACAAGGAGCGGAGCACTCTTCAGCCCGTATGGAGCGCTATTTACAATTGTGTGCGAAAGACAATATGTACATCGCCGATTGTACCACACCGGCAAATTTCTACCATTTGTTGCGCAGACAAATGAAGGTAGATTTTAGAAAACCTTTGATCGTATTCACACCGAAGAGTTTGTTGCGACACCCGAAAGTAGTTTCTACCAAAGAAGAATTGGCAGAAGGAACGTTCCAAACGTTGATAGACGACCCTACCGCAAAAGCTTCGGAAGTAACAAGTTTAGTGTTTGTAAGCGGGAAATTCTATTATGATCTATTGGAAGTGAAAGAAGAAGAGAAACGAAAGGATGTTGCTTTGGTTCGTTTGGAACAATTGTTCCCGCTTCCGAAGAAAGAAATAGAAAAAACACTTAAAAAATATAAGAAGGCAACAGATATTGTTTGGGCTCAGGAAGAACCTAGAAATATGGGCGCCTACTCACATATGTTGATGCATTTGGAAGAAGCGAGAAACTGGCGTGTTTGCAGTCGAAAGATTTACGCGGCTCCGGCATCCGGTAGCGCGGTTCGAAGCAAAGCAAGGCATCAACGTGTGATCGAGGACGTATTTAATAAAACTGATAACGAATAACCGAAACGAATTCGGAAAACTAGAATACTATGGCATTAGAAATGAAAGTCCCTTCACCGGGAGAGTCCATAACCGAAGTAGAAATCGCACAGTGGTTGGTAGAAGATGGCGACTGGGTGGAAAAAGACCAAGCCATTGCAGAAGTGGATAGCGACAAAGCAACGCTAGAGCTTCCTGCTGAGGCCAGCGGAATTATTACGCTTAAAGCGGAAGAAGGCGATGCGGTAGCCGTTGGGGAAGTAGTTTGTTTGATCGACACGGAAGCTGAAAAACCGGGCGGTGGAGACGATACTACTGAAACCTATAAGAATCCGGGGGACGAGAAAGGTGCTGAGAATGCAGGTCCAGATCTAGACAAGCAACAAGCCGAAAATAAAGACAGCGGCGATAAGGCTGAAGCAAAAACGGAAACGCCTTCCAAATCGAGTACGCCAGACCAAACACAAGATAAAACCTATGCAACCGGCACCCCTTCGCCGGCGGCAAAGAAAATCTTAGACGAAAAAGAGATCGATCCCAAGACCGTAAAGGGAAGTGGTAGAGATGGTCGCATTACCAAGAATGATGCAGAAAACGCACAGCCTTCCATGGGAACTCCGGGCAACGGAAGTCGCGGCTCTGAACGTAAAAAGCTTTCGATGTTGCGTCGTAAAGTGGCAGAGCGCCTGGTTTCAGCGAAGAACGAAACGGCGATGCTTACCACCTTCAATGAGGTGGACATGACGCCTATTTTTGACCTTCGGAAGGAATATAAAGAAACCTTTAAGGAAAAGCATGGGGTAAGCCTTGGCTTTATGTCGTTCTTTACCTTGGCAGTGGTACGTGCCTTAGAAATGTACCCTGAAGTGAACTCGATGATCGATGGGGATTATAAGATCACCTACGATTATAAAGATATTTCCATTGCGGTTTCAGGTCCAAAAGGCTTGATGGTGCCCGTTATTCGAAATGCTGAAAATCTTACTTTTAGAGGCGTAGAAAGCGAAGTGAAACGCTTGGCAATTCGTGCGCGTGATGGACAGATTACTGTGGATGAAATGACCGGAGGTACGTTTACGATCTCCAATGGAGGCGTGTTTGGAAGCATGTTGTCAACCCCTATTATCAACCCACCACAATCTGCTATCTTAGGAATGCACAATATCGTAGAGCGACCTATTGCTAAAGATGGTGCTATTGCTATCGCACCTATCATGTACGTGGCGTTGAGTTACGATCACCGTATTATTGACGGTCGTGAATCGGTTGGTTTCTTAGTGGCGATCAAGGAAGCCTTGGAAAGTCCAGAAGAACTGTTAATGGATAACGATGTTAAAAAAGCACTCGAGCTGTAGTTTCTCAATATTTTTTAAATACATATACGAAAAAACCCCCAACATATGTTGGGGGTTTTCGGTTAGTTAGCTGTATTTAAAACTTATGTATATGAAACAAAGTATTGGAAAATGTTAAGAGCGACCACTAAGATAACAAAGGCAAAAACAACAAAAAACACTGCCTTTTTTGCTTTCTTGTCTCGCGCAGGGAGCGGGTCGATCTGTAACGTATTTTTCATAGGATAAATGTCCTAAATATTTCAATACGAGTAAATACGTGGAAACACGTAAATTCTAAATATTTTGTTAAATGAGCTTACCGTGATTCTCTTTCGCCCAGATTAAAAGGCTATTGGTTTTGGGCTCTAATTGGAGTTTATTGATGATATTACTGCGATGTTTCTCCACGGTTCTGTGCGATATGAATAAAATAGAGGCAATCTCTCGATTGGTTTTATCGCTGGCGATGAGTTTCAGTATTTTCTTTTCGGAAGGGGTTAGGGAGGTCAGCGAATCATTGTCTAGAACATCAGCACCCAAAAGCTCTTTGATCTTCGGACTGAAAAAAGGTTGATCCTTCGACACATTTTGAATACAGGTTTCAATTTCTTCAATGGCAAACTCCTTTAATATGTAGCCACAAACATTGAGTTCTAAAGCAGCATCATAAAGTTCTTTTTCTTTATGAAAAGTGATGAAAACAATCTTTGTACTGAGTTTTTGGTCGCGTACTTTACGCGCTACATCAATACCGGACATGCCTGGCATTTGTATATCTAAGACGGCGATTTCAGGTTGTTTTTCTACAATCAATTGAAAAGCTTCTCGCCCGTTCGAAGCACTGCCAATAAGATTGTGCTTTTTTTCCAATAAAAAATCATTCAATCCTTTTAGTAGTAAAGGATGGTCGTCTGCGGTTATGATAGATGGTTGGTTCAAACCGTTGGTATTTTAAATTCTAATTCCGTTCCCGTGCCTTGTTTTGAATAAATCTTCATTTGACCATTCAAAAACTTGGTTCGTTCTAATAAGGTTTTTAGTCCCAGGGACTTTATATTTTGATATTTTTCGTTGAAGTCGAACCCAACACCATTGTCTTTCACGACAATTCTAACGGTGTTCTTTAAACGTTCCACGGAAACTTTTCCCGCTTCCGCTTTGGCGTGTTTAATAATGTTGCTCAAACTTTCTTGAACGATTCTGTAAATATTGACCTCTTGCTCTGGGTTGAACAGGTTGTCAATATTGTCTATTTCCGAAGAAACAAACAGCGCTGTGTTTTCATCCACTTGTTTCAATGTAAACTCCAAAGCTTTGGTGATCCCCATTTCTTGTAATTGAAACGGATGAAGGTCTCTAGAAATGGCACGAACTTCTTCGATAGTGGCATCTACCATGGCTTTCGTTTCCTTGTCCCCTTGAGTAAACAGCTTGTTCTTAATAAGTAATAACTGTTGCCCTAAACCATCGTGGAGATCTTTTGAGATCCTTTTTCGTTCGTTCTCTTGCGACAATAACAAGGCTTGACTAAACCGCTCCTGCAATGATTTTTTGTTTTTTAAGTGGCGTTGGTTACGGTATAGGAGTAGCACACCAAAGGCTAAGATCATGGCAATACTTACGAAGGTGACCAATTTTTTAAAGTTGGAATTGTCCTTTGCCAGCAATTGAATGCGGGTGTTTTTTGCCATTAACTCTCGGGTAGTTCTTTCGGTTTCATACAAGGTTTGATAATACGCCAACGAATTGGCCGTAGTCTTGTTGTATGTAGCGCCTCGAAGCGAATCGTACTTGGTTAAATAATGGAGGCTTTCTTCGTAATTCTTGTTGGCTTTGTGGGTCTCATGAAGTAATTTATACGAAGATAGAATGTCGTCTTCATAATTTACTAATAAGATGTTTTCCAGCTTTTTTTCGGCGTATGCTAACGCTGATCGATATCTCCCTGTCGCCATAGCGTGATGGGCTTTGGCTCCATAGTAATAAGATTTATTCTGCGGACTTTTACTGGAGGCAATGTAAGTTTCTTCGATGAGAATCAAATATCTCTGAGCTTCCTCTACATCACCCATCTCACTATAATACTCTAACAACGCACTATAGAGCATGATTTGGGTGTTAGAGGTTTTATCATTTTCCGGCAAGTTAATCATAGAATCATATGCCTTGAGTAAAAACTCTAATTGCTTTTTCTCGTCCCCCATTTTTTTAAAGTCTAACGCCTGATTGTAATAGGAGGTCGTTAGATGCTTAATAAGACCTAGGTTTTTATATTTTTCTATGCTAAGGTTTCTTTCTGAAATGGCTTTCTCGTAAAAGCCATTCATACTAAACATCACAACAATGCCTTGTTGCGCATACAGCATATACTCATAATCTTTGAGTGCTTCAAAATAGGCATAGGAGCGATGAAAACTTTCGGCTGCAGGAACAAATTTTCCAAGATTAGAATATGCTTGTCCTAAGAACAAATAAGCGTCTGCTATGTACAAAGAATCACCACTCCCGTAATTTTCAACGGCAAGTTTATAATCGGCTACCGCCTTGTTCAAATCAAAATCAAATTGCGCCCCGCCCCGTTTCAGATATAAGCTTCCCAATAAGAAAGAGTCTTTGATTTGATATTTTCTCGCGAGGAGACTATTGGTTAGTTTTAAGGTAGTTTCAGGCTGATTCTTTATCTTGGTAAAGGTGTGTGCCACGTGAATAACCTTCCTGGCAGCCGCCTCAATGCTGTCAAGTTGTTTTGCAAGCTCAATATATTCTAAACTGTAATATGTAAATTGATCTGCGTCCTGATTCCGTGTCAGCCCTATCAAAGAATCCAAGGCGTGTAGCCGTTCAACAGGATCTTCTGAAGTGTTAACTACAGTTTCAAAATGTGCCAAGCGATCTTGGGCTACTGCCGTTGCAATTACCGAACATCCTACCAAGAAATATGTGAGTGTCCTTTTCAATAAAATGAATTATGTCGTAAAATTAACTTTTTTTACGAGAACTACTCATTTTAAGTACAATACGTTTCTTCCATAGTCTATCACGGCTCGATATTTTTTTAAGAGATCGGCCCCAATAATTCCATCTACAGCAGTTTCTTCGGCTTGAGCAAGGGCTTGGTTTACATGCGTGAGATCAAAAATAACCAATTCAACATTGCGAATGGATTTACCTCCAATACGCAAACGATTGCTTCTGGCTAACTGGGTTTGCATGTTTATGGCCCCCGCCCCGGCTGCTTTGATTTCACTGTCTTCTTTTTCCAGACGAAAGGTTTCGGCTTGAGCAGCACCGATACAACTTGAGGAAGCGCCGGTGTCGATAATGAAAATACCGGGGATATCGTTTACCCGAACAGTACATTTATAATGCCCTGTTGCTAATTTCTGTAATGGAATTCGATAAAAGCCCGCCGCTTCTAAGAATTGTCGAAGGTCTGTTTTCATAGAAATATGCAAAGATAGCTAACAAAATAATTAGCTTTGCAACATGTTGACAGATACGCATACCCATTTATATAGCGGAGCATTCGATGAAGACCGAGCAGAAATGATACAACGGGCGATCGACAAAGGAGTTACACGCTTTTTTATTCCGGCGATTGATAGTAGTTATACGGAAAGAATGTATGCTTTAGAGCAAGAATTTTCAGACAACGTCCATCTAATGATGGGTTTGCATCCTACTTCCGTAAAGGAAAATTTTGAAGCGGAATTGCAACATGTGGAAGCGCAGTTCCGCAAGCGGAACTTTATTGCGGTTGGAGAAATTGGGGTCGACTTATACTGGGATACCACTACGCTAGACATTCAGCAAGAAGCCTTCCGAAGACAAATACAGTTGGCAAAAGATCATCAGTTGCCTATCGTCATTCACTGTAGAGATGCGTTTGATGAGGTGTTTGAGGTATTGGAGGAATGTAAGGATGATCGTCTCTTCGGAATTTTTCATTGTTTTACGGGAACCTACGATCAGGCGCTTCAGGCGATTCGCTATAATATGAAGCTGGGAATTGGTGGTGTTGTGACCTTCAAAAATGGAAAGATCGATACGTTTTTAGATACCATAGATATCAAGCATATCGTTTTGGAAACGGATGCCCCTTACTTAGCCCCAGCTCCGTATCGCGGCAAGCGAAACGAAAGTGCTTATGTACGTTTAGTCTGTCAAAAAGTGGCGGATATTTATGGCCTTTCAGAAGCGGAAGTAGCTCGCATCACAACAGAAAATTCAAAAGAAATATTTGGGATATAAATGACGCACGCACCACGCATATTATTGATTTATACCGGTGGAACCATTGGGATGATCAAGGATTTTGAAACCGGCGCTCTTCGGAATTTCAATTTTGATGAACTCTTAGAGCATATCCCCGAGCTAAAACTACTGGATTGTGACATTGAAACCATAAGTTTTGATACGCCCATTGACAGTTCTAATATGAATCCAACCTATTGGGTGGCACTGGCTCAAATGATCGAAAAGCACTACGATGCCTTCGATGGGTTTGTGGTGCTGCACGGTAGCGATACCATGTCGTACACCAGTTCGGCACTTAGTTTTATGTTAGAGAATCTTTCGAAGCCCGTTGTTTTTACCGGTTCACAACTGCCTATTGGAGATTTACGTACGGACGCCAAGGAAAACCTAATTACTTCCATTCAGATCGCTGCGTGGCGCGAGAAGAATCATCCAAAAGTTTCGGAGGTGTGTTTGTATTTTGAATACAAATTGTATCGGGCAAATCGTACGACCAAGATCAATGCCGAGCATTTTGAAGCTTTTAACTCTCCTAATTATCCGCCCCTGGCAGAAAGTGGCGTGCATCTGGTGTTCGACGACGATGCGTTGTATCGCCCTAACCGAAGAAAAAAACTGAAAGTCCATACTGCATTAGAGTCAAATGTACTTCTTATCAAGATGTTCCCCGGAATAGGTCCTGAAACCATTCATTATTTGTTTGATTACCCAGCATTGGAAGGAGTGATCTTAGAAACCTATGGAAGCGGGAATGTGACCAACGAGCCTTGGTTTCTTGGAGCAATAAAAAAACTGATCGCTCAGGATATACCAGTCATTAATATAACGCAATGCAGCGGCGGAAGTGTCGCGATGGGATTGTATGAAACGAGTGTGGGGCTTAAAAAACTAGGAGTTATTTCAGGAAAAGACATGACTACAGAGGCAGCACTTGCAAAGTTGATGTATCTGTTGGGCCATCAAATTACCTCCAACAGTTTTAAGATGTTGTTTGAAACTTCGCTTCGCGGAGAAATCAGTTAATTCCTTTCAGGAAGTCAAATTTTTTGCGAAATTTGTCGTCTCATTTTAGAGAGGTGGCCGAGTGGTCGAAGGCGCACGCCTGGAAAGTGTGTATCCCGCTATCGCGGGATCGAGGGTTCGAATCCCTTCCTCTCTGCAACACCAAAAAGGAGAAACCCATAAGGTCCAAGCTTGCTTGAGTCTTTTGGGTTTCGAGTTTTTGACTATTGCGAAGCAATAGGTGTTGAAAGTCCCTCACCTTGGGATCACCGAGCGCAGCGAGGTAATCCCGTGAAGGTTCACTTGAGCGTTTTTTTATAGGGGTTTTTTTAAATCGCGCAGCGATTTGGTTGAAAGTCCCTCACCTTGGGATCACCGAGCGCAGCGAGGTAATCCTGCAACAACTTGCCTGAATCTTTAGGTTTTGAGTTTTTGACTATTGCGAAGCAATAGGTGTTTAAAGTCTTTTTAAGAATGATCCATTTAATTTTTGAAGAATTCTCGAATTGCATATTGAACGTTTTTATGTCGCTAATTGTTAGAATGTTGCTCTTGCGCTATTCGTAACATTCCCACCATCACAACTTGAATTTAAAAAGAATTCCCTAGCACACTTTTATATAATTTATATCTTAGCAACCCTTATTGTGGGATTTCCTTGTGTAAAAGGGTTCACAATTACCAAAATTGGGGTAAAACAGCCTACAGGAAACATCGCTGAAACCTAAGTAATTACTAAGTCTGTAATAATTTATTGTTGCAGATTAACCAAATAATTTTATATCTTTAAACCTTTAACTAAAAACAAACTTTAAGTCGATAGCAATGAAAAAATTATTTTCTATTATGGCAATGGCCGCAATGGTATTTGCAGGCACTTTAAACGCAAACGCAACTACTACCCAAACAATGCCAACCAACGTTCAATCGTTGTCTACAGCGGCAACCGTTTCAATTATTCAGGATGAAGAGGCTGCCAGCGGCGATGAGAACCCAGGCTTTCACCAAGCGCTGAAACAACGTTTCATCGAAGGAGGTCCAGGTTTTATGGGTATCGTATTACTGTGTTTAATTCTTGGATTAGCAATTGCTATCGAACGAATTATTTACCTAAACCTTTCCACAACAAATACTAAGAAATTAGCAGAAAACGTGGAAGATGCACTGAATAGTGGTGGAATCGAAGCTGCTAAAGAAGTATGTAGAAACACTAAAGGTCCTGTTGCCTCAATCTATTACCAAGGTCTGGATCGTGCCGATGAAAGTATTGAAGCTGCTGAGAAAGCGGTAGTAGCTTACGGAGGTGTTCAAATGGGACAACTCGAAAAGAACGTTTCTTGGATTTCATTGTTTATTGCATTAGCGCCGATGCTTGGTTTCATGGGTACGGTAATTGGTATGATTTTAGCATTCGATAAGATTGAAGCTGCCGGTGACATGAACCCTTCATTAGTAGCAGGGGGTATTAAAGTGGCACTTTTAACAACGGTATTTGG
>CEVK01026492.1_pt1 | contig 12456 bp, 12 predicted proteins | sample 531501 | NCBI WGS metagenome assembly CEVK01 (sample SAMEA2623794, study PRJEB7988) | marine metagenome | biome: marine biome (ENVO:00000447); feature: mesopelagic zone (ENVO:00000213); material: "saline water (ENVO:00002010), including plankton (ENVO:xxxxxxxx)" | depth 740 m | reverse complement strand
TGTTGAAGTTCTGCTTGGTAAAATCGAGTATCAGAAAGCCATAACATTCGACGCCAGTCACTGATTTTGTAGCTGATTTTTGCCATTTGAAACATTTCCTTAAGGTTCTGTTTCAATTTTGAAGTAAATGTATGAAAAGTCAAGTGAGTTGAAAAAGAAGTCAAAAAGTCTGTAAGTGAGATTAAATGGAGGCTAGGGGTTTAAAAGGACTAAAAACAGCCACTTAAAAAAACATCATTAAGCCATTAACAGGTGAAACACTATTGGCTATAGTGTTTCAGAACATCCTTTAAAAGCAAAAAATGTGCTTCAATGGCCATTGAATATCAAAATAGTAAAAAAAATGGTGGCATGATATGTACGGACAAGGTATTAACAACTTTCAAAGAGCTGATAGTAAGACTCAGCAACACTATCCTTCAAGTGCTATATATAGTCAAACCTCATCTCTTCTCAATGTTAACGAGAGCCGAATTGAACTGACGCCAAGGTTAAATGGTTCAGCGATTCGTAACAGCTCAACTATGAATTACTGCACTGATTTTAATAATTATGGAAGCGTTACAGCCTTAAATAATCAAGAGCTGAATTTTTTAAATCCAAAGCTGAAATGCTCTAGAGAATTACTTTCTGAGCTGGATGTAAAAGTATCTGGATCTGAACTGCTTGAGAGATCAGTAAAGATAGCTACCCCTATTTTTGGTAAAATTCTTCCACAGGGTTTTAATTATCTGTCTATTGAACAAGATAACGATATGGGGCAATTTGGCGAAACAGAACTAGACTATTCTAAGCCAGAAACTACTAATATTTATGTTAATACAAACATGCGGTCATTCAGTAGTGACCGAATTGACGACGACAATATAGGATTACAAGTTTCAACGTTAACTCACGAAATTTGGGCTCATGCAATTCCGTTTATGTCTACTTCTTATTTAAGACAGTCTAATCCCAGTATTTCCTACTCGACAAATGAAAATGATCATATGCGTTTGGTTTCAGGCGATTATCTAAAAGTTATAAATCACTGCCTCAATACCCAAAACAACTTTTTTACTTCTCCTGAAATGAAAAGGGGATTTGTTCGAGGAGTTCAGGCAGATATTGAGAACCAAACTTATAATTTCAACTTTCAAGACGAGAGTGAAATTTTAGAAAGGTTTGGAATGACAGAAGACAAAGATTACAGTGAGCTATAGGAAATGGGGCATGCCCCAGTATTCCAAAATCGAAGCGGAGCTTTAAAGCATAGAGATTTAGTCGTGATAATTCATGTTATCAAGACTAAACCTCACAACCAACCTCAATTCAACGCCTTACCAGAGCAGGCTTGTCAAAACAGCTCAAGCAACATTTCACATCTCAGTTATCCCCAGAAGGCGTTGATAAGTCTGTCAGTAACCTTAATTTTTCTAATAAAAAGAGAAAGTTATCATCTTGGCGTTTTTCTGCACAACACAACGCTTGTACAGCAGCGCTTAATTGGCTATGATACATATCAAGATACATACCACTATTCATACACTGGACCATGATATGACGCCATTCGAACAAAGCCTCATTACATTTGCTCAACGAAAAGTTGATGACTATCTAGCCTTACTTCCTACGACGCTTGAAGAACTAGTAACAGCCGATCGTGATCGAATTAACTTCGTAGAAGCGCAATGCTTAGCAATCGTATCAGAACTCGTTCATGCACTCGTTTATGACTTATCCAAAGACGCTTATGAAGCTATGTCACGCATTGGCGATATATTCGGAAAGGGTTTAGATCATCACAGTGCATTGCTTGAAGAATTAGCAATCAACACTGGGCAGAAGGACGTCTCTGTTAAATCTCCCGTTAAAAACACCGCTAAAGTTTTTATGACTGGGCGCAGTCAAGCTGTAAGGCTACCCTTAGAATTTCGTTTTGATGGAGATGAAGTCTTTATCCATCGAGATCCAGCAACGAGGGATGTCATCCTCTCACAAAAGCCAGGCAACTGGCAGAGCTTTTTTGACTTAGTAGAGAGTGAAGAGATACCTGCTGATTTTCTGGCTGAGCGTGAGAATGCACCAGCTACAGATAAGGGTATTTTTGAATGACCAAGATAAAATACATGCTCGACACCAGTACCGTGTATGCGATTATCCAAGGAAAGAGTCCAGCCATTCGCAAGCGTTTACTTGAAGTGCCAATGGCGAATATCTGTATTTCAGCAATCACAGAAGCCGAACTTTGGCGTAGTGCTTTGCAGCACCCACAAGCAGACAAGCTGAGTGCAATTATTCGAGAGTTTTTATTACATGTTGAGATTCTGCCTTGGGACTCAAAAGCAGCTATAACCCATGCTGAGCTGACGACAACTTTCAAAAAAGAAGGGCTCTCTTTGAGCTGCATGGATCTGTTGATTGCTGCACACTCAAAGTCAGAAGCAACCGTATTAATAACGACTAGTAACGATTTTTATAAAATTAAGAAACACGCGTCATTTGAAAACTGGTCTTGAGTCAATACAAATATGTTTACTACTTATTAAATGGTTGTCCCAAGATGAATTCAAATTGCTCTGGAGTCATGCCTTTGTCCTCTGACTCTATGATCATTTCTCTGTTATCCGGACGTGTTGGTGACTTAAATTCTTTAAATTTCAACAATCCCTGAAGTTGATCCTTCTTAAATTTCCAGTCATCGCTTTCAGATGAAAAGGCTGTTACATAGTCTAAATCTTTAATCATCCTTAATGGAATAGACATTACGCTTTTCCAAGATGCTTGTGGTCTTCCACCTGCGTACTTTAACATACCATTATCATGAGCCTTAGAGATATCAAACTTAAAACCAATACGAGAAAGCCTCTTTTCAAAATTCAATTTTAGAGCTTCTTTACTTTGAGCATATGACTTCTCTTGTAAGCCGTTGAACCAAGAAACCATATCGCAAGCTATTTCATGAAGCTCATTTTTAATATCATCACTTAGCCTAATATCACCATTTACTGAATTTGGAAAATGCAGCTGATAAAGAGCATGGCCTGTTTTTTCAATGCTCAAATAAGAGTATGTTCTTTGGTTTATATACTTTATAAACTCTTCTCTATGCTTAATGTGTATATTAAAATTATTCAGCCTATTTGACTCTACAATTTGTTGATTTGTTTGCTCTGACCTATGATTCAGCGCTATTAATGCTACAAAACCAGAAACAACTGCGGTTGTCCAGCTTGGAAAGCTCAGCTGAGTAAGTACAACGTTAAAGCAATCTATATTGACCCAAGGTTTGCAAAATTCATATTGATAATGAGTCATGACAAACGAAGCCAACCATATCAACATAGTCAAAAACCAGATTGATATTGATAACTTAACTATTCTTAATTCAAGAATACTTTTAAGCTGATTCAAGCGAAATCCTTATACTAAAACTTGATTTTAAAGACAGGGCTATCCTCAGGGTTTGAAGATCTACGGTCATACAATTTTGTTGTTGAAATATTCTGATGCCCAAGCATCTCTTGGACTTTTGCAATATCTGCAGCGTGCTCCAGTGCATTAGTAGCTGCTGTTGCTCGCATAGCATGAGCACCAATATTCATAATCTCACTTAACAGACCTGCTTGTAATGCGTAATGACGAACCATCTTATAGATAGCATCTGGCGAAAGAGCTTTGTCTAAAATTTTGGTCGTATTGTTTTTGATCTTACCCCCATTTTGAGGACAGCCTCACTCAGGAGACCTTTTGGTGTAGCTGTTCAAATTGTACTGGTGTCTTATACTCAATTGCTGAATGCTTTCTCTGCTGATTGTAGTAAATTTCAACATACTCGAATATCATTTTTTTAGCATCTTCACGATTCATAAAGTGATAGTCATTCAGGCACTCTACTTTTAAAGTATGGAAGAATGTTTCTGACACTGCATTATCGTAGCAACACCCCTTACCACTCATACTGCAAATCAAATGATGATCTTTCAGCAACTTTTGATATCGATTCGAGCAGTATTGACTGCCACGATCAGAGTGCACAAGAACCCCTTTAGGAAAGCCTCTTCGCCATAAAGCCATAAGGAGTGCATTGCAAACCAGCTCTTTGTTGATTCTTTTAGACATTGACCAACCAATGACCTGGCGACTAAAGAGATCGATAATAACAGCGACATACAGCCAACCAGCCTGAGTCCAGACATACGTAATGTCGCCGGCCCATTTTTGATTTGGCGCTGACGCAGAGAAATCTTGGTTTAACAGATTGCAAGCAACTGGTTGCTTATGATTCGAATCAGTCGTTGCTTTAAACTTCTTAGCTTGTTTTGCTTTAAGCCCCAACAGTTTCATACGCTTTTCAACTTTCTTGTGATTCACACAATAGCCTTGATCACGGAGTTCTTCCGTTATTCTTGGAACACCATAGCGCTTTTTATGAGTCTTAAATATATCAATAATCTTAAGATCAAGCACCTGATTAGCTTGGCTTCGATCGCTGGTTTCATCAATGAGCCACGCATAGAAACCCGACCGTGAAACCTTCAATGCACGACACTGCGCTGCAATAGACCAGCTGTGCCTGTTATCGAGAATAAAGGCGTACTTCACAGTTGGTCTCTCGCAAAGTACGCTGCCGCCTTTTTTAAGATAGCATTTTCCGTTTTAAGGTCCTTTAATTCAGCTTTTAAGCGTCTGAGCTCTTCTTTTTCATCTTTCAGTTGAGCTGGTGTTAGACCTTTGGCATTTGCTTCATCATATTTTTTAATCCAGTCGTACAATAAACTTGGACTTATATCTAAATCTTTTGCTATAGCTGATTTGGGTTTGCCAGACTCTAAGGCAAGCCTAACTGCTTCTTGCTTAAATTCTTCTGAGTAACTTTTAAATGTTCTTCTGCTCATTGAGAACCTCCTGTTATGTTGAAGTTTCTCCTAAGTTGAGCTGTCTAGCAAATGGGGGGAAGATCAAAGTGACCACTTATTTACCATCTTACGTGGCACTTTTCCTAATGGAGTTTCTATAAGATCAGACATTTTCAGCCTCAAGAGTCATTTTTTTTATTCGTGGTGTTTCTATATCATTACGTGGAAATGGTGGTAAACCAAGATTCATTCTTTTGACTAAAAGGCTCAATAAATAATCACGAGCATCAGGGTGTCGCACATACGGAATGAACTGCGTAATATGAGTGCATTTTGTTTTACTTCTGCGAGATCTTTTCCACTCTTTTTCAGTATATGTTTTTAATTTTTTGACTGTTTCACGTACTTCTGAAAAGCCAGGTACTCGATGAAGAGACCACATTGTCTGTTTCATTTCATCATCTGATTTTGACCGAATGGCCGATTGTATTCGTCTATACCAAGCATCACGACATTTTTTTGTCATCCGCCACGTAATGACTTCACCAGACTTTCCTGCTTTAGAAACACGTACAATTTCATAATCATCATTCCATTGAAGCTTGTACTTTTGATCATACACAAGTTGTAACTTTTCAAGCTCATGCACTTGTCCTTTACCATCTGTTGCTAACAACCACCACCTGAAGTTTTTAGAGTCAGGGTCAGGATACATATACAAACGGGTATTGCATTTACCTTGAAACTTTCTGTAGTTTCTTTGATTTTTATTTAAGTTTGTTAGATAGAGCGTTTCAAATTTTTCGACAAGTTTAAGTGCTCTATGGCTAGCAACGATACCAGATGTATACCAGATATACCCTTTCGTGATGTTTCTTTGTATGCGCTGCATGGTGGTTGTTTTGTATCGGAATACTTTTAAATCAGACATTAGGCAAGTTCAGATTCTTGCTTTTGAGCTGTAGAAATTGTCGATTGTTTTTTAGAGTTAAGCTTTTCCTGTGCTTGGTATTTTGCATCCATTAAAATAGATTTGATGATTGGATTCAAACTTCTATTCATATTCAAGCGACCTAAACCAGCTTTTTTTAAAAGCGCTTTTACTTCTTCATGTAGCTCATGAACTTCGTCATCAAGACGTACTGGTAAAGTTGCTTTACTGGCTGTGCTTTCAATAACTGCTTTTATTTTAGTCATGTAAAATCCTTTTTAGATCAAATTTATTAAGACTTGATACTACCTGAGCATCACTACAGAAACAAGTATAAGAAGTTGTATTTGTTCATATTTTAATCTCAATTAAATTTGATGTTTAATTATTAAACATTTTAATTTTATTCTTTAAATTATCTGGATAATGTTAAAATGATTTATTCATCCATTGTAATAAGATATATAAATTAAGAAATTCTATAAAAATTCATCCACTGTAATTAAGATTCCTAGCTGGCGGCAGCCGCTAGGTGCGCGCAAGCGCATTTTTCTGCGCTATGATGGCTGTGCAAACGCTTCTCTGCATTCCGTTGTGAAGCATGGACGGAAGCCGTCAGCTTAATCAAATGCCATTCGTATTTTGGGAGAGCTGACCACTCTTCCACGCCATTTGCCTGCTGCCTTGATTGGCACGCTGAGCTACCAACTCAGCGGAGATCACGGGTCGCCAACCTGATGATTTAGCATGTGTCATAGCCGTATGCACGTAGTTGTGCTCGTACGGCTAATGGAGCGCTCGAAGCTGCAATGCTTCGTTCGACTCCATCAATTTACATCCCAATTGAGATTGGGCGACACGGACACGGGCTCGCTGGTGACAGCGATAGCCCTGTGTTGAGTGAAGTGGTGAAAATCCACATGAGGGGCAGCTTGGAAAGGTTGAACCTCTTCCGAACACGTGGGCTTCAGCACCTGTGGAAACACTGGTGAGGTATCAAGGAGAAATCTGGCGATACTGGTACTCGATGGGGCAACCTTTCGAGATCGATGCAGAGCTTAAGCGTGTAATTGTAGTCGCATGACGACGCATTTCGGTAAGTAAAACAAAGCCGTGCTGACCACAAGTGTCAGCGACCGAACTTGGAAGTACTGTGCATGAGTAAGGGAGAGTTTTTGGAATCTTTATCCCCTGAAAACCCTGAATGGGTGAGATGTATATCTAGTGCATGTTATGAGAGAGCGGCGTTGTTTTTCGACATTCAACACTAACGTGGGAAACCCTAAGGCCGTAAAGCATGACTTTAAAAATCAGGGTGGTTCCTGATGAGGCTATGGGTGGGAGCAAGGTGAGTAGAGTGAAAAATATCCTCAGATGATTTTAATCATCATGCGATTCGGTCGAAGCGGGATATGAGTTTGGATTACAGCCTGGCAAGGCTGCCAAACAAGAAGATAGTTTTTACTATCGCTCGAAAGCTGTAGGCACATGCGCAAGCAGGCGTTTGGTAGAGGTGACTATTTTTCCGATGGTCTCCCCTACCCCTGTGTGTTGGCACACACAGGAAAACTGCGAATGGCGAAAGTCCGAAGACGGTCATCTTCGGCACTTATATTTTTGGTGAATATATCCATGTTCAATCAGACGACTGGCACTTTATTTTTTTAAGAGGAGGAATTGCAGGTATGTCAAAGCACTGTAAGCGTGTGGATTTTTAATCTGGTAACGTTGGTTTTATTAACAGTATGGGGTGGCTTTACGCTGGTACTCTACTGTCCGTGAAGCATTTGCTTCATGCAGATGCTTTGAATACTTGACTGCTGTAATGCAGTTGGGCACCAAACACTTGATTGGTGCTGATGCTTTGCAATGTCTGGCACAAATACACTTGTGGCTGTGTCGGATGCAAAGCACAGGTCTTTGAACTGTAAAAAGGAGTCACTTGACTCAGACTTTTGGCTTCACCACTTTGTTGAAGTTTGGTTCATAGATAACAGCTATGCGGTCTCGCTAGTTGACCAACTAGCTCGTCGCATCAGGGTTTTCCTGATGCGGCATTTTTTTCTTTTCAACAATGGAATTTTTTATCATGTTTGATCGGCTTGAATCGCAATTTATGACCTTCATGGACAGTGTGTTAAACATGCTTTATACATTGTCATATGTCTATTGGATCCCAGCCCTTTGTACTGTACTAGCATTGCTAGTTTTTATTGGTGTTGCCCCATTGCACACCCATGCAAAAAGTACATCATTTGAAGCAATTTGTGTGCTTGTCAGAAAGGTCTTGATTGGCTGTTTAATTCCACTAGTCAGTGTGCCTTTATTGTTTACACTTTTGTCGTTTGTCAGATACGAAATCAGCTTTGGCAATGCGTTTGATTACATGCTTGAGAATTTTAACCCTCTATGGATTGATATGCTTGCGCTGCCGATTGTTTTAATCACGTGCATGCTGGTTAAGGTGAGTTATCGACGTTACGCTCGACCTCAATTATCGTACTGGTGGAAATCCAAACGAAAGCAGCAAGACACTGATCAACTCAGCGATATTCGAGATCTTCAAGATCATTTCAAAATGAAAACATTTTTACCTGAAAAATATTATTCAGATAATGGACTATTTATTGGTTTGGATGAGAACAATAATCCTGACTATATCCCATTCGATACTTGGTATGAAGTCAATGCTCAAATCATCGGTCCTTCAAGATACGGTAAGGGTATTTTACTAGGCTGCTTGATTGATCAAATGATTAAGCGTGGTGACGGTGTTGTCTATGTTGACCCTAAAACCGATCATTTTCTACCGCACATCATGTATCAAGCGTGTCAGCAAGCTGGTCGTAAGTTTTATTATTTGGCACTACACGATTATGGACCTGGGTATTGGGCTCCGTTTGCTGGTGGTAATGTTCGACAAGCTCTCGCACGATTAGAGCTTGCTTTTGGCCTTCAGTATACGGGCAACCCTGGCACTGATTTTTACAAATCACAAGAGCGTGCTGCACTTGAATCAGTCTTTGGTCAGACACGATCAATTAAAGGTCTTCGAAAGCAATTAGAGAGCAACGAAAGCACTCTACGTATCAATGCAGAGTTAAAGCGTTGGTCTGAAGTGAAAACGCTCTGCCCTGATTCACAGCAATCTCAGTTTACGATTGAAAAAGCCCTCGAAGAAAATGCTGTGGTCTATGTGCATGGCAGTCTTGATGATCCCATTGTCACAATGGCAACTAAACTCTTCATCATGGAGTATGTGCAAACAGCAAGCAGCCTCTACCAGCAGAAAAAAAGACATAACCATCTCACGATGTTTATTGATGAGGTGAGTTTTTTAGCATCACAAACACTGGCTAAAAGTTTAGCCACCAGTATCGGCTTTAAGGTAAATTTTGTGTTGGCCTATCAATCGAGCTCTGATCTGCTAAACGTCGATGACAAGACAGTAGATCCAGGGTATTTATTGCAAAGTATTAACGTCAACTCGCAAGTGAAAATGATGTACGGTGGTTTTGATTCCGAAACCGCTAAAATGATTTCTGAAATGTCGGGTACGATTAGTAAAACGCTTGTGCGTACCGAATCAACTGAGGTTGATACAGCAACAGGAAGTGAGACTTGGGGTGATAGTCGCTCTCTCACTCAACAAGAAAGTCCATTGATTCACACTAATGATGTTTTAACGTTGCCTAAACGTGTCTTTGTGCTTTTCAGACCTCATTCAATGGCGACCATTCGTTATTCCTCGTTTGTGCCAGTGAAGGACGATGAAGCGCTGCCCTCTTACATCGCTGATCGATTTAAAGTTATGCCTTGTGATGTTGTTGAGCCCGCTGAAGAATCGCTGCCTGATGAACTTGTATCCGATACTGAAGACGCACACACTGAACATACACCTGTTCAACCAAAGAAATCTCAAAATTCGAAGGGGTGGCAGAAAGAAAAAAATACTTTTGAAGGCGTTGTGCTGAATCATGGGCAAGCCCCCTACCAACATAAACCACAAAATTCGACTAGTTATTTTGTTAAGCTAGAAGGTCAATCTATAAAAACAGTCTGGGGAACTGATCTACGACGTATTATGCAAGATGTTCAAATTGGTTCAACTATTCGTTTGGTCAAACACGGGCAGCAACCTGTTGTGGTGAGTGAACGTGATGAACTTGAAGATGAAGCCACTGCGCCTCGTACAACAACGATTCACCGAACAGCTTGGTCAGTTGAAGTACTTGCTCTTGCTCCTGCTGAAAAAGGATCTGAACAAATAAAGCCAAAGGTCAATACATCTCCGGCTAAAAAATGGCTTGGCGAATTGTTGAGTCATGGTGAAGATCATTACAACTTTGATCAGAGCAAAAATTTGAGTTACTACGTGAAGATCAAATTGGTAGATGGTACATCGAAGACTCTTTGGGGCGTTGATCTACCTGCTGCACTTGTCGGTATTGAAGTTGGTACATTGATTGAACTTCAATTTTTACGTAATCGTCCTGTTAAACCTACCGATCCAAATGCTTCTGATTCTTTAAAGAGCCACAACGTATGGCTTGTAAGACAAATAGAATCCACGACAGCTACGAATAAATCTCGTCGCAGTAAGCAAAAAAATAAGTCTAAACAGAGGTCAATGATGTAATATTAATTTGTACACTATCTTAAAACGGCTATAAACATGCCTTGAAGCCGTTTTTTATAGTTGCTAGTAGTGACCTCATTTTTCCATTTGAGCATCTTCAGACGTGCTTTATTTACTCGATATGGTTATTTTAGAACTTAACCCTACTAATTTTAATTGAAAATATTCAATCTTTAATTTGAAAGCAACTATGTAAGTCAAGGGCATAGACAAAGCCGCATGCGAAGCGCAGCATTGAGGTACGAAAATGCGAGCATCGAACGGGTGCAGTCTATGAGCGCAGCGACCCCTTGACTCATTCCTAATAAGTAATCTATTGCCAGGGATGATGACCCCCGTCATCATCCCTGCCTATCGAAGGGATTGGGGTCAAGGGGCAACGCCCCTGCGGGTATCTAGGGCAGAGCCCTAGACTAGCGGAGCGAAAAAAAATATTTAATATGAGCGTAGCGAATTCCTTTATTAAAAGATTTTCTCCCTGATATATAACCGACACTTAAGTGAGATATCAACATGCACTTAGCATAATATAAGGCATAAAGCTATTAATATTTTAAGCTTGTTTTACAGTGTGTTAGGTCATTATTTGAGTTGTATTTGCTTAATTATTAAGCATTCATAAATGGCAGGCACAGTGAAGCCCCCCGCTACGGCGAGGTCGATGTTAAATATATTCTTAACGTTTTATTCTTTCGTATGCGTATTCAAGACACTCTGCTAAAGGGATGCCTGTTTCTTTGTGCATGTATGCTGCTTGAATATGAGCTTGACGTTTGTACTCAACTTCTTGCTGGAGCTGAAATTCTCGCTCTTCTTGGGTACGGGCTTTATTTGATCTTGAGCGGCTAAAGATTTGGGAAACCATACCTTTGAGCTGCATTTTTTGAGCCGCTTGATCTGATTTCTTTGATTCTTTTTGCTTTTTGCGTTGAGAGGCTTTATGACGTGTCATTTTGACATAGTTTTGAAACTTTGGGCGTGTCTCTTTAAACCATTTTCCAAGACCTATCGCTTCAAAAAAATCAACAGCAAGCCATTTTACTGCGGCTTTGGCTCTTGCTTCGCCTTTTTCATTTGTCTGCACAACAGGCTTTATAATGATGATACCTGCGTCTTTAAGATCGCTCCAAGCACGTTCTGCACGCTTCTGATTTAGCCCTGCATGCTTAGCAAGAACAGGCAAAGTAATATTGTGCAATTGACTATCAGTTCCAGGTGTTCCAATTCTAAGCGTGGCAATATCAAGGAATTTCATGATTGTTTTAAGAAGCTTAATAATGCTTTCACGACGCTCGCTTCTTTTTTGGCGAGATTTGCCGCTAGCATTACTTGTATTGTGATTTAGATTTTTAAGCCATTTTTTTGGAAGTTCGAACATTTGATCCAACTGCTCTATTGCCTTGATGAGCAATTTGGGTTGAGCACCCTTCCCGTCTTTTTGCAGTGGCTTAAAAGTATTAAGAGTAGATCCATAACGACAATGGCCGCATCTATTGCCATTTGCCAATGTAAACTCATGTTTTTTGCTCACAAAATAATCCTTTTTCTTGAAAAGATTCAAACAAAGGATTACACTAAGACGTAACGATGGTCTTTTTGGTGTAATCCTTTGCTTATCTTCACCTGATTAGCTAGATTTTCCTTAAAGATTAAAAGCCCGACTTTGCAGAGTTGGGCTTTTTCTTTTCTTTCTACGAACCAAATATCACTTTTGTTTCGCTTACTCCTATTTGTTTAGCATCATTAACAGCCGCATTAACACTTTTATAGGTTTTTAAGGTATTACTACGAGCTTTTGCAAGATAACATACGTTATCGCCGAGTAGTGTTACTTGCACTTTCCAAGAAAACTCAGACTCAGAGCAAACAATTGCAACATCTGTTATTGCCCCTGACTTATAGTAGTCTTTTGCTAAGTCAAGTTGAATAGTTTTACTCACTCATAGTCTCCATGAATACTAATATTTTAATAAAGAATACACTTTTTTCAAAAAAATGCAAGAATATTGATCGATAATCACTATTTTTAAAAAAATGCGGTTTTTATT
>CEVK01033977.1_pt1 | contig 12459 bp, 8 predicted proteins | sample 531501 | NCBI WGS metagenome assembly CEVK01 (sample SAMEA2623794, study PRJEB7988) | marine metagenome | biome: marine biome (ENVO:00000447); feature: mesopelagic zone (ENVO:00000213); material: "saline water (ENVO:00002010), including plankton (ENVO:xxxxxxxx)" | depth 740 m | reverse complement strand
GTACCAACGTTGGTACCAACGTTGGTACCAACACCAGTACCCACAATTTCCGTGGTGCCAACGATAGTACCTACAACGGTTCCTACGCCAGTGGCTACCTTGGTACCTACACCCGTTCCAACTGCGGTGCCCCCTACAATCTCGCCACCGACTCCAGTACCAACATTAGCTGCGCCTACATTGCCCCTGCCATCAATCGTAAATGACAACCCTCCTCACGTATTTGTCGGCACGGTCATGATTGGTGGACAACCTGCTCAAGACGGTACGGAAGTAACTGCGTGGGTGTTGAACTATTCAGACCCCGTAGGAACCTCAATAATTCCATCGATAGCAGGACAACCCGGTTCTTACAGTTTGTTAGTGCCTCAATACGGCAATGATTTCAGTGGCACCGTTTTGACAATAAAAATCGATGGCAATTTTGTAACGAATGTGGTTTGGAAATCAGGAGAAGGGACCTTAAAAGATTTAGCCCAGTAGAACTAATCCATCTGATCTTGAAGGAATATCCAGCCAACTGACCATCGAAACAAATTTTTCTCTGAGGTGAATAGCCTCACTATAAGCTATAAGTTCGCGCCGTTTTTGCTGTAGCTTATCGTATATTCCGCGATTCCTTCCCTTAGCTATCTAAGTATCGCCGGTAGGTCAGGATGACGAGGGCTAGTCAATCAGTTTAGTTGGGAATGGAATAACGCCTATACCGTCCACCAGGTGTTTAGGCATGAAATATTCGCGGCTGTCGGAGCCACCGAACCCTTCTATGAATGACTGAACCACCCCATCCGACTCCAATGCTGCCCGGACAATCTGTTTGTTAAAGTTGCTGATGTTTTCTGACTGGATGAACTCATCAACCGGCATCCAAAGGCATTCCTGAATCTCAGCAGTTTGCATTGTGATTTCTTTGCTGAGAGGCCGCAGTTTCCCAACGAAGTAGATGTCCGACTTGCCGTAACGGTAGCCGTGCCACTGCCGAAAACAGGCGATGGATTCAAACTGTGCCCTAACACCAGTCTCTTCCAACACTTCCCTTTCAACGGCTTGCCCCAGATGCTCGCCAGCTTGGAGCGCTCCGCCAGGGAGCTTTAAAGTTGGCTCCCGTCCGCCCACTCCATATTTCTCCCTGACCACCAATAAGTCCCTGTCCGGAGTCAACACCACCCCGCCTATCCCAATATAGTGCGTAGCGAAAGGCGGGATGTGAGAGCCCACCACAAGCAGACGCGTCAACAAGATATAGTCGTCACCAGTGTGGTGGAATTCGAAACCGCGATCGATGGCTTTGGGGATCAGTGCCGATTGGCTCTTTGGGATGTCCAACCAAATGGTTAGGAAACCATCTTCCGCCCATCGCTTCATTGAGACGACGAGCCTGGCGTCAAAATCCTCTGGGTCGTTGGGTAACCCCGCCCGGTCAATAACCGCGCCGTTAAAGGGGTTTGGCTTGAACTCCAGTATCTCTGCCATATTGACCTCTACTCCGTTTCGTGATCGGTTGCCTTTAATCGACCCAGACGTTTTTCAACTAATATTGCCGAACCATAGCATACCCAATTTCAGCACCAGTGGACACTTGGTGCCCTACTAAGCGACTAACATTAGGCTCGGCGTTCCGGCCCGCTTATGACGAGAATATAACGGCTTTCATCTCAAGTCCTATGCTAAAATTTCGCCATGGCTCTCTCTCAGTTTCACCCTCTGGTCCAAGCGTGGTTCAAGAGCCGGTTTTCCGAACCTACTGATGCTCAGATCGAAGGCTGGCCTGCCATCGCCGAGGGACATCATACGTTGATTGCGGCGCCTACCGGATCCGGCAAGACACTTGCGGCATTTTTGACCTGCATCGACAACCTGGTTAGGCAGGGCCTTGCCGGAGAAATACCTGACTCCACACAAGTCGTTTACGTATCCCCATTAAAAGCCCTCTCCAATGACATCCAAAAGAACCTTTCCACCCCACTCGAAGAAATAGCAGAGCTAGCCAAAGCAGCAGGTACGCCTCTGCCCGAAATACGGGCTGCCGTCCGCACCGGGGATACCAAAGCATCAGACCGGGCTAAGATGGCCAAGCGGCCACCCCACATCCTAATAACCACTCCGGAGTCCTTATACATCCTATTGACTTCCCAGAGCGGCCGACAAGGCCTGACCGGAGTCCAAACTCTAATCCTGGATGAGATTCACGCTGTAGCAGGCAACAAGCGAGGTGCTCACCTGTCACTGTCCGTCGAGCGTCTCTGCGCCCTGGCTGAAAAACAGGTGGTGCGGATCGGATTGTCTGCCACACAGCGTCCCATCGACGAAGTAGGACGACTGCTGGTTGGCAACGAATCCATAACCCCAGACGGTAAACCTGACTGTCTGGTAATCGACACCGGCCGATCTCGTGCCATAGACCTAGCCATCGAACTACCCCAGAGGGAATTAGGGCCCATTGCTTCCCATGAGACGTGGGACGAGGTATTGGACTCTGTGACCAGGTTGGTTCAAAACCATGGGACCACATTGGTCTTCGTAAATACCCGACGGCTTGTAGAGCGTATCTCCCACCAGCTATCAACCCGTCTCGGCGAAGACGCGGTAGTGGCTCATCATGGTAGTCTGTCCCGCGCCACTCGGCTGGCCGCTGAGCAGAAACTCAAGGCCGGTAAAGTTAAGGTCTGCGTCGCCACCGCTTCATTGGAACTGGGGATAGACATAGGGGTTGTCGATCTGGTCTTCCAGATCGGCTCGCCGCGGTCCATCAGCGTTCTACTACAGCGTATAGGTCGGTCCGGCCATCAAGTCGGCGGCATCCCCAAAGGCCGATTGGCCCCCCTGACCAGAGACGAGTTAGTGGAATGCGTCGCCTTGGCCCGTGCAATCAAACACGGCAATCTGGATACACTGAATATCCCCCCTTGGCCGGTAGATGTTTTGGCCCAACAGATAGTCGCTTCTTGCGCTCAAGAAGAATGGATCGAAGAAGAGTTATTCACCCTCTGCAAGAGGGCTTACCCATACCGTGAACTGCCTCGAGAAAAATTCGACCATGTTGTAGATGTCTTGTCGGAAGGATTCACCTTGAGTCATGGACGGCGCGGGGCTTACCTACACCGTGACGGGGTCAACCTGAAGGTGAAAGGCCGGAGAGGGGCGCCAATAGCCGCCATGACCAGCGGTGGAGCTATCCCGGACACCGCTGATTACGACGTGATTCTCGAACCAGAAGAGACATTCGTAGGTACTGTCAATGAAGACTTCGCCATTGAGAGCCTAGCCGGCGATGTCTTCTTGTTGGGCAACATTTCCTGGAAGATACGGCGTGTGGAGCGCGGAAAAGTCCGGGTTGAAGACGCCAAGGGACAACCTCCAACTGTTCCATTTTGGCTGGGAGAAGCCCCCGGCCGTACCTGGGAGTTATCTCAAGAAGTCTCCGAGCTGCGGGAAGGCATAGACCAACGTCTGGACAATCAAATTGCCGCACAGGGGTGGGTTGTAGCTGAGTCTGGCGTGGACCAGGAATCCAGTCGCCAACTAGTTGCTTATCTGGAGGAAGGCAAACGTGTTTTAGGAGTCATCCCCTCCAAGAACAAGGTAGTCGCCGAGCGTTTCTTCGACGAAAGCGGCGGTATGCAGCTTGTGATTCACGCTCCTTTCGGAGCCAGGATTAACCGTGCGTGGGGGATGGCTCTGCGCAAGAGAATCTGCCGCACTTTCGATTTTGAATTGCAGGCCACGGCGACCGATGACGGATTGAACTTTGCGTTGGGGCCAGGACTGTCCATGCCCGTGGAAGAAATTTTCACCTACCTGAACGAAAGGAACATCCAAGGCGTACTGGAGCAGGCCATCCTGCAAGCCCCTCTCTTCGTGACCCGCTGGCGTTGGAACGCCACCAGGGCCCTAGCAGTACTGCGGCATACCAATGGACGCAAAGTACCATCGCCATTGATTAGAATGCGCTCCGAAGACCTGCTAGCCGCCGTGTTTCCCGCCCAAGTTGCCTGCCAAGACAACGCCATGCCAGGAGATATCGAGGTACCTGGCCATCCTTTAGTCTTTGAGACCATGCGGGACTGCCTAACCGAGGCGATGGACGTCGAGGGTTGTAAGGATTTGTTGGACGGAATCAACAACGGCAACATCGAGATCTTCGGCAGGGACACGGTGCAGCCGTCAGCCTTCTCCCAGCAGATACTGAACGCCATGCCTTACGCGTTCTTGGATGACGCTCCTTTGGAAGAACGCCGCGCCAGAGCGGTTTCTCTTCGGCGGGCGTTGCCTAATGACTCTCGAGACTTGAGTGCTCTCGACCCAACAGCCATAGAGCAAGAATCAACCAACGCATGGCCTCGAGTCCAAAATGCCGACGAACTCCACGACGCACTTCTCGTCTTAGGCGTCCTTCCTGAATCAATAGGTTTGGCAAGCGCTGCTCAGGATGACACGGCGCCCATTGAGCGTTGGTTTCAGTCTCTGATAGAAGCGGGTCGCGCCTACCGGATGGAATCGAACGGTGCCGCCTACTGGACTGCTGCCGAACGACTGTCCGTTCTTGCACCGATCTTTCCCGACGCAATTTTTATTCCCAAAGCGCCCGCCAATCTTCTCGGGTCTCTTGATTCCCCTAGAGAGAGCGTCCGAAACGGCAATATCTATTCTGTGATTCGCGGTTGGGTGGAATGCTCTGGGCCGCTGACCGCCACTGCGGTCGGATGTTCCCTTGGGATACCCAGGGACGACATCGTCTACGCATTGGCCCAACTGGAGCAAGAGGGCGTCGTACTTAAAGGCAGCTTCAGGGCTGAAGTAGACGAAGAAGAGTTTTGCGACCGGCGCATCCTGTCTCGGATTCACCGTTCCACCATCGACACCCTTCGCCGGCAGATTGAGCCTGTTACTCCAACGACCTTCATGCGCTTCCTATCCTGCTGGCAGCACGTGGACCCTGAGGCGCGGTTGCAAGGCGAAGGCGGATTACTAACCACCATCGAGCAATTACAAGGGTTTGAGTCTGCCTCTGGGGCCGTCGAAGAAGAGGTTCTAATATCCCGAATCTCCGACTATGACCCCCTGATGTTGGACCGGCTCTGCATGGAGGGAGAAGTCCTTTGGGGCAGGGTCTCGTTGCAATCAAGAGAGCAGCAGAGCCCCGGCGCGCCGGTGGCCGGTCGTTCGTCGTTCACCAGAGCCACACCGATAACCTTGGTGTTGAGAGACTCTTTGGACTGGATTCTAGGCCCGACCGACCGAGATGTCGGCGGCCTTACTGGGACTACTAAGGAAGTCATTGAGTTCCTTAGCCAGCAAGGTGCGTCATTCCTCGCAGACATCATTTCTGCCACCCATAGATTGCCATCGGACGTGGAAGAATCCCTATGGACACTGGCTGCATCCGGCTGGGTGACTGTTGACGGTGTTGAAGCCGTGCGACAGCGCCTTGGCGGCACTTTTCGCCGGCCTAGGCGCGGCGGACATGGTAGGCAGGGCAACAGACGTTCCAGCCCGTACCGTAGTCGTGGTTATAGCCGTTGGTCGCTGCTCGAACCTATCTCCCCGGTAGATGATCGCAGTGAGCCCATCGCGCGTCAACTTCTAGACCGCTACGGAGTGATTTTTCCGGAACTCTTGGCCAGGGATGCTCTATCCTATCGTTGGCGCGATCTAGTGCAGGTGTTGCGGCGGCTTGAGGCTAAAGGCGAGATCAGTGGTGGACGGTTCGTGTCTGGATTCATCGGAGAACAGTTCGCTCTACCCGAAGCTGTGGCGTTGCTACGCAAGACCAAAAACGTTAAACCGGACAGCCGTTTCATCGCGCTATCGGCCTGCGACCCATTAAACCTGGCTGGGATACTTTCACCAGGGCACCGGGTGCCATCGGTTATTCGGAACCGATTGGTCATACATAACGGTATGCCAATAGCGTCTATGGAGAATGGCTTAGTAGTTGAATTGGCCAACGTGAGCGCTGAGATTATGGAACAGGCCAAGATCGCACTGAGCATCCCAATTTCCCAGACCAATTACAGCCTGGACCATCAGGACTTAGTGGCTCTGTAGTTTCTACTCGTCGAATTGATAATCCAGGGTGCCTATGCTAACGTTGGAAGGCACTTTCCTGGCTTCCCCACTCTCGGATCAAACATAAGTTTCCGGGCACGGTGGGCGAAATTCACAAAGGCGGCCCCATTGTCCGAATTCCGTTTTTCTCCCAACCCGAACCAGGCCCATGGCGTCAATTGGCTGCCCTGGGAACCAGCTGTCTTCGCTAAGGCTCAGGAAGAAAATAAACCTGTCCTACTGTCCATCTCCGCGGCGTGGTGCTATTGGTGCCACGTAATGGACGAATCTACCTACTCAGACCCTGAAGTCCAGGATCTGCTCAACAATCACTTTGTGACCATTCGAGTGGATAACGACCATCGGCCAGATATTAACTCCAGGTACAATGTGGGCGGATGGCCTACAACCGCCTTCCTAACCGCCCACGGCGGCCTGGTTGGTGGCGCAACCTACCTACCACCAGAGCAACTGCTCTCCATGATCTCGGAATTTGCAGAGGCTTACGAGAACGACAAACCCACTCTTTATACTCAGGCCAGAGATCTTCACAACAACCGGAAAGAGCACTCTAAAAGGTTCGTTGCAAGCACCGAGTTAGAAGAAGCTACGGTTGACCGTGTGTCCCGAATAGTTGCTGGCGCCTATGACGCCTCCAATGGTGGGTTCGGCAGCGAGCCCAAATTCCCAAACGCCTCGATTATCCGCTTCGTGAACCACCTGTACCGCACCGGCGGCGAGGATTTTTACGCCACCATGCTCACGAAGACCCTGGACGGCATGACTGACGGACAGGTGTTGGACAGCACCGATGGTGGATTTTTCCGGCACTGCGCTCAAGCAGACTGGGGACAACCCCAGCACGAAAAGATGCTTGAAGACAACCTAAACCTAGCCAGGGAGTTTCTGGACGCCGGAATCCTACTGGAACGTCCCATTTACCTGGAAACTGCGAAACAAACATTCAGATATCTGATGGAGCAGATGTACAACCCTGCCACACCTGGATTCCGGGGCAGTCAAGGTGCCCACTCGGATTATTATGCGATGAGCCCTGACCAGCGCACTGAAGATGCCCGACCAACGCCTGATCCCTTCTGCTACGCCAATAGTAATGGCCTAGCGGTAACTGTCTTCCTCGATGCGGCTTGGAAGCTAGGGGATCCATCGTTGCAGGTCACTGCCATTTCCGTCCTAGACAAACTAGATTCCATGCAGGAATCAGGTTCATTCAGCCATGTTTTCTCCGAACAAGGACCTTCCGACACCCCAGCGCTATTCACAGATTATGCATGGCTTTTGACCGCCCTGCTCCAAGCCCACGGTAACACTGCAAGAGAAGCCTATCTGGAACGTGCAGTGGCTGTAGCCCAACAGATGGTGGATCGATTTTTCGACCAGGAAGGCGGCGGATTTTTCGACATCGAAGAGCAACCAGAGGCCATTGGGCACCTACAGATCAGAGAGAAGATATTATCCGACAACACGGTGGCGGCCCAGGCACTGATCCGCCTGCACCAGCCCACAAGGAACGCTGACTATCTGCAAATCGCCGAGGCCACTCTAAGCGCCTTTGTGGAAACCTTCAAAGAGCAGGGCGAATTTGCGGCTGATTATGGCATAGCGATACACATGCTGAAGAACGACCTAGTGGAAGTGACTATAGAAGGAAATCCTGAAGACTCTGGTTGCCAGGAGTTGCTGGCAGCAGCGGCCCGCCTTCCCGAACCAAATCTGGATATCAAGACCGTTGCGGCTTCCGGCGGCGACACCGTGGCCCGTGCCCACGTATGTCTAGATACGATCTGTCTGCCACCGGTGGACTCACCCGCTAAATTGAACGACGCCGTCGCGGGACTCACCAAACAGCGAGAAAGCCCCTTCCAAGATATATTCCATATCTTCCCTGGGAATTAGCAGTTTCCACCCAGGCGATTTCGCCTGCGGCTGCATATGGCGTATCATCACTCAAAAGATTACGGAGGAATTGCGTGCTGCGTAGCGCGGATTGCGGCTCCCTGAGGAGCGAAAACGCTGGCGATCAAGTGACCTTGGCGGGTTGGATCGGCCGAAGGCGTGATCATGGCGGAATCATCTTCCTAGATCTGCGTGACAGGTCGGGCCCGGTCCAGGTGGTGTTCAACCCCGAAACCGCCGAGGCTGCCACCCGGATTGCAGAGGAGCTTAGAGGCGAATGGGTTGTCCAGGTCAAAGGAACAGTTAACAAGAGGCCTGAGGGAAGTGAGAATCCTGCCATGGAGACCGGTGCCATCGAAGTGATGGCTGCGGAGGTGACCGTCCTTAACCGCTCCCTTACTCCTCCGTTCTATATCGATGAAGACGCCGAGGCCGACGAGAGTCTTCGCCTACGATACCGATACCTTGACCTACGTCGTCCGCCCATGCTGCGCAACTTGACCTTGCGCCACAATGTTGTCAGGTACATCCGGGAATTCTTGAGTGAGCGGGATTTCTTGGAGATCGAAACGCCCATCCTTATCAAGAGCACGCCTGAGGGCGCAAGAGACTTCCTAGTACCCAGCCGTATGCAACCGGGCAATTTCTATGCACTTCCTCAATCGCCTCAGCAAATGAAACAACTGCTCATGGTCTCTGGCGTCGAACGGTATTTCCAGATCGCCCGGTGCTTCCGTGATGAAGATCTCCGTGCCGACCGGCAGTTAGAATTCACCCAACTGGACCTGGAGATGAGCTTCGTCGAAGAAGACGACATCCTGGATCTTACCGAGGAACTCTATACCGGGATGATCGAGTCGGTGGCTCCCCAAAAAAAGGTTCGCAAGCCCTTTCCCAGGATTAGCCACGCCGAAGCCGTTGAACGTTACGCCTCGGATAAACCCGATTTACGCTTTGGTCTTGAAATGACCGACGTCTCAGACTTGGCTAGCGAGACCGAATTCAGGGTATTTCTCTCCACCATCGAAGCCGGCGGCCAAATCAAGGGTTTCGTTGTTCCCGGACAGGCAGGGTTCGTCACCGGTCAGGTCAAAGAGCTAGAAGACGCTGCCAAGGAAGCAGGGGCAGGTGGGCTTGTCTATATCCGATACCGTGGCACTAGTCCGGTAGGTGCGCTGAGCGGTGAAGAGATATTAGAGTCGGCCGGGCTACGTATGCCACCGGAATGGCATCAACGCCTTGCGAATAAGATGGGCGCCGGACCGGGAGACATGATATTGCTGATGGCAGGCCGCCAGCCTCGGTTGAACGCCTGGCTATCGGTTATGCGGACACACGTGAGCGAATTGCTGGAACTTGTCGATCCCGATGAACTGGCCTTTGCCTTCGTCACCAAGTTCCCTTTGTTCGAATGGAACGAAGACGCTGAGCGTTGGGACTCGTCCCACCACCCATTTACCTCGCCTGAAGAAGGCCGGGAATCCGACTTGAATGGCGACAACCTCGGAGATATCAAATCAAAGGCCTATGACCTGGTCTGCAACGGGTCCGAGCTTGCCAGTGGAAGCATCCGGATTCACGACCGCGAACTTCAGGAGAAGATCTTCGGCATCCTCGGTCTCTCCAAAGAAGAGACACAATCTCAGTTCGGGCAAATCCTTGAAGCATTCGAGTACGGCGCGCCGCCCCACGGAGGAATAGCGCCGGGAATAGACCGTTTAGTGGCTATACTCAGCGGCAGCACATCAATCCGTGACGTCATCGCCTTCCCCAAGACGCAGAGTGGCACTGACTTGTTGTTCAACGCCCCTGCCCCTATTGCTCCGTCACAGTTAGATGAACTTGGGCTAAAAGGAATCGAACAGCCTCAGTAAGTAGTTTCGCTTAAGCCGCTCCTCTGCGGGCTACTCCCGTAAGCTTGGCCCTGGTGTAGAAGGCCAGCGCTGCAGATTCAGTGTTCTCTGCTTTGCCAGCCCATGCGGACAGCGGGGCGCCTTGCAGACTCCGGCCAAACGAAAAGCTGAGCTCCCAGGGTGCCTTCGCATCCTCAGCTATTTTATTTAGAGCGTTCAGGTTGGCGGTGACGGAGTCATCAGGTTCGCCGCCGGATAGGAACACCACTCCTGGAACGGAAGCTGGCAAAGTCCTCTTGAAACATTCAATCGTCCGTTCAGCGACTTCCTCGGGATCGGCGCGTTCGGCTGCCGAGCCACCGGAAATCACCATGCTGGGCTTCAGAAGCATGCCTTCCAAAAGTACTTTCTGTTGGGCCAGTTGGTCGAACACTTCGCGCAAAGTCTCTTCGGTGACCTCAAAACATTTATCGATGTCGTGGTCTCCGTCTCGCAAGATTTCAGGCTCAACAATGGGAACCAATCCTGCTTCTTGGCTCAATGCCGCGAAACGGGCTAAGGAATGGGCATTAGTGGCTAAACCGTAGGACGTGGGGGTCTCGTTGCTGATACTAATCACCGCCCGCCATTTCGTGAAGCCGGCCCCAAGTTCGTTATACTCCTTCAGACGGTCACGAAGGCCGTCCAAGCCTTCGGTCACTAATTCATCTGGAGCTTCAGGCAGCGGAATCGTACCCTTATCTACCTTGATGCCGGGTATGATGCCCTGGTCCGACAATACTTTAACCATAGGTGTGCCGTCAGCGGCGTCCTGGCGGATGGTCTCATCAAACAAGATTACGCCACTAAGGAATTCATCCACGCCAGCTGTGCGAAACAGCATCTCGCGGTAGTTGCGTCTGTTCTCTTCAGTTGACTCCACGTTGATGGTGTCGAACCTTCTTTTTATCGTACCGCTACTTTCATCAGCCGCCAGGATACCCTTCCCTTTCGCAACCAGTGCCTGCGCGGTCTGTACTAAACGCTGGTTATCCATGAATCACCTCTTTTCACCGTATTATCCTGGTTATGTCGAGTCGCAAGCAAGACTCTTAGCCACCACTAATCACGGACACGGTTTCGTCAACAACATCCTTGTTACCCAATATCAAGGGCGTGCGTTGGTGCAGTTCCTTGGGGATGACGTCCATTATCCGTTCATATCCGGTTGATGCGGCGCCCCCAGCCTGCTCAGCCACGTATCCCAATGGATTAGCCTCGTACATCAGACGTAGCCTGCCTTCTTTGCGGTTGGTGTCAGCTGGATAAGCGAATATACCGCCCTTCAAAAGATTCCGGTGAAAATCCGCCACCAATGACCCCACGTACCGCTGGGAATACTTGTCCCGGAGCAGCGTGATCGCTTTTTGGGTAGATTCGTCCAGCACTTTGTTGTTGCCTTCATTAGTGCTGTAGTAAGGGCAGTCTGCAGGAATTTTAATGTTAGGGTGAGTCATAATGAAGGAGTCTGACTCGCTGTCCAGTGTGAAACCTTGAACGCTGTCTTTTGTAGCCAGAACCAAGACGGTACTGGAGCCATACACCACGTACGCGGCCGCGACCTGTTGGTTGCCGGAACGCAGAAGGGAATCGTCGTTTACGGTCTCTCCCGGACTCTTCAACCAGATACCAAAAATTGAACCAATGCTCACGGCGACATCTATGTTAGATGAACCGTCCAACGGGTCCATCAACACGATATATCCGTTGGCCACTTCGCCTGCGACTATAACCGGCCGTTCAATCTCTTCACAGCCGATGGCGGCCACGTGGCCCGACTGGGATAGGGTTTCCACGAATATATCCGAACTGGCTGCGTCCAGGCGTTGAACTATCTCACCCTGTACGTTTGTCTCTCCAGTAGTACCCAGTGCATCGGCCAACGCCGCCTGCTGGACCTGTTGCTGTACTCTAACCGAACCGTTAGCAATGGCCATTATTACGGCGCCGAGACCGTCATTCTGGCCTGTTTTCTGCCACTCCGCAATTACAAATTGTTGAAGAGTAATTCTCTGGTCTGATGCCGACACGCGTCATCTCCTCACTGTATGACCGGGTTGTGCAACATCGTGCCACTCACGATTGTTGAACACTTGATCTGCTCGAATCAAGTTACCAACTTTTTACGTAATAACTACCCGAAATGATAGAGTAATTTAGCCATCAGGCAACTCGATTCGTCAGGCACGTTATAGGCGTGGATTTGCTTCACCATTCGGGTCGCGCCCAATTCTAGCAGCAGGGATTTTCCCCTGTCAATTTTCGTCATATTTAACTTCTTATACATACGAATATTACCTTCTTCTATATAAGCTCAAATAGCGTCCAATCCCCTGCACAGGCGTTGCCGTGCGACTCTTGCAGGTGTATATTCAACAGTAGATACTAACGGATCCCTCAGGCTCAGAGGGGGAGTATTTAGGACATATCAGTTGGCTGATTTATCTGTATTATTTCAATATCTAGTGGTAGTTTTGCTGGCTATTTGGACGGCCCGACTGGCCATCACTAAAAGGCGCAATGGCTGGGCTTGGGGTGGAGTAGCGCTGATCTTAGGTCTCCTGCCTTTCCAGGGCTCCGGACTAATCGCCGCCCTCCCGGT
>CEVK01038881.1_pt1 | contig 12575 bp, 11 predicted proteins | sample 531501 | NCBI WGS metagenome assembly CEVK01 (sample SAMEA2623794, study PRJEB7988) | marine metagenome | biome: marine biome (ENVO:00000447); feature: mesopelagic zone (ENVO:00000213); material: "saline water (ENVO:00002010), including plankton (ENVO:xxxxxxxx)" | depth 740 m | reverse complement strand
AAATTATATTTCACAACATCGTTTCAAAGAAGCAAAAAAACTTTTAGATAGTGCCGCTACCTATCCCGATGGAACAAGAACGACCACGCTGATGATGTTCGATGTCAACATGGAACTGGGAAATTACGAGCAGGCCTATCAAAATCTTCAAGACGTTAAGAACAATAGTGATTTTGATTATTTAATCCGACTTTCAAAATGGAGCGATCACAAAGGCGATCTAGATGCCGCCATTCGTTATATGGAACAAGCAAAGCAGTTGGCTGAAAATTCAGATAACCGCGGATTAAAGATCTGGACCTATACCAATATTGCAGATTATTACGGTCACGCCGGAAGGTTACAGGATTCGTATGCGCACTATTTGAAAGCGCTACAGTTGCAGCCCGATAATGCATACGCGAAAAAAGGTGTGGCTTGGTTGGTGTATTCTTCGGAACGAAACCCATCTGAAGCGCATCGCATTCTTGATTCGGTATTACAATACCATCGTATTCCCGATTATTATTTATTGAAATCAGAGTTAGCTGCTTACGACGGTGACAGTGATGCCGCCGAAAGATATCAACAAGCGTTCCTAGATGCTGTAGAAAAAGGCAATTATGGAGCCATGTATAACACCTACCTCATTGAATCGTATCTTGAAACCAATCCTGATAAAGCATTGGCGTTAGCAAAAAAGGAAGTTGCTAATAGAGCCACTCCCGAAACGTATCAATTATTGGCTATGGCCGAATTGCAAAACGGAAATAAAGAACAAGCCTTACAAATCATCAATGATCATGTAGCAGGGAAGACGGAAGAGCCTATGGCGCTCTACTATAGCGCGAAGGTTTATAAAGCAAACGGACTCTCTGAAAAATGGAAGCCGCTGCAAGAAGAATTATTAACCGCGTCCTATGAGTTAGGACCGATGATGACTGCGGAAATAGAAAAAATGTAATTTTTTTTATTTTTTTGAAAACCGTACAAGAAGTTCTTTCGTATATAAGAATAAGTAAAAAAGCGTATTGTTTTAGCTTCTTAATGCTAGAATAAGTTTTTTGAGTTTTTTGTTAGTTAGAAAAGCGCCTCTGAGGAGAGGCGCTTTTCGTCTTTTAGAAGGTATGTGAATTGTTTTTAAGGAGTCGTAACAGGCCCTAAAATGTAGAGTTGTTCTAAAGTAGGTGTTTCACTTCCACCTTCAGGCTCTAAGGTGATCCCAATAGCTTCTGGAGTAGGGAACCCTTCGAATTTGTAGATACCCGCTTCGATCTCAATGCCAGACTCCATAACGCCCATACTCGTAGGGGTCAAAGGATCAACAATAAGTGACCAAGCCTGATATACTTTCCCGCGAGGCGGTGTTGGCAGCCCTTTGGTGTCAATATACGCTACATTTTCATCCTTATTATAGTATAGTTTTGCGAAGGCTTCAGGGGCAACTGCAGCATTTCCGGGTAAGGTAAACGCATTGTATTCTTTAGATCTAATGATGTCTAGCACATCGGTGGTTTGAGCCAACCGATCTTCAGTGGTTTGTAAGTCTTCTTTCAAGTCATCATTCTCTAAGGTGGTAATCTGAAGTTGTTCTTCCAGCGAATTGTTCTGATTCATTATATAGAACAATCCTATCAAGCACAAAATAGCTGCAGCCCAACCCGTCCAAGCTGCCCAATTGGTGCCTCGACGCGTGTCCATTCGGCGTACGCCGGAAATACTTGCAGTAATGGCGTTCCAAATATGCGAAGAAAGGGTAGGAGCTACGCTTTCTCCTAAACGAATTAAGGTTTGCTCAATTTCTTCTACTTCATGAGCCACCTCTTCATGTTCTTGAACAGCCGTATCTATTTCAGCCGCTTCATTTTCTGAAAGCGCACCGCATACATACAGTTCTAAATTTCCGGATTCTATTGTTTCTTTTACATTCATAGTTATGCTTCTCCTAAAATCATTGACCGAAGATCTTTAATACAATTCCGTGCACGAGTCTTTACCGTGCCAAGCGGAATTTTCAGGGCTTCAGCCGTATTCTTTTGGGTAAAACCTTTAAAATAAATAAAGTCGATAATCTTAATACACGCTGGTTTCAACGTGTCAACAAACTTACGGATGCCTATGGCGTCGGTTTTTCTGTTTAAATTATCACTACCCGACAATATATCTACGAAATTTGTGGTAGAAAGGTTTTTTTGAGTGTTCTTGTGAGATTTCGACCGTGTATGGTCAATGGCTGCGTTTCTGGCTATGTTTAATAACCACGTGAAAAAACGACCTTTCCCGACGGAATAAGAAGAGGCGTTTTCCCATACCTTCACAAAAACATCTTGTTGAATTTCCTCGGCAACTTTTTCTTCTTTTACAATGGTGTTGATCACTCCAAAGATGGCCAAGGAATACATATTATACAATTGAGCAAAGGCTTTCTGGTCGCCGTTCTTCATTGCTACAATGAGCGCATCGGGCTGTTTCATGAATTTATCTTGTTAGAAGTGTTCTAAAGTAGAAAAATAAATCTGCTAATAAAAATAAACTTCAATAGTCACTACAATCATTGACTAAAACTCATTTTTCATAGTGTTAAAAAATTCTATATAAATGTAAAATATTTGTTAAACGCTCTCATTTTTGATAGATTTACTCGCCTTTCGTGGCAGCCCAAATTTTTTTATTCATTTAAATAGTAAACAATGAAAAGAATTACCCTAGTGTTCTTGCTGTTGATGGGGAGTATCTTCGGTTTGAATGCCCAAGATGTATCACAGCAGATCACAAATCAACTACTTCCCTTTGTTGAGAACAATCAACTTAATCGAAGCGACCTGCAATGGCAGATAACGAGCGAGCATATCAGTACGGTTAGTGGAGTACATCACGTTTATTTTGTACAGACCTTGGGAGGTATTCCTATTCACGGAACTGCTTCCGGTATTCACATCGCTCCCAATGGGAAGGTGTTAGCTGCTGATACTAAATTTCTAGGAGAAGTTGCTAACAAACGTATTGGCAATAGTGAACCTATACTTTCTTCCCTTCAAGCGGTACAACGTGCTGCCGCACAATTAGGATACGGTACACCTAGTGACCTTACTGTGGTAGAAGCTGCAAGAGGCGTTGCACAAACTCAAAAATTGAGTGATGGTGGAATCTCACTAAGCGAAATTCCGGCAAGCTTGATCTACCAACAAAATGAAAAAGGCGAACTTATTCTATCTTGGGATATCGCCATTCAAGAGATTGCACGTGAGCATTGGTGGAATGTTCGTGTAGATGCCAGCACAGGAACAATCCTAGATCGAAACGACTGGATGGTAAGCTGTAATCTAGATCACGACCATGATCATAACACGACCGAGATCTTAGACTATAACGCAAACTTGTTTGACATTCCTAATTACGGAGCGGAAGCAGCAGCGGAGGCAGGTTGTAATAACTGTTACGAAGTATTGCCAATGCCTATTGAGAGTCCTTATTTTGGTGCTCGTGTAGCAACCGTAGACCCAGCGACTGCAAATGCATCTCCGTTTGGATGGCATGATACCGATGGTAACGCCGGTCCTGAATTTACCACGACACGTGGAAATAACGTAGATGCCTACGAAGCAGGTGATAACTTTGGATATCGCCCTGATGGAGGTGCGAACCTTGAATTTCAAGGCTATGCGTTCGATCAGACTTGGAGTACCGCCAATCAATATGAAGATGCTGCCATTGTAAACTTATTCTACTGGAATAATATTATTCACGATGTTTTATACGAATATGGATTTGACGAAGCTTCCGGAAACTTTCAAGAAAATAACTACGGAAACGGAGGAAGCGGAAGTGATTCCGTAAATGCCAATGCACAGATCTCTGTGTGGTGTAATGCTACCTTTGGAACTCCTCCTGATGGAAGTAATCCATCTATGAATATGTATATCTGCGGAAACGATAATAAAGACGGATGTTTCGATAACTTAGTAGTGGCGCACGAATTTGCACACGGGATTTCAAACCGACTAACAGGAGGTCCTGGAAATACAAGTTGTTTAGACAACGGTGAACAAATGGGTGAAGGATGGAGCGACTTTTACGGTGCAGTTCTTACCATTGAACCGGGAGATACTCGTACGGATGTTCGTGGTGTAGGAACCTATTTATTTGGTCAAGGACCTACCGGAAATGGTATTCGTTCTTTTCCGTATTCGACCGATTTTTCGGTGAATCCTTTTACGTATGACAGCATCAAATCAGAAGGTGCTCCTCACGGAGTAGGATCGGTGTGGTGTACCATGCTTTGGGAAATGACTTGGGATCTTATCGATGCCAATGGATTTGATGCCGATATTTATAACTTCACAGGCGATCCTTCACAAGATGCCGGTAACGTAATGGCTATGGCCCTTGTCACAGAAGGAATGAAGCTACAGCCTTGTAGCCCCGGTTTTGTAGATGGTAGAGATGCAATTTTAGCTGCAGATCAGGCGATCTACGGAGGAGCGAACGAATGTCTCATTTGGGATGCTTTTGCACGAAGAGGATTAGGTGTTAGTGCCGATCAAGGTTCTACATCTAGCAAGAATGATGGTACCGAAGCTTTCGATACGCCTTCCGGTGTAGCTACTTTTACAGCACCTGGAGATGTGTGTGCTAACGAAGCGGAATTAACAGGTTTAAGTGGCGGTAGTCCTTCAGGCGGTGTTTACAGCGGCCCTGGAGTTACAGATGATGGAAATGGAGCCACGTATAGTTTTGACCCTGCAGCGGCAGGTGTAGGAGTTCACACCATTACGTATGATGTGCCTGCAGGAGCTTGCTCTGTAGCCTCTTCAGATTCAGATACTATTGAAGTATTAGCAATTCCTCCAGGACCCACAACGACCGGAGTTTCTGATTTTTGTCCGGGTGAAGAAGTAACCGTTTCCGCGACACTAAACGATCCCGGTAATGTTATTCGTTGGTTCGATGCTGAGACCGGTGGAAACTTCCTTTTTGAAGGAACCGACTACACTTTCACTCCTACAGGAGACACTAGCGTGTATGCTTTGGAAACGGCTCCGGGACCTCTGAGTCAATTAGTGATTTCAGAAGTATCCCTTCAAACACCGGATCAATTGGAAATTCAAAATGTAGGCGTGGCTACCGATTACACGGGTTATGCTGTCGCCGTAAGTGATGAGCCGTATACGGATATCAACGTGGTAAATCCGGATGTGCAGTTACTTGGCGCCATGAATGGAGATGCAGTTGTAACGTGGAATGATGTTTCCGGAAATCCGGATTATTGGGGAAGTAACCTTTTCTGGAATGATGGCTCCGGTGGATGGATTATCATTATTGATGACAACGGAAACGTAGTTGATTCTCTATTCTGGAATTATTCTGCTGCTGAGATTTCTTCTTTCAATGTAACCATTAATGGCTTTACTGTAACTGCTGCCGATCTGGATTGGACAGGCGCAGGAGCTGCTTTCACAAGTACTTGTAACGATTCGTATCGCCGAAACGGAGATACCGATGCTGCAGCCGACTGGGCCGCGGGATGCCAAGCTTCTGATTATGGTGTGGCGAATGACGATATCAACTTAGGAACTCCGGGTTGTGCCGGTGAACGTACCGAAACTACCGTTTCTGAAGACACGGTGTTGCCAACGATTTCATGTCCTGGTGATGTGACCGTGACCGTAGATGAAGGAACTCAGTATACCGTTCCTGATTATGACGGAGATACTACCTTTAGTGATAACTGTGCTGCTACCTTATCGCAGGATCCTGCAGTAGGAACTCAGTTAGATCCCGGAGTATATACCGTAACCATGACCGCTACAGATGACAGTGGTAATGAAGCTTCTTGTACCTTCGAACTTACGGTAGATGAAGAATTTGGTGTAGAAGACCAACTTTTGAGCGACGGTATCCTTCTATATCCGAACCCGACCACCGGATCTGTAACATTAGAGAATAAGAGCGGTGTTGCATTAGTAAATGCGCTGGTAACAGATGTCAATGGAAGAATTATTGCTACCATAGACCTAAGCAATGCAGGTACAGAGCGATCCATCGCTATGGATGCCTATAGCGCAGGGATTTACTTTATCAAGATCCAGTCTACAAACGCAACGACGGTAAAACGCATTGTAAAGTTCTAATTTCACTTTGTGTTTCATAACTATAAAAGCCCTATGCTACGTAGCATAGGGCTTTTTAACTTTGGCAGGCTTTTTGTTCTACTATAGGTACTGTTAAGATGGCTTCACAATGAAACATAAAGTAAACACGAACGTGTCCCTAAAAAGAAACATTTACGGCCAATTCAATAAAAAGCCTCATTGCAATGGGGCTTTTTGTTTTTCTTCCAAAAAAAATTCAAATTAGAAACATAAAATTTTTGGGTGAACGAGTTTGAATGGAGATTGGGGCGATTAATTAAGAAAAAAAATTATTTTTGCAACGCCTCAAAAAAACTTACATGAAGAAAGATCTTTCTTTTTTGATTGCGCAATTTTTTCTTTTTGCTTTTTACTTTATAGATATTCCATTGGGGTTGGCTTTTGAGCTACCCGATTGGATAGAAATTGTTTTTCTTCTTGCACTTATATTAGGTTTTGTAGTGATCATCTTCGGAATTATCAACATGAATGATAGTTTATCACCTTTTCCGAAGCCAAAGAACAACGGATCCCTTATTTCTAATGGAATTTACCACTACGTGCGACATCCCATTTACATCGGCATTGTTATCGCTATGATTTCTTTTGGATGCTATATCCAATCTGTCTTTAAAATCAGTATCAGTTTGGTGCTTTTAGGAGTCTTCTATTTAAAAAGTGAACTGGAAGAAAAATACCTGCTTCACAAATTTGAAGAATACACACGCTATAAGGAAGATACGGGTCGGTTCTTCCCCAAAATTTCCTCTAAAAAATAACAAATCTCATTATAAATACTTCCTATCTCTTGCCTGTGAAAAGTGGTTTAATCTTCCTACTTTTGTAGTCAAATTTTAACCCATAGAACCATGTCTGAAACCGTCGAAAGAATTAAATGTTTGATAATTGGATCAGGACCGGCTGGATATACAGCCGCAATTTATGCTGCCAGAGCCGATTTAAAACCCGTAATGTATACTGGAATGGAGCCCGGAGGGCAATTGACTACTACCACAGAAGTAGATAATTTTCCGGGATATCCCGAAGGAGTTGATGGTCCGAAGATGATGATGGATCTGCAACAGCAAGCAGAGCGTTTCGGTACGCAAGTTCGCATGGGGATGGTGACCGAAGTTGAATTTAGTGATGAAATAGGAGGCATTCATAAGGTAACCGTTGATAACAGTACGCAATTGGAAGCAGAGACCGTGATTATTTCTACTGGGGCCACAGCGAAGTATCTCGGACTCCCAAGTGAGCAACGATTACGAGGTGGTGGTGTTTCTGCTTGTGCCGTATGTGACGGTTTTTTCTATAAAGGACAGGATGTCGCTATTGTTGGTGGGGGAGATACCGCTGCGGAAGAAGCTACGTACTTGGCCAATATTTGTAATAAAGTGACCATGTTGGTGCGCAAAGATTATATGAAAGCTTCCAAAGCGATGCAGCACCGTGTCACAGGAACTAAAAACATTGATCTTCGCTATAACACCGAAGTGGATGAAGTACTAGGAGAACAAGTAGTAGAAGGCTTACGAATGGTCAATAATGAGACCGGAGCCAAGGAGGATATTGAGATTACCGGACTTTTTATAGCCATCGGGCATAAGCCAAATACAGAAATTTTCAAGGGACAATTGGATATGGACGATACGGGATATCTGATCACGAAAGGAAAATCTACGAAAACAAACAAACCCGGTGTTTTTGCTAGTGGTGACGTGCAGGATAAAGAATACCGTCAAGCCGTAACAGCTGCGGGTACAGGATGCATGGCGGCCTTAGATGCAGAGCGCTATTTACAAACCATTGAGACGGAAGTAACGGTATAAGTTGCAATTGAAATAAATAAAAAAGCTACCTATTGAGGTAGCTTTTTTTATGGTGTATTGTGATGCGCATAGCTCAAGACTCGCTTTAATACCCAAGTTTTCTTTTGCTTCAACCATAAATGCGTAAATAATGCAGTGCTTCCGGCTTGTTCGGGTTGGTTTTCTCGTTTCTGAAAGAACCGATGTTCCCCTGTTTGAATGGCACCGTAAAGTTTTCCATTGTTGTATAAAGGAAATACTTGTAAACTACCTTCACGCAATTCTCTTCGATTCTTCACTTCGGAATTTCCACAGATATTATTTTTTACAGAAGCAAGAAAGCCCTCGCGGTTGTTGGTAACACCCGCTTGATCGTGGTAAAACTCCAGATCTTCGGCGACAAAGGTGTTATAGACCTCCGTTCGGCATTCATTAAAACCTATATCGAAGATCAAGCTGTCCATTTTTTTCAAGGTCTGAAATAAAGGGTCTGAGGTTGGAACTTGACTCCAAGCCCACGTGGTAATGCATAGAGTCACTAAAAGAATACTTTTTTTCATAAGATTGTTTGTAAAAAAACCTGAAGCCGGATCTGTAAGGCTTCAGGTTTTCGGTTGGTTGGTCAGTCGACAGCAAGGTTTACATTTTAGATACGTTTCCGGAGACACCATCACGAACAGAGACAGCTGTAGGATCTCCATAGTAGCGGATGTTTCCGCCGCTGGATGCTTCTCCTTTGATTTCATCCTGCACATTTACTACAATATTAGCGCCGCTGGAAGCTTCCGCATCACAGCGCAACACTTCTAATTGGCGTGCTTTGATATGACTTCCACTGGAAGCGTCTGCATTTAAAGATGCGGCTCTACCGGAAACCACAATGTCGGCTCCGCTGCTTGTTTCCGCCCATACATTCTCTGCACGAACTTCCGCTTCAAGATCGGCACCACTGCTACTTTTGAGTCGGATTTCATCCGCTTCCAAGAGCGAATTCACGATCACATCGGCACCACTTGAGGCTTCCACAGCTCCTAAAGAGGTATACGTAACATATACTTTCTTTGATTTAGAGCGACCAATATTCGAGTTGGTGGTAACGTGAAGCTTTCCATTGTTGATTTCGGTATCAATGATCTCCATCAGATTTTCATCGGCTTCCACAACAATTTTATTTTCTGTTCCCTTAGATAAGTAAACATCTAGACCGGCACTTCCGCGCACAATGGTAAAATCTGAGGTAACAGGTCGGTCTTCAGTGACAACGTTTCCGTTTCCATTGACTTGGCCCAGTTTGAGATCAAAATGGCAACTGCTAACGGTCAAGGCGAGCAGTGCTATTAAGGTGATTTGAATTGTTTTCATGATATATTATTTGATTAGTTGTTAATTTCAGTACTATCCACAATAATCGTTGTGGTATCGGGGGCAACTTCTATCGCTTCAGATTCGGAGGAAGTGTTGCGTTCAGAACGTCGTTGCCAATTGCCGTCTGAATCCTGATAATAGGCGCCATCGGCATCTCCATCATCATTAAAGTCACCCTCCCAGTCGTTTTCTGGAATATCCGGACAATCTACGCAAACAAGGTCTTCATCTTGTACAAGCAAATATTTTTCCTCCATTCCATTATCGAGAATGTCGTTATAATACGAATCGTTACGGTGGAAACTATAGGTGTTGTCATCAGCGTACAAAGTGGCTCCTTCTGGAAGGTATACGATGACGGTCACTTCTTGATCACGATATTTGTTTGCAAAATCTGTGGTAAAGAACCCATCGAGTTTCAGCATCCCATTCTGATAGTCGTAACTGTAGTCAATAGCTCCGGCCCGACTTTTCGCTTCAGAATAATCGCTTCCTTCTGCACGCTTTTCTACCACGAGCTTCGCGGTACTATCAGATGTGCTTCTCACGATCAATCGTACATCGTTAGAATAGATGATCTTTTGATCGTTCGCATCACGCTTGATCTCTAAACCGCCACTTCGGTAGACACGATATTCATAAAGGTCATTCGCTCTCATGGCGATATTTAAGGTGTCGCCATTACGAATAGGAAGGGTCTCTTCGGAAACATACTCTCCGTCGAATGCTGTTTCAGTTGCTTGACGTACCCCAAGGATTCCGAGTCCGATAAGGGATAGTACCCATATCAACAGTAGAATGATCTTGGCCGGTGTCCCGATTGATTTGATGTTGGTGATCAGTAATTTCAGTCCTACAATGAAAACCACAAAGAATGGAATTCCGATAGCAAAGAACAGCAATAATGCTACTAGCCAAATAGGGATGTTTGTAGTATCTACTAAAGAGATATAGTCTCCCAGTTCACCCATACCCCAGAACCCGGCAGACCCTAAGGTAAACATTCCTACGACCAAACCGATAAGGGTTGAAAGCGACACAATGATGAGAAAAACTCCGATGAATTTGACAAATATTTTAAAAATGACCAGAAGAATACTACCGAGTGTTTCGAAAAACCCGGAAGCTCCGCGTTTTACTTTTTTCCCGTATTTGTCATAGTCGACGTTTTTTACCCTATCGGCGACATTTTCATATCCTTCCTTGAACTTTTTTTCAATATTCGAAATATTGACGGCCTCTCCCGTCATGTGTAACTTTTCTGAGGTAGTTTCCGCAGGCGGAACCAAAATCCATAGGATGATGTAGATGATGATCGGAGATCCAAACCCAGCAAGGACTAAAATGATCCATATCAATCGGATCCAAATCGCATCGATTCCTAGATAATGTCCGAGTCCGGATGACACTCCAGAGATGAACTTATCATCAATATCGCGGTACAGTTTTTTACTACTGCTGTGCGTAGTTCTTTTGGAGTGCGGTGGCGCATCGTCAAAGATCTCTTCATCTACCTGATAGTCTTCAGGTTGTCCCATCACAGCGATCACCTCGTCCAGTTCTTTTAAGGTAACCACTTGCGTACTGCTTTCCAGTTTTTCACTGAAAAGCTCGGCAATACGAGCTTCAATGTCGCGCATGATCTCGTCGCTTCCGTGCGGATCGCTCAGCGATTTACGGATGGCGTCCAGATAGCGGGATAGCTTTCCAAAGGCATCTTCATCTATATGAAAGAAGGTGCCTGCCAAATTTATGTTTACTGTTTTGTTCATGGTTACTTTTTTTCGCTGGTTACTCTGTTCACTGCCTGTTGCAGGTCGCTCCAGGTAGTATTCAATTCGGTTAAAAACAAGGCTCCGGTTTCGGTGAGCTCATAATATTTTCGAGGAGGGCCGCTAGAGGACTCTTCCCATCGGTAGGCTAATAAGCCGGCATTCTTCAAACGAGTGAGTAGGGGATAAATGGTTCCCTCTACCACGAGCATTTTTGCGTCCTTTAAGGTTTCTAAGATATCGCTGGTATACGCCTCTCCATTTTTTAAGATGGAAAGGATACAGAATTCCAGAACCCCTTTACGCATTTGTGCTTTTGTGTTTTCGATTTTCATAAGGTTCTTTTTACTTTAAAACAGCAGGCTGTTCATAATTGATTATTTTTTGATTGATGAATGACTCCTGATAATGCTGACAGTGCGTTGCTTGCAGTTCGTCTTGATTAGTAGTAGATGATGAGTCTACAGACGTTCCGGAAAGCATGCTCATGACAAGGGCCATAAGAATGTTGATGAGTGTATTCATGACGATGAGGTTTTTTTCTGAATGGTTTCAGCGGAATTGATGAATGAGATACAAAATGGATATTGATACAGTTCGCCTTTGTTGGCTTTAACCGTTGCCGAAATAATAGCGTACAATTCGAATACAAATATTCCGAAGAGCAAAATGGCCACAATTCCGAAGAGTATAAAATACCCCGACAAATTGGTAATATCATTGTACCCTACGTGGTGTACATGATGGTCTAAGGTTTCTACTAGCGACACAAAGTCTACCGCAAAGAACACAAAGAAGGGAAGGCATAGCAACCCGATAGCCAATGTGTATAATAATATACTAAGCTGAAAATTGATGGCTTGCCGTCCGTGTTCGTGTACAAAAGGTTTGTCTTTATGAATGGTCCAAAGAATGAGCGGGGCGACAAAATTTCCCAACGGAAATAAGAATTTGCAAAATGTTGAAATGTGCATCAACGCTGCTACGTTCTTATCATTTTTTGAAGGCTGTTGTTCCATGATTGATTGTTTTCTTATGCAAATATATGTCTAAAGACAGGTATTATGTTACGCATAGTACCATATATTAACATATTTTTAACATTTTACAGTTAAGAAAGGATTCAATATCTTCGAGTAAAAATTGAGCTCATGTCTTTATCACCGCGTGCTATCAATACATTTCTGCTCTTAAAATTGCCGGCTGCATTTTTTTGTGGCGTTCGTGCGAAAGCGTTAACAAAAACCGAGTGTATTACCTCGGTTCGCTTACGATGGATTAATCAGAACCCTTTTAAATCAATGTTTTGGGCTGTTCAAGGCATGGCAGCAGAATTGAGTACCGGGGCGTTGGTCATGCAATGTATTCGGAATAGTGAAGCGCCTATTTCCATGTTAGTGGCAACGAACAAAGCTACGTTTTCCAAAAAGGCGAAAGGGCGAATTACTTTTACTTGTTCCGAAGGAGAAAAAATTCAGAAGGCCATTGATGCTGCAATTACCACAGGCGACGGTCAA
>CEVK01007524.1_pt1 | contig 12655 bp, 15 predicted proteins | sample 531501 | NCBI WGS metagenome assembly CEVK01 (sample SAMEA2623794, study PRJEB7988) | marine metagenome | biome: marine biome (ENVO:00000447); feature: mesopelagic zone (ENVO:00000213); material: "saline water (ENVO:00002010), including plankton (ENVO:xxxxxxxx)" | depth 740 m | reverse complement strand
TACCAGCAGGCCGATACCGGCACCAAGATGATCCATAACGGCAAGGGAAGCCGCTCGACGATCATCTCCAAGGGAATTTCCGCCGGCAAGTCGGATAACACCTATCGCGGCCTCGTGCGCGTGGCGGCCAATGCTGATGGCGTCCGCAACCGCACCGAATGCGACAGCCTGCTGATCGGCGACCAGTGCGGCGCGCATACCGTGCCTTACATCGAGGTGAAGAACCCGACCGCCCAGATCGAGCATGAGGCGACCACCAGCAAGATCAGCGATGACCAGCTATTTTACGCCATGCAGCGAGGCCTCGACGATGAAGAAGCTATCGCGTTGATCGTGAACGGTTTCGCGAAAGAAGTGCTTAAGGAATTGCCAATGGAATTTGCCGTCGAGGCGCAGAAACTTCTGGCCATTTCGCTTGAGGGGAGTGTGGGTTAATGAGCGATCGTAAAACCCTCCAGCTCCGTGATCCTTCAGAAGCTGCAGAAAGCGCTCCGGCTATCAAGAAGAAGGGCCGAGGTTGGGAAATTTCCGAAAAGCGGCTCGATGCGCTCCACGAGCAAGCCCGCGAGATGCGGCGCTACTCTACCGAAGCACACAAAGCTTTGGCTGAGCGTTTTGCCAAGGCCGACATGGGCCGTTACGCCTTCAAGCGCCACGCTGTAGTCGGCAGCGCGATTGTCGACTTCAACTGCCACAACCTCGGCATGGCGATCATGATCGACGAGCAAGATCAGGACGACGCGCTGGCCAAGCGCCGCGACAAGAGTCTCGAAGCCGTCGGCATCCGCGTGATGCGCATCGCCGCCAAGGAGATTCTTGAGAATATGGACGCCGTCCTCGAACGTATCACCCTCGGCATGCGCAGCCGCATTGCCGACAAGCAGCAGGCTCGCCGCGAGCACCAGCGCAACAGTGCGCCGCGGCCCCGCTATTCCAGGAACGACAATGCTTAAAATTGACAATCTCTCTGCCGAAATCGATGGCAAGCAAATCTTGAACGGGCTTACGCTCGAAGTTGCCAAGGGCGAAATCCATGCAATCATGGGCCCCAATGGCGCAGGTAAATCGACGCTTGCCTATGTGCTTGGCGGCCGCCCCGGTTACGAAGTAACCGGCGGGTCGATCAGTTTCGACGGCAAGGATCTGCTCGATATGGAACCGCATGAACGAGCCGCAGCCGGCGTGTTCCTCGGCTTTCAGTACCCGGTCGAAATACCCGGCGTTTCGAACGTGCAGTTCCTGCGCGAGGCTCTTAATTCGCAGCGTAAGCAGCGCGGGGAAGAGCCGCTGACAGGCGGCGAATTCCTCAAGCTGGCGAAGGAAAAGGCTGGCCTGCTGAAGCTCGACATGGATATGCTCAAGCGCAACGTGAATGTCGGCTTTTCGGGCGGCGAGAAGAAGCGTGCCGAGATGGTCCAGATGGGCATTCTCGACCCGAGCTTCGCGGTCCTCGACGAGACCGACAGCGGTCTCGATATCGATGCATTGCGAGTGGTCGGTGAAGGTATCAACACCATCATGCGGGCGCCTGACAAGGCGGCGCTGTTGATCACGCATTACCAGCGCCTGCTCGAAGTGGTGAAGCCGGACAAGGTTTCGATCCTGGCGCAGGGCCGGATCGTTAAGACCGGCGGGGCCGAATTGGCTCAGCAGCTTGAAAACGAAGGCTATGACGCCGTGATGGAGGCTGCATGATACTCGCCGCAATGACATTTGTATTGGCGCAAGCCGCCGCTCCTGCCGCCGCCGCGCCAAGCGAAGAGGCGATTGCCAAGCAGGTGGTGCAGATCAACCAGACGCTCGGTAAATGGAAGGGCGGCGTCTACAAGAAAGACGATGGCAAGCTGACCTGCCGCGTGGAGCAAAGCTCCGGCGATCAGGCGGTGGACCTGCTTCGCTGTGGCGCGATGGTCGGTTGCTATACGCCTCGTGTCGAAGAGCTTGATGCGATTGCCGCTGCGGATGCTCCGGAAGCCGATCGCAAGGCACAGATGCAGGAGGTTATGGCTGAGGTGCAGCCCTGCATCGAAGATGCGCACCGCCTCGGCGTGCGCCGCATTGCAACGGTAAGGGCGGCGAAGTGACCGGAACGCTCGATCTCCCGACCCGCAAGGACGAGGCGTGGCGTTATTCTGCAGTCGAAAAGCTGCAGACTGGCCATCTCGACACATGGCGCCAAATCGACGTGGCGGCAGGTGAGAGCCTGCGCGAACTTCTTATTATAACAGACGAGAATAGTTCGGAAACGGAGGTGATCCGGCTTCGCGTCAATGTGGCAGAGAACGCGCGATTCGAGCTGTTTGGCGTCATCGCTTCGGGCGAATTCTCTCGCGTCGAAGTCGAAGTCACTATGGGCCGGGGTGCCCACTTCGAAATGGGCGGGATTACCGTTGGCGGCCGGAACACGGTTCGCGAATTCGTGACCCGCGTGAACCACGCAGAGCCTGAAGCGACGTCGAACCAGACCGTACGCAGTGTCCATTGGGGCGCCGGCACGGGCAACTTCCTCGGCGCGATCGATGTTGCACGGCAGGCTCAGAAAACCGACGCGGCACAGGACTTCAAGGGCCTGCTATTGGAAAAGGGCGCGAGCGTGAATGCCGTGCCCCAGCTCGAAATCTTTGCTGACGATGTGAAATGCGCTCATGGCGCCACTGTCGGCCAGCTCGATGAAACCGCGCGTTTCTACATGGCGGCCCGCGGCCTCTCGCCCGAAATGACGCGGAGGCTGCTGGTACAGGCCTTCATCGGCGATGCGCTGGTCGGCCTCGACGATGAAGATGCGCACGAGAAGCTTCTGGGTGCCGCGCTCGACAAGCTGGACAAGCATTTGTGAGCGATACGGCCACTCTTACCCGCAAAGCCGACTTTCCCGGTCTCGTGGTCGAGGCGGATGAAATTTGGCACTATCTCGACACTGCGGCATCCGCGCAGAAGCCGCAGATTGTCGTCGATGCCATGGCAAACGCTTTGGGCCGCGACTACGCGACGGTGCATCGAGGTGTTTATGGCCGTTCGGCACAGATGACCTTGGGGTATGAAGCCGCCCGTCGGCGTATTGCCGAGTTTATCGGTGCCAAGACGGAAAATGAAATCGTCTTCGTCCGCGGCGCGACCGAGGCGATCAACCTTGTGGCCGCGACCTGGGGCATGACACGCATCGGCGAAGGCGACCGGATTGTCCTGTCCCAGCTCGAACATCATTCCAATATCGTTCCGTGGCAAATGCTTGCCGAACGGACCGGAGCCGAGATCGACATCTGTCCGCTTACCGAAGACGGCCGGATCGATTTGGGCGCACTGGAGGCGTTGCTGAGCCCGCGCACCAAAATGGTGGCGCTGGCCCACGTATCCAATGTTCTGGGATCCGTGTTGGAAGCGCGTCAGGCAGCCGATCTGGCCCATTCGGTTGGTGCCAAGATACTGCTCGACGGTTGCCAAGCCGCTCCGCGCATGGCGCTCGACATGGCAGAATTGGGCTGCGACTTTTACGCCTTTTCCGGCCACAAGCTCTACGGGCCAACCGGGATCGGGGTGCTCTGGGCCCGGGAAGAACTCCTCGAAAAGATGCCGCCCTATCAGGGTGGCGGGGCGATGATCGACAAGGTGGCCTTCGACGGTACGACCTATGCACCGCCCCCGCAGCGTTTCGAGGCGGGTACGCCCATGATCACGGAAGCCATCGCGCTTCATGCTGCCATCGATTACGTCGATGCGCTCGGCCCTGATCGGTTGTTCGAGCATGAGGCTGGGCTTGCCCGGCAATTGCGGGACGAGTTGCGCAAGCTGAATGCCGTCACCCTGTTCGGGCCGGATGAAAGCGCCGGGATCGTATCTTTCGCTCTCGATGGGGTTCACCCCCACGATCTGGGCACCATATTGGATGAAGAAAATGTCGCAATCCGAGCGGGTCACCATTGCGCGCAGCCGCTGATGGAACACCTCGGCGTTCCCGCCACAGCGCGCGCCAGCTTCGGCCTTTATAGCGACGAAAGCGATATCGACGCGCTCTTGCGCGGAATTGAAAGGACCCGGAGGATCTTCGGATGAACAAACCCACCACACCTATCAAGAGCGACGAACAGGATTTCATCGCTGCACCGTCGCCCGCCGACATCGTGGTCGGCAAACCGCCTCGCGCGCGCGTGTCCGATGCGGTGGAGCCTGAAGAAACCGCAGGCGAGAAACTGGAACGCAAGCGGGACTATCTCGAAGGCTTTCTGCAGAAGAAGCCCGATGCCGACCCTGCGACCGGAACTGGCGGCAAACTGCAACAGGACGTCATTTCTGCACTGAAAGAGATTTACGATCCGGAAATCCCCGTAAACATCTACGATCTTGGCCTTATTTACGGCGTTGAGGTCGATGACGAAAGCGACGTCACGGTGATAATGACGCTGACGACGCCCAACTGCCCGGTGGCCGAATCGATGCCGGGTGAAGTGGAATTGCGCGCGGCCAGCGTGCCTGGGGTGCGTGACGCCGAGGTCAATCTTGTCTGGGATCCGCCGTGGAGCCCGGAAAAGATGTCCGACGAAGCGCGGCTCGAATTGGGAATGCTGTAATGGTCGAGACTGTCACCCGCCCTGCCCCGAAAGCTGCCGTTGTCCTGACGAAGGGTGCAGAAGCCCGGATTGCCGAACTTATGGCGAAGGCACCGGACGACGCGATCGGCGTCAAGCTATCGACCCCCCGCCGTGGCTGCTCTGGCCTTGCCTATTCCGTCGACTACGTGAGCGAAGAGGCAAAATTCGACGAGAAGATCGAAACGCCGGGCGGAGTCTTCTACATCGATGGGGCAAGCGTCCTCTATCTCGTCGGCAGCACTATGGACTGGGTCGAAGACGACTTCTCCGCCGGCTTCGTTTTTGAAAATCCCAACGCCAAAGGCGCATGCGGGTGCGGCGAAAGCTTTATGGTATAAGCGAATTATGTCGCGCTATGACGATTTCTTCGAGAAAACACAGCGCATGGTCGAAGCTGATCAGCCTTCCGCAAGGAAATCGAGCAGTGCCTGCTCGTATTCGTCTACCTTGCCGTCCTGATTGATCTTCCGGTCGAGCCAGGCCTTCTCCGCATCTGTGATGACCTTGCCCATAGCGGCCTCGGCCTCGCGATCTGCAAACACACCAAGGCCACCCTCACCGGCATGCTGAAAGCCTGCCTTATCCGGTAGCGTGCCGAGCATGCGCATCATGAAACCGCCAACACTCGAAGAGGTGTCGTTCATGAACCGCTCGAGGTCGATGGCTTTTTCACGGTCGATTTGCGCCGCCTCGGTGGCAAAACCCTCGATATAATTCGCCACACCTTGCACGAACAATCGCTTCCATTCAGGCGCATTGTCGGCAGTGAGGGTAATCTCCTTGATGCGGAACAGCATTTCAGCCTCGGCCTGGCTAACACCTGCCGGACGGTCGCTGGCGGGCGCAAAGATCGCGCGGCGCAGCAGCCGGGCTTCTGTGGCATTGACATTCCCTGCCTCCAGCGCGCCACCCCGGCGGGTCGGGCCGGTGCCTTCGACGACTGCTTTCTCCGTCTGGCGGATGGCATAGTCCTTGAGCTCTTGTGGGACATTCTTGGCAATTTCGAAAATGCGGACCAGGGTCTCAAGCTCGGCCATGGAACCCAGCTGGCCGTCGGTATCGATCTGCGCCATCAGCCAAGCGGCGTTGGCATCATCGACATAGCCCTTGGGGGCGATCTGGTTGACGACGAATTCGCCGATCGCCTCGACGAAGAAATCGGTCCAACCGGGACCACGTTCGGTAAGCTGGCGATTGAGAGCGAAGATCGCTTCTGCCTCGTCCTTCGAAATCACGCCATCCGGCCACGCACTGCGGCGCAGCTCCAGCAGTTCGTCCGCACTGACACGCCCATCTTCGGCGACACGGCGCGCCAGAATATCGAAAGAAGGATTCATAAGTATTTCCGCCAAGGTCCAAGAATAGCGGAATGACTAAGTCATAGCGGTTAAGGGCGCGTTATCGCCGCAATGCTCTGACACAAGCTGCGCGATCGACATCTGCACTGTCGCTGGCCCGGCGCGCCTCCACATGGGTGGCGCTGGGTTGCCCGCCGGGTTGCAGCGGATAGAGATAGATATCGAGCACGCATGCGCTGCCGCTGAATTGCAGCTTGAAAGCGTCGCCCTCTTTCACTTCCAGCCGCGGCGCACCGAACAGATTGGCCAGCGCGGTGGCATCGCGCCCGATGACCCCTTCCAGCCCCGGGGCGTTCATCACTTTCGGCGCAATAAACGCCCCGGTCGATGGGGCCGCGCGCACCGGCTGTTGCGGCGGTGGCCGTGTCGAAGTGACCGGGCGCTGGGCGCCCGGGATGGTTTTCGGCGTGCTCACGCAGGCGGACAGGCTTGCCGCCATGGCAAGCAGGGCGATCATATTACGCAACAGCGGCTCTCCCGCGATGGACAAGATGGGTGGCGCTCGCCGCGCCTATGACGGGGGCAAGCAGGTTGATGCCGGGCACAAGCAGCATTCCCGCAACCGCCCCGCCGAGAAGGAAACGTCCCCCCTGGCCGAGCGGCGCAATATCCTGCTCCGATTGGCGATGGCGCAACCAGACCATGTCGCGCAGTTCCCGCCCGAGCAGAAATGCATTCACGGCCCAGAACAGAAGCGCCGTTCCCACGCCGGTGACCAGCAGGGCAATTGCAAAGGGCAGGGCGATGAGATTGACCACCAATGCCCGCAGCGTCGATCTCAGGCCATTGCGCAGTTCCTGCGTGAGTGGAAGCGATCTGGCAGCGCTGGCCTCGGCCGGATAATGTTTCGCCTCGACCGCCCGGGCAACCTCCTCGGCGAAGAATTGCAACACGAACAAGGCGACGAAGCGGAACAGCAGCCATGCGCCGATCAGCGTGGCGAGCAGGGCCAGCAGAGTGCCTGCCCCACTGCCGTCGGCCAGCCCCGCCCATTCCAGCAGGGCTTCGAAGCCGAAGCTCAGCAGCCAGCACAGAAGCAGGAAAATCGCGATGGTCACTAGAAGGCTCTTGCCGAGAACCCTGAGGATTGCCGGATCGCGCAACTGGCTGAAGGACAAGGCAAGGGCGCGCGGCAGCGATATCATATGGCTGGGGTGAATCGCTGCCGCGCCGGGTAATGTCAACGCCGCCCTTGGCCTCTGCGCGACGAACCGCTAACCGCGCCCGACCAATTCTTAAATCCCGCGCGGAGAAAATATGACCGACCCCCGTTACGACGTCGTCGCGATCGGCAATGCCATCGTTGATGTGATGGCCCCCTGTCAGGACGACCTGATCGACGAACTGAACCTCGCCAAGGGCGGCATGACCCTCGTCGATACCGAGCGAGCGAAAGAACTCTACGAAGCAATGGGCCGCGCCACGGAAATCTCGGGCGGATCGGCTGCCAATACATTGGCGGGCATGGCTGCGCTGGGCGCGCAATGCGCTTTCGTGGGGCAGGTCGCGAAGGATCAGTTCGGCGATATCTTCGCGCATGACATCCGCGCCGTCGGGATCGATTTCGATACCGCTCCGCGCGATGCCGAACCGCCGACTGCGCGCTGCCTCATTTTCGTGACCCCCGATGGGGAGCGGACGATGAACACCTTCCTCGGCGCGTCGCAATATCTACCGCCCGCCGCGCTCGACGAAGAACTGATCGCCAGCGCGGGCGTGCTCTATCTCGAAGGCTATCTGTGGGATCCCGAAGAACCGCGCAGCGCCATGCGCCGGGCTATCGATGTGGCGCGCAACGCTGGCCGCAAGGTGGCCTTCACTGCTTCGGAAAGCTTCGTGATCGATCGCCACGGCGACGATTTCCGCGCGTTGATCGAAGAGGGCAAGATCGACATTCTCTTCGTGAACGAGGGCGAACTCGCCACGCTGACCGGTGAAGGCGAGTTCGAAGCCGGTCTGGCTGCGCTTAAGGACAAGGTGCCCACGCTGGTTGCCACGCGCGGTGCGCAGGGTGCTGTGGCGCTTGCCAATGGTGAGCGCGCCGAAGTCGCCGCGGAGCCGATCGAACAGGTAGTAGACACGACCGGCGCAGGCGATCTTTTCGCTGCTGGCTTCCTCACCGGGCACACCCGCGGTGAAGATCTGGAAACCTGTCTGCGGATGGGCGCCATCTGCGCTGGCGAGATCATCAGCCACATCGGCGCGCGCAGCGAGAAGGATCTCAAGGCTCTCGTCGCGCAAAAGCTCGGCTGACCTTCGGGCGCAGCTGCGCTCTTGATCGGGTAATTAACTGTATATTCTGCGGGTCCCCGTCGCAGCGGCGAGGACCCGCAGCAGTATCAAGCGGTCTGATTAGCCCGCGGGTTTGCCCTGCAGTTCCGCTGCAGCCAGACGGACGCGCCTAGCGAGATCATCATCGCTCTGCATCGCAGCGCCCATCGCATTGAATGTTTCCGCGTCGATGCCCGAATCGGCGATGATTGCGGCAGCCTGCTGCTGCTTGGTCGCGGCATCACCGGTCAATGCCTGCAATTCCAGCATGGCACCCGCGAAGCTTTGGACCTGGGCATCGGTGAAAGTCCCTGCGGTCGCCGGATCGCTCATTGTCGGCCCGCTCATGGCAGGGTCGGTCGTATTCTCCTGAGGCGTGTTCGCCTCAAGATCATCCGTGGTCTGAGCGATTGCACCGCTAGCGAAAATCAAGGCCGATCCTGCGAGTACGGTAGGGAGGTATCTCATGGGTAATTCCTTCGATCATGTGTCCCCTGTGCGCTCAACATCGGCCCAAACCGACCGCAAGCAAACGGGTGCGAGGCCAAATGTGTCAGAAAGAAGGCGGAAAATAGGGACACGTCCCTCACACAGGACGAACGGAGTGTAGGCGCCGGTTTCGAAGCCCGACGCTTACCCTGTGTCGCATCATATCGAGGCAGCGAGCCCTAGCCGTGCCGCTCGCGGCGCACCTCGCGCTGACCGATGTCGCGGCGGCAGAAGCCGTCGGGAAACTGCACCGCGTCGACCGCTTCATAGGCCGCAGCCTGCGCTTCGGTTGCGGTGGCGCCTTTCGCGGTGACGTTGAGCACCCGCCCCCCATTGGCGACGAGCCGGCCGCCGTCGCGCTTCGTACCCGCGTGGAAGATTTTCGCCCCATTCTCCTCGGCGCTGTCTAAGTCGATCTCGCCGCCCTTTTTCGGTGTGCCGGGATAGCCTTCCGCTGCCATCACCACGGTCAATGCGAAGTCATCGCTCATCCGGGGCGCTTCGATCTCGCCAAGGCGGCGTTCGGCACAGGCAAGCATCAGCTCGACCAGATCGCTCTCGAGCCGCATCATCAGCACCTGACATTCGGGATCGCCGAAGCGGACATTGTATTCGATCAGCTGCGGGCCGCTTTTCGTCAGCATCAGCCCGGCATAGAGCACACCCGAATAAGGCATGCCTTCTTCGCGCATGGTGCGGACCGTGGGCTCGATGATTTCGCGCATGGCCTGATCGCGCAGCTTGTCGGTCAGTACCGGTGCGGGCGAATAGGCGCCCATCCCACCCGTGTTGGGGCCTTCATCGCCATCGCCCACGCGCTTGTGATCCTGCGCGCTGGCGAGGGGGACGATGGTCTCACCATCGGTCAGCGCAAAGAAACTCGCTTCCTCGCCGGTGAGGAACTGCTCGATCACCACTTCCGAACCCGCACTACCGAAGCGGCCGTCGAACATTTCGGAAAGAGCGTGCTGCGCTTCTTCACGGGTTTCGGCGATCACCACGCCCTTGCCTGCGGCCAGGCCATCGGCCTTGAGCACGAAGGGCGCATCGAATTTCTTGAGCGCGCCCCATGCCGCTTCCAGCGAGGTGCAGCGCTCGAACCGTGCGGTGGGAATATTCGCCCGCTCGCACAGATCCTTGGTGAAGCCCTTGCTGCCTTCCAGCTGGGCCGCAGCCCTGGAGGGGCCGAAGCTGAGCACGCCCGCGTCCGCGAGACTGTCTGCCAGCCCCTCGACCAGCGGGCCTTCCGGGCCTATCACAACGAGACCGATCGAATTTTCCTCGCAGAACTTGACCACGGCGGCATGGTCGCTGCTATCGAGCGGAGCGCATTCGGCGCATTCTTCCATGCCGGGGTTGCCGGGGCTCGCCCACAGCTTGTCACACTTGGGCGATTGCGCCAGTTTCCATGCCAGAGCATGTTCGCGCCCGCCGCTGCCGAGCAAAAGGATATTCATGGCCGCCGATTTCCCGTCAAATTCCGAAGACGAAGGCTTGGTAGCGAAGCGTCGCCCCGGCGACAACGCCGAGCCGCTATCGATAAGCGAAATCTCCAACATCCTGAAGCGGACGGTGGAAGATCGCTTCGGTTTCGTGCGCCTGCGTGGCGAGCTGTCCGGCGTAAAGCGCGCGGCCTCGGGCCATCTCTACGCTGCGCTCAAGGACGAGAAGGCGGTGATCGATGCGGTAATGTGGCGCGGCAATACCCAGCGCCTGCCGTTCAATCCCGAGGACGGGCTGGAAGTCGTGGCTTCCGGCAAGCTCACTACATACCCCGGCCGCAGCAAGTACCAGATCGTCATCGAGCGGATGGAACTGGCAGGCGAGGGCGCATTGCTGGCGCTGCTGGAAAAGACCCGCGCCCGCTTGGCTGCCGAAGGCCTGTTCGATGAACAGCGCAAGCGCCCGCTGCCCTTCCTCCCGCGCACCATCGGCGTGGTGACTTCGCCCACCGGCGCAGTGATCCGCGATATTCTCCACCGCCTGGCCGACCGTTTCCCGAGCCGTGTGGTGGTGTGGCCGGTGCTGGTGCAGGGCCAGGGTGCCGCTTCACAGGTGGCCGGGGCGGTGCGCGGGTTCTCCGCCATGCCCGAAAATCATCCCGATCGGCCCGATCTGGTGATCGTCGCGCGCGGCGGCGGCTCGATCGAGGATTTGTGGAGCTTCAACGAGGAAGAGGTCGTGCGCGCAGTCGCCGATTGCACGATCCCCACGATCTGCGCGGTAGGGCACGAAACAGATACGACGCTGGCCGATTTCGCGGCTGACCGCCGGGCGCCCACGCCCACAGCGGCGGCTGAAATCGCCGTTCCGGTGCGGCACGAACTGGCCGCGGGACTGGCCGATTTCGGTGCGCGGAGCAGGCGTGCGATCATCCGTCCGGTCCAGTTGGGGCGCGAACGGCTGGAAGCCCGAACCGACCGGCTCCCCACGCCCGAGGCTCTGCTGCAGCCGCAGGCGCAGAAGCTCGACGACCAGGCAGAACGTCTCAAGCGCGGTCTCCGCGACCGTACGGCGCAAAGCCGGGAGCGGCTGGGCAATCTCCGCCTGTCACCTTCGGTGCTGCGGGGCGGTCTGAGAGAGGCGCGCGGAAAGCTCGAAAGTGTGCGGCTGGAACCGGTACTGGTCCGGCGACCGCTGGCCGAAGGGCGTGAACGACTGGCTGGTCTCGGACGCGTCATGCATTCGCTCGATCCCGATACGGTTCTGAAGCGCGGCTACGTTCGCGTGACGGGCATCGAGGGTGGGACGCTCACCGACAAGGCAGAGGCGGCCAAGCATGCCAGCCTGATCCTCAAATTCCGCGACGGTGATCTACAGGTCTCGACCGGCAATGTCCCAGCCACCGCGCCTGCGCCCCAACCGCGCCGCAAACCGCCGAAGTCCGGAACGCCGCCGACGCAGGATGATTTGTTCGGCTAGACGCAGCCTGCTAGGATGATCCCATGCTGATGAACAAGAATTCCTCGTCCGGCGAGGCGAAATTGCACTACGGTCCCAACGGCTTTCGCGTGTTGCGCACCGGAAACCACGTATTCTGCGCGGCCAGCGGGGTCCCGATACCACTGGAAGAACTGCGCTACTGGTCCGTCGATCACCAGGAAGCCTATGCGACACCCCAGCTGGCGACGGAGCGGCTGAAACCGTGAGATTGCACCGGGTCGCGCCGTTTCTCCTTCTTTTGACAGCCGCTTGCGCGGTGTCCACGCCGCAAGCCGATATCATGACAGCGGGCAGGGATGAGCCGGTCCAGCCGGTGCGCCCTGCTCCGCCGCCTGCGCCCACTCCACTACCCGCCCCTACGCAGCCGCCGGTTCCGCAGCGTGCCGCTTTCACCTATCAGGGCGAGCTTGAGCAGGGCGGATGGCTCCGCGGCCGCGCACCCAGCGAAATTGTGTCCGCCACCCTTGGCGACACCGATCTGAGCCTGGACGATGATGGCTATTTCTTTGCAGCTTTCGACCGCGATCAGGAATCGACCATCCGCCTCAGCGCTACGCGTGCCGACGGGCAGGTTATTGCCGAGACTCTTTCCATCAAGCCTCGCGACTGGAACATCGAGCGCGTCAATGTCGCGCGCCGTGCCGGCGGGGCATCGGAAAGCTTCATGCAGCGCCGCCGCCCCGAACTCGAGGCGATCTGGAATGCGCGGCAGGAAGAGACCGGTGCCGAGGGCTGGCGACAGGACTTCATCTGGCCGGTAACGGGCCGGATATCGGGCCGGTTCGGATCGCAGCGTATTTATCGCGGCGAACCGGGGAGCTATCATTCGGGACTCGATATCGCGGGCGGGTCAGGAACGACCTATGTCGCGCCGGCTGATGGGATTGTGGTGTTGAGCGAACCGGATTTCAGCCTGGAGGGTCAGCTACTCATCATCGACCATGGCCAGGGCCTAAACAGCGCCTTCCTGCATTCTTCCGAACTGTTCGTGCGCGATGGGCAGGAAGT
>CEVK01000416.1_pt1 | contig 12867 bp, 6 predicted proteins | sample 531501 | NCBI WGS metagenome assembly CEVK01 (sample SAMEA2623794, study PRJEB7988) | marine metagenome | biome: marine biome (ENVO:00000447); feature: mesopelagic zone (ENVO:00000213); material: "saline water (ENVO:00002010), including plankton (ENVO:xxxxxxxx)" | depth 740 m | reverse complement strand
TCGTTCACGGCGTCATCCACCATGTTCTGCACAGCGTCCAGATTGGATACAGATGCACCACTGGCCATAGCTATGCCACCTGCGTCAATAATTTCCTCCGCCACAGCTTCTGAGGCCGACTTCGAACCACCGGTACCATCAACGCTACCGCCCAAGTCATTGACTATTACCTTAGCGCCACGGCGACCCAACTCCAAGGCATGCTGTTTACCCAAGCCTCCACCGGCTCCTGTAACTATCGCAACCCTATCTTTAAAACTAATGGTCATAGGTAGTCCTCTCTGTACGTTTCCAATCTAAGGTTTTTCAGTTTTGTTTAAGAATTAATCTGTCTAAACGTGGCGGGATTCTATGAACATTGAGTGTAGGAGTAAATCTCTAGGTTACATTGAATTACCCCAACACCAGTCGGGAAAATTGGTTATCATCGCTGGGCAAAAATACCGTTAGTAAAGAATCATGACTAATATTAAGCCTGTACCGGCAGCTACTGTGGTGTTAGTGCGGGAATCTCAAGTGCATTCTGATATTGAAATTTTATTGCTTAAACGGAATTCGCGTCTTGTATTTCACGGAGGTCACTGGGTGTTTCCTGGGGGCAGGATTGATGCTGAAGATTATAAAAGCAGTAGAAGAGATCTCGTATACCCTGCGGCCTTGAAGGCAGCTGTCCGTGAAACCTGGGAAGAAGCAGGCATCGAGATAAGTGAAGAGCAGCTCATACATACGGCTCACTGGACTACACCTCCAAAGCAACCGAGACGTTTCAGTACCTGGTTTTTTGTATGCCCACTCTATGACCAGGTCTCTGTAAGGGTGGATAATGATGAAATTCTCGAGCACCGTTGGATTACACCCGGAGCCGCGTTGGCGGAAGCTGACGAGGAAACTATAGTGTTGCCTAGGCCAACTAGAGTAACACTGCAAGATATTGCCCTTCACCGGACGCTCAAAGAGCTTGTTGCGGCTGTAACTGAAGGTAATATTAAGGTTTTCCCAAAAGACTCTAAACATTACCGCCCATTCGAAATGGGATACAGTGCATCCCGCTAGGTTAAAAGTCTTTCTTATCAATAGCGTCCTTAAGTAAACAATTGTTGTAAATTCAATAATTTCCGTTAGCTGAATCGAGTATCAGTTCACTTGACTGTTTTAGCTTGTATTTGTCCGCAATCTGGCCTTTAAATCCTTGCTTTTCAGTGCGGGTTAATGGGATAGTTAATACCGTGTAAATGGAAAGATCTACCGGCTTTAATAGTCAGTTGAGGCGCATGATTGCGTTAGGTAGCGTAGTTTTTAAGAGGCGTTTCCCCAGAGCTGATAGTTTTATTCGAGTAGATATCGTTGGGCTGTATAGATTTCTATTAGGAACAGCCCTGTAATCGTAAGTAAGTCATCATACATATTAGACTGAAGAGCCTCTATGTCTTCCTCCACATTCGAAAGTCTTCGAGCTACCCTTAAGAATCTGCGCCGGCGTCGCCGTAATCTATTCATTCTAAAGCAGGGCAGCTTCTTTGCCATTGGTACCGCGCTACTGATTTTATTGGTAAGCGCTGTATCAATATGGACAGATCTGGATAAAGCGGGAACTATATTCCTATTTGCTTTATCTCTGGCTGGATTTGCAACATTAATATGGCGCTTGGTGTGGCTTCTAAACAGGAGGCACACAGATGATCGGCGTCTTGCTCACTATGTTGAAGATCACATTCCTGATCTGGAACAACGCCTCATCACTTCGCTGGAATTCAGTGAAAAAGATTTAATTCAAGGCAAACGGGGCGTTTCGCAACAGTTTATCCAACAGCTCTGGCAGGATGCTCAAGATCATGTTCAACAGCAACAACATGAAGTTGAAACAGTAACACCCGCCCGGAGTTCTTGGATATCGTTTGCTTCAGCAGTCACCATAGTGGGTTCGGTGGCTGTTCTCTTCGTTACTTCAGACTTGCTGTTGAATGCAGTCAGCAGGTTGGCATGGCCTTTTTCCATCGAAGAGCCGGTTCGGCTGGTAGAGGTACTTGCAGATATCCAAGTTAGTGTGGAGCCAGGCGATATTGAAATGCAGCGCGGGGATGGTGTAACCATTGCCGCACGTGTGACCAATGCTGTCCCGGATTTTATCAATCTGCGACTGCAAGACGATAATCTAAACTGGCGGGATGTATCTATGCCGCGTGACCGAACTGGTAACGAGAGCGCCACCTACAGTTACTTTATCCCTTCGCTTGTTGAGGACACCACGTATTATGTAACTTTTAGTGAGCGTGGTGAACAGAGTTCGCCTCAATATCAGATCAGCTTGTTTGACCTTCCTCGGGTCGAGCAAATAGCTCTTGCCTTCGATTATCCTGAGTACACTGGCATAGAGGATATGGTGGAAGAGGACAGCGGAGACATGATTGTACCGGAAGGAACTCGTGTCGAATTCCTGGTTACTTTCAACAAAGCTATAGCAAGGGCTCACGTGGAGTTCGATGAGAGCTACAATACAGACGAGGAAGCGATCAGTACGACAGCTACATACGAAGATATTCAGCTAAGCATTGAGGGCAACACTGGCAGTGGTACATTCATGGTTAACCAAGATGGAGTGTATCGTATTCAAGCCACTGACTTCTCAGATTTAGAAAGTCAGAATCCATTGGATTATTTTATTCGTGCCATTGAGGACACCCCACCTGAATTAGCTCTGCAACGACCAGGCCGAGATCAGGATGTGATGCCTCTGGAAGAAGTTGTGCTAGAAGCCAGTGCAAGTGATGACTATGGGCTCAGCGAATTTAAACTGAATTACAGTGTGGTGGGTAGCGGTGAAGTAGAAGTTGACTTTCTCGGGGAAGCTAACTCGCGAAGTGCGGACGGAAAAGAGCTTATATACCTGGAAGATTTAGAAGTACAACCGGGTGATTTCGTGAGCTACTTCCTGACTCTTACGGATAATAATACTTTAGAGGGGCCATCCGAAGTTATATCTGATATCTACTTCCTGCAAGTTATTCCCACTGACCAGGAATTTAGACGCAATGGAGGTGGTGGAGGCCAAGGGGGTGGTGGAGGCCAAGGGGGTGGCGGCGACAGCAGCGCATTGGTCTCTATACAGAAAGATATAATTGCGGCCACTTGGAAACTAAAGAACAGACAGGGACAGGTATCTTCAGATGAGTTTAGCAACGACGCCGAGATAATTGCTGAATCACAAAAAGAAGCAACCGGGCGAGCTCGTATGTCCATAGACCGGTTAGCTGAGCGGCTAAATTTTTCTGACGATACGTACGATTCTGCCGTAGAAAATTTATCTTTGGCCATCGAGCAAATGAACGTGGCTGCAGATGAGCTTGATCTTGAACAGATTACCAGTGCTCTAGAACCGGAACAGCTTGCCCTGCAATTTATTCTGCGGGCCGAAGCCAGTATTAACCGCACTAACGTTAGCATGCAACGTGGTGGTGGCGGCGGCGGTGGTGGCGGAGCACGCCAGGAACGCGAAGATTTAAGGGAATTGTTTGAAATGGAAATGGGTCAACTGGAAAATCGTTATGAGACACCGAACAGTGCTGGTGGTGGGAACCGAGAAAATCAGGAAGAAGTGAATAAGCTGGAAGAATTGGCGCGCCGCCAGGAAGGCCTTACAAGAGCGCAACGCAATCTTGCGCGGCGCGAAGACCAGATGACAGAAGAACAAAAACGCCGGGAACTCGAACGGCTGATGCGCCAACAGGAACAGCTAAGTCGTGAAGTGGCGCAATTGGCGCAGCAGATGTCGCGTGGTCAGCAGAGTTCATCTTCGCCATCTCAAAGCGGCCAACAGTCCCAATCCCAATCCCAATCTCAATCTTCGTCAGGGGGTAGCCCTTCAGGTGGCTCGCAACAACAGACAGCTCTGCAGCGGGCTGCTCAGCAAATGCAGGAAGCTTCCCAGAGTGAAACGGCTTCCATAGCTGCTGCTCGGAGTCAGAAAGCCTTGGAGAACCTGCGAGAGGAACAACGCGAACTCAATGAGCAGGGTGAGCGGTCGGTGAATCAATTGGCACAAAACCTAGGTCAGCGTGGCCAACAGTTACTAGAACAACAACGCCAGTTGCAGGAATCGTTGCAAGATGCAAGTCGTCAGCAAGGTCTAGGTCAGACTCGGCAATCAGTGCGTCGAGATGAGAGCATGCAAGGACTGATTGAAGATCAACAGCAACAGCAGCGTGACCTCGAAGAAATCGAAGACATGTTACGAGCCATCATAGCTCGTGGTGATAACGATGATCAGCGCTTAATGTCACAGGCTCAAGCAGCCTCAAGGGAACTACGCCCAATAAGGGAAGAAATGGCAACTAGCAACAGGGTGCTGCGCAATGGCATGGTAAATCTATCAGTCGACATCGAACGCGAGCTTGAGGAACAGATTGAAGAGTTTGCCAGGAGTCTTGCAGCACTTAGTCCGTCTCAGGGAGATTCCGCGTCTGATCAGATTCAACAGGCAGCACGCGATGTGGAAGCTTTGCGCGAACAAATTGAGGAGTTGGAACAACAAGCGCTAGCATTTAACGAAGCTGGACAGCAACCAGGCGGCGGCGCTCCTTCAGTGCGTGAACTTAGGGAACAACTACAGCGATCACAGGAGCTAGCCCAATCTCTTCAGCAACAACTACAACAACAGGCGCAAGCTGGTGGTCGCCAGCCTGGGAGTCAGTCAGGACAGGGGAATCCTCAGGGAGGACGCCAACAAGTAGGTGGGGCTAGAGGGACCAATGAAAACCGGATTGGCGGAAGTGGCGAAATCCGTACTGATGGCAATAACCTGCCCTGGGGAAATGCGCGATCTATCCGTCAACAGTTAACGCAACAGGACATAGAGGAATTTCTTAATCAACCAGATTTGTTTAGACAACTATTGGAACCGATTCTTGAACTCGAAGGTGCCCTCCGAGCCCAGGCGGAATTGGACAACATCAATAACAAGTTGTTTGCCACCGCTGATGAGGATATTCCAGACGAATATCGCGAATTGGTAGAAAATTACTATCGTGTATTGTCAGAAAACCCGGGGACTGCTGACCAGGCCCAGTAGTAATGCAATACACCATACCCAATCTGTTCACTTCGATAGAAGAAGGCACTTTCAGTTTTGCCTACGGAATAAGTCCCTATCTGTTCTCGTTTCTTGTAGCGCTCATTGTGGGCGCGGTGTGGCTAACCTACCTAAGAACGACCAGACCCCTTTCAACTGCCTGGAAAACGTTCTTTGTAGTGACCCGCTCCAGCGTACTAGTTATCTTGCTGTTCTGCTTGTTAAGACCTGTCATTACTACGTTTCAGGTAGCTCCTCAAGAAACCTATCTCGGGATGCTAATAGACGATTCCCAGAGCATGTCGATCGAGGATTTGGATGCAGGTCAATCGCGCCGGCAGGGTATTGAGGAAAATATATTTAGAAACGGATTGGTCGATGAACTTTCCGAATCTTTCCAAATTCGCACTTTCCGTTTCGATAAAGAAACCCAACGTATAGCAGGGGTAGATGGATTAACCGAGGAGGGAACAGCATCCTCTATCGACCAGGCCCTTAAGTATGTGGATGACCAATTAAATGGACTACCACTGGGTGGCTTAGTTCTGGTTACCGATGGCGCCGATAATGGCGAGAACGATCCGGTAAATCAGGCTCAAGATTTTGGCAATCGTCAGATTCCTATCTTTACCGTAGGAGTAGGCCAGGAAGAGATACCTCAAGATATCGGCATTGTTGATGTAACTGCAGCGAAAACTGTTCTCGAAGGCTCAGTATTCAATGTTTCTGTTGCCTTAGATCACCGCGGCTATGAAGGTCAGGAAATAGAATTATCTATCATGGATAGAGACAATCAGGTTGAGTCCGAGGTAGTGATTTTGGGAGCAGAGGGAGTACCACGACGTTATGAACTCCAGTTGAATCCAGAACGACCAGAGCTAATTGTGTATGATCTTGAGGTCGAGCTGCAAAGCGGAGAGATAATTGAACAAAACAACAGTTATAGTTTTCTAGTAGACAATACTGAGAAGCCACCGCTGGATATTCTCTATATTGAAGGACATCCTCGTAACGAGTACAAGTTCATTCGGCGTGCCGTCGAAGATGATCGCTCCTTGCGACTAGCAACTTATCTGCAAACCGGACCTGAAAAATTTTATCGCCAGGGCGTCGAGTCGCCAACGGAACTCAGCAGTGGCTTTCCTAGGGACAAGGAAACCTTATATGAGTATGAAGCCATTATTCTTGGAGACATTGAAGAAAACTTTTTTAACGCAGATCAGCTCCAGATGATCGAGGACTTCGTAGCGGAAAGAGGTGGTGGCTTTCTGATGAGCGGTATGGTGGATGTAGAATTCATTAGCTCTCCAATAGCCGATATATTGCCGGTAACGCTAGTAGAAGAGAATTTCCTACCACCTCATCTTCGTGGTGGAATCCGTCGTGGCGATCACCCGACTGGGGAATTGTATTTCCCTAGGCTGACCAATAATGGTGAATTCTCTCCCCAGCTGCGTCTCTCAACTGACGATTCGGAAAATCTAAATTTATGGAGACAATTCCCTGAACTGCAGGGCGTATATGTCACCGGGCGTATCAAGCCTGGTGCGACCGTCCTTCTTGAACATCCATTATTGCAGTATCAGAACCAGGCTTTGCCAATTATCGCGTCGCAGCGCTACGGAAGTGGTCGCAGTATGTCTGTTAACACCGCTAGTACATGGCGATGGCAGATGATGCAGCCCTCTGCTGACCTGTCTCATGAAACCATCTGGCGCCAGGTATTGCGGTGGCTAAGCGCCACAGCTCCGGAACGTATTACGATAGAGTTCGATCAGGAGTTCTATAATGTGGGCGACGAGGTTAATGTTACGGCCCAGGTTTTAAATGATCAGTACGAACCGGACAACGATGCAGCCCTTTGGATGCAAACTACTAATCCAATGGATCAGACCACAGATATTCCTATGGAATGGAATATCGAAGAGGAGGGTGTATACGGGGCCAGTTTTACCGTGGAAGATGAGGGAGTCTATAATCTGCTGGTAGATGTAGCTAGTGCAGCAGGAGGCGCCAGTGCAGATAGCTCAGAAAAGCGAGCAGCATTTGTTGTCACTCCGTCGCTACGGGAGTACACCAATGCTGAGATGGATGCCGGCCTTCTAGCTCGTATTGCCAACGCCAGTGGTGGCAGCTACTTTAGTCTCGCTGAATCGGACGGCCTCGCTGATGCTGTCGAATTTACCCCCAATGCGTATTCACGGGAGGTTCAGATTGATCTGTGGGATCAACCTTGGTTACTGGGTTTGTTGATCCTGATAATGTGCATAGATTGGATAGCAAGGCGTATGCGTGGGCTTTCGTAAGACGAAGATTGGGAAAAGCCGAATGGTGAGTTGTGGATTTATGAGAAATATCAAAGCATTGGTTGTCATTATGACTCTTTTTGGAATGAGTGCTCAGGTTCTTGCTCAGCCCTCAGGGCTGGAAAATGGTAGTAACTTTTTTCTGGATAGCGCCAATTCCACCAAGTACGCCGTGATAATGGTGGGACCCTCAGTGGGTGAGGAAAATAAATCGAAATTCCGGCAATGGGCGTTTTCCTTACACGATATCTTAGCTCGGGATTATGGCTATAGCTCTGACACTATAAGTCTGTTGTATGATCGGGGACAAACCGATTTTACTGGAGGTGAGCGTGTAGATGGTGCATGTGATCGAGCTGGAATTGAACAGGGACTAAAAGATCTAAGGGAACAAGTCGAACCCGGTGACCAGATCACCTTATATCTGATTGGACACGGATCCGGGTCTGAAGAAGAGGCAAAGTTCAATATTGTCGGCCCGGATATTACAGGTCTCGAATTTGCTGAGTTGCTTGATCAATTCGATGAACAAGACATCGCCATTATAAACACGACCAGTGCGAGTTACGGTTTTTCGGCCTCGCTTTCAAGTGAAGGACGAGTGGTAATTTCATCAACTCGATCTCCTTCGGAGCGCTACGATCCCGTATTTTCACGGTATTTCATCGAAGCGCTGGATAACCGCAATGGGGATCGGGACAAGAACAATCGGGTATCGATGCTAGAAGCGTTTGAGTACGCTAAGAGCAATGTTGAAGCTTGGTACGAGGAACAGGGTAGGTTGGCATCCGAACATGCCGGTCTAGATGACAATGGTGATGCGCTTTTTGCTCTGGAGCCTAACTCCGACGCAATAGATGGTAGGCTAGCGGAGATTGCGTACATCGATACCTTGGTCGACAGCCAAGCGGACTTGTCTCGGGAGCAATTAGCTCTTAAAGCCAGAATGCAGGAATTAGAGCGCACTGTTTTTATATTGCGAGGGCGCAAGGCTGATTTTCTGGAAGCTAATTATTGGCAACAAATGGAAGAACTTTTGGTGGAACTAGCTCGGACAACGGGGAAATTCAATGAAACTCTTTTACCGTAAAACAATGACTGAGCATATCAAGAAAGACTTCTTACTGGTGTTTTGTGTTCTTGTTGTTCCGTTCAGCGTGTTTGGTCAGGGGAATCAGACCAACACTGGAGAAGCACCCTTGTTGCGTGGTGAGCAACTTTTGTTAAGTGGTTCTTATGCTGCAGCCAGTGACGTATTCCAGATGGCAGATGGACTTGACCGTAATGACGGCTTGGTGGGGGCCAGCAAAGCCTTCTTCATGATGGGTAACTTCCGAGAGGCGATGCGAGTTCTAGAAGAGGCGATTGAAGATAATGACTATGCGCGTTTTCCCATACTCAGTACTCAGTTAGCTGAGGTAAAAAGATCTATAGGTCAGTCCCAGGAAGCATTATTTATACTCGAGGAAGTAGTCCAGGGTATGGATACTCCACCCGTGAGGACTCTAGTACAGTACGGTAGTCTCTTAAAATTTGTCGGTCAGAAACAAGCCTCATATCAGTTCCTTGATCAGGCTGTTCAACAATATAACAACGGACTGGTTTTCTCTTCCGAAGATGTTGGCATGGTCGCCCTCGCAAGCTGGCTCATGGATAATTTTCACGATGCCAATAGTCTGTTTAACGAGTCCATTCGTGCTAACCCCAATAATCTTGAAGCCCATGTTTTGTGGGGGGACCTGTTTCTCGAGAAATATAATGCCAGCGATGCTGAGCGCTCTTACCAAGAGGCTCTGGAAATCAACAGTCGCTATACACCTGCCCTGGTCGGAATCGCCAGAGTAGTTGGAGATGAGCGGGCCCTGCAGCGGGCTCTGGCTATCAATCCAAATTTTGTTCCCGCGCTAGAGACGTATGGCCAATTACTGATGATGAATAGTCGGGAAGATGAAGCTCAGAATTATTTTGATCAAGTACTTGCACTTAACCCTGAATCCCTAAAAACACTTAGCACCTTAGCTGCCGGCGCCGCTCTTAAAGAGCAATCTGAGGAGTATGAAAGATATCGAGCACGAGTTGAGGCTTTCAGCCCCAATAATTCCCAGTTTCTGGGAGACATTGCTGATGCCTTTGGAAACAACTACTTATTTGAGGAGGCTGTGGAGTACGCTAGGGCCGCGATTGAAGCAGATCCACAGTACTGGCAGGGTTATACGCTATTGGGTAGTAACCTGATTCGACTAGGCGTGGAGGAGGAGGGCAAGGCCAGCCTGGAAATAGGATTCGAAAATGACCCATTTAATGTTATGACATCGAATATGCTGAAGGTCTTCGATACCCTTGAAGGCTACACAACGCAGGAGAGCGGTCATTTTAAAGTACACATGAGCGAGAATGATGCTCACATCCTTTGGCCGTACTTAGAGCCGCTATTGGAAGAGAGCTGGGATACTCTGACCGTGAAATATGGCTTCGAGCCTGAAGGGCCTATCCTTATTGAGATATTTGAAAACACTGAAGACTTCGCCGTACGCTCGGTCGGTCTGCCAGATATTGGGCCACTAGTGGGCATATGCTTCGGAAAAGTAATTACTTTGATTTCACCTGACACCCTTTCAGCGAACTGGCAAGAGATAGTCTGGCATGAATTTATGCACGTAATAACCTTGCAGATGACTAACAATCGCATGCCGCGATGGCTATCAGAGGGTATATCGGTATGGGAAGAACGAGAGGGTCGCTCTTACTGGGGCAGGTCACAAGGTCTGGACCTTGTGCGTGCTGCCAGTGAAGACAAACTATTGCATGTCGCCGAGCTTAATTCTGGCTTCTCAGGAGCTCGTAATAGTGCTGACCTCGGGTTTGCCTACTTTCAGTCCTACTTGGTAGTTGACTACATCTCTGAGAATTACGGTTTCGATAAGCTGGTTGAGCTGGTTAAACAATATGCATTTATAAAGGAAGACAGTGAGCGATTCTCCGAAGTCTTTAATCTTTCCCTTGACGAATTCGATCGCGGTTTTCGTTTGTGGATAGATCAACGCGTGGAAGAAATAAATCTATACGTGCATTCCGAAGATATGCCGGATGAGGGAGACGGTCATGGTCATGGCATCCGCGAAAATTCGAGTGCTATCTTGGCCGAGCTATACAATAATGCTTCATTGAAGCAACACATGCGCTCCCGTATCGACGAAAATGAGCGGGATTTCCAGGCCCACCTGCAGTTAGGCATAGTGTTATTCAAGGAAGAGAATTTTACTGAAGCGAAAATTTCCTTAGAGCGAGCTTATGCGCTGCTGCCTGCCTATACCGGTTACCCGAGTCCAGCGCTTGTGCTCTCACAAATTTACGAGAAAGAAGAAAACCGAGAGGCTCAGCTGCAATGGCTGGAGATTCTGTTAGAGAATCTACAGCACGACTATGACTCAGCGATGATTTTAGCGGATGCTGCGCTCGAGGAAGGTAACTTTGAAAAGACGGCTTATTATATTGACCGGGCAATTCAAGTGGATCCCTACAGATCTGACGTGCATGAATTGAAAGCGCTTTATGCTGATAGAATTAACGACAGTGACTTGGCTGTCACCGAATATGAAGTGCTTATGAGGCTAGAAATCAATGACCCAGTTGAAGCCCATACCAAATTAGCTGAAGCCTACCTGCGCAATGGTCAGGCTGCTAAAGCCAAGCAGAATGTATTATACGCCCTGGAAATAGCACCGAGTTTTCAACGTGCGCAGCAGGTCTTACTGGAATCTGTTGACAGGGAAACGAACTAAATTGCGGCGAAATATCAGTCAAATATGTTTGTTGTGCGCCAGCCTGACTTTGTCATCACAGCTGCTAAATGCACAGGTGCTGGAATTTGGAAATGATGAGGATCTTTCGGTTTATGGTAACGAGATCACTGAGTTTACCTGGATGCGTGGTCAGTATACTAATCATGCGGGAGGCATGGGTGGTTTCGGGTTTCGGCGCCGGGGTGGCTGGTGGGACACGGACTATCCAGATTCTGATGAAAACTTTTTGAGAGGTGTTCAAAGATATACTAATGTAGATACAAATCCCCGTAATCATGCCTATATCAAGCTCACTGATCCGGCTCTGTTCGAGCACATCTTCTTGTACATGAATTGGAAAAGGGTTCCCATCGGCTCGTCTTATTCAGGTCCTAATTTTTCTCCCGAAGAAATTGAAGTATTAAGAGAATTTATGTTCCGTGGCGGATTCGTTATGGTCGATGATTTCTGGGGGCAGCCGCACCTCGATGATATGTATATGGAGATGGGGAAAATCTTCCCTGATAGGGAAATAGTTAAACTGGATACCAATCACGAGATTTTCCATATCTTTTTTGATATTGATCAAGTCGCCCAGGTGCCCGGTCGCATGGTTACCTGGGATTTTGGGGGGTTTATGAGGTTGGACGACCCTGCCTACCCTCCAGAAATTTATGCAGTGCTGGATGACGATGGTCGAGTGATGATGGTTGCCAACTACAATACCGACCTTGGTGATGGCTGGGAACACACATTCTATGGCCCTTATCCAACCAAATACACGAATGAAGCCTATAAGATTGGCATCAATTTTTTAATCTATGCATTTAGTCATTGAAAAAAGGGAATAACATATGACAGAAACAGAACAAATTTTAGAAGTTGAGAATCAGGATGATTTAGCGTTAGTTAAGCGGATGCAGGAAGGCAGGGAAAAAATTGTTGCCGAAATAAAAAAGGTAATCATAGGGCAAGAAGCTATCGTCGATGAACTGTTGATTGCTTTGTTTGGAGGGGGCCATGTTCTGGTGACTGGTGTACCTGGATTGGCGAAAACACTATTGATCAAGACCGTTGCCGATATTCTGCAAGTGGATTTCAGTCGGATCCAGTTCACCCCGGACCTCATGCCCGCAGATGTAGTAGGTTCAGAAGTAGTAGAAGAAAGTGAAGGTGGTCGTACGCTGAAATTCGTCAAGGGACCTATTTTTACCAACATTCTACTAGCAGACGAAATTAATCGAACGCCTCCTAAGACTCAATCTTCGTTGTTGGAAGCGATGGAGGAAAGGCAGGTTACTGCCGCAGGCGTAACCCATTCGATGGCGCAACCTTTCTTCGTACTGGCTACTCAGAATCCGATTGAGCTGGAGGGCACCTATCCCTTACCCGAAGCCCAGTTGGACCGCTTCATGTTCAAGATTGAACTTGGATACCTTTCTGAAGCCGACGAGATAACGGTTGTCAGACAGACCACTCAGACTCACGAAGAGGCTCTTGAGCATCCTCTCGGCGGAGAAGATATCCTTGAATTTCAGCGTATTGCGCGACAGGTGCCGGCTGCGGAAGCTGTTATTCAGTATGCCGTGAGGTTAGTGCATGCGTCTCGTCCACAGAATGAGTTTTCCCCAGATTTCGTGAAAGACTGGGTAAGCTGGGGTGGAGGCATACGCGCCTCCCAGAATTTGATTTTGGCCGGTAAGGTGAGAGCTTT
>CEVK01053443.1_pt1 | contig 12983 bp, 12 predicted proteins | sample 531501 | NCBI WGS metagenome assembly CEVK01 (sample SAMEA2623794, study PRJEB7988) | marine metagenome | biome: marine biome (ENVO:00000447); feature: mesopelagic zone (ENVO:00000213); material: "saline water (ENVO:00002010), including plankton (ENVO:xxxxxxxx)" | depth 740 m | reverse complement strand
ATGATGCCTGTTGCAGCCCACAATATCCTGCAGTCCATCTCGCTCTTGGCCGCATCGGCTCACAATTTCGCCGACCAGTGCGTACAAGGGATCACCGCGACTACCCGCGGGCCGGACATGGTGGAGAAAGGGCTTATGCTGGGCACGGCCCTGGCACCAGCCATCGGCTACGACGCGGCAGCGTCCATCGCGAAAGAGGCTTCGGCCAAGGGTACGACTATCAGGGAAATGGCCAAGGAAAAGACAGAACTGTCTGACGCGGAATTGGATGTACTGTTGAAACCGGAGAGCATGACCGAGCCCGGTATCGGGGCCGGTGGGCCCGCAGGTGGAGGCTAACGACTAGGTCCCTGCGACATCATCGCTAAAGAGTGGCAGACCTTGCTCGGTTGCCCGCATGAGGCATTCCATGCAGCGCTGACTTGCTGTATGACCGGCTGAGGACCACAGGTTCTCGGCGCGAAGGCCACAGAGGTAGTCCGGTTCCAGGTTCTCGATGCCGGTGTTCTCCAGATAATGGACTTGTCCGGTCTTGTTCTGGTTCACCCACCACCAGCGAGTGATGCTGGCGTCTAACTCGTCTAAGTAAGCCTTGAACTTGTCCTGCCACCCATCGCCGGGCATTATTACCAGCCAGCGACCATGTTCTGAGTCCGGATCGCGCTCGGCTTTCAGCTCGCCGGTTCTGATGTATTCACGGATCTCCCGCTGCGAGATATTCAGCCGACGGGAGGCTTCGATTATCGGTAATTTTTCCACGTGGACTCCGCTGATTCCTTCCGTGTGGGTGTCAGATCCTGTTAACTTACCGCATCCTTGGCAGGGGCAGGGTCTTCAATGGTGTCTGCCAGAGATCCGCCTGGCGGGACCATGGGATATACGTTCGTCGATGAGTCTACCACGAACTCGACCAAGAACGGACCGTCGTGGGCCTGGGCTTGGCGCAATGCGGGCAAAACCTCTTCATGTTCTGTAACTCTGACCGCACCCACTCCGTAGGCTTCAGCCAGTTTGATGAAGTCTGGACCATCTACCGGCACCGCTTTCAGGTGGCCGTCGAAATACATCTCTTGCCACTGTTTCACCATGCCCAGATGCCCATTGTTGACCAGCGCTATTTTCACCGGGAGCTTCTCTTCCGTTAAGGTGACCAGTTCCTGGAGGGTCATTTGAAAACCACCGTCACCAGCCACCACCCATACCGGTGCCTCCGGCTTGGCGACCTGGACACCTAGGGCCGCAGGCAACTCGAATCCCATGGCTCCGAGACCGCCGGACGACACAAAGGTGTTTTCGTGGTTGAAGGATAGAAATTGGGCTGCCCACATCTGGTGTTGGCCTACTCCGGTCACAATCGTGGTCTCAGGGTCTTCTTGCACCAAGGCATCCATGGCGCTTATGACCTGTTGGGGCTGGAGCATGTCGCTGGCGGGAATATTTAGAGAGGGATGGTCCCGCTTCAAGTTTTCGATGTATTGCATCCAATCGGGCCGGGGTGTGTTTGTTACCATGGGCGTTAGCTTTTGGAGGAGCGCTTTGGCGTCACCGACTAGCGGCACTTCCACGGGGACGTTGCGGCCTATCTGGGAGGAGTCGATATCCATGTGGATTATCCGGGCATGAGGGGCAAAGGTGTCCACTTTGCCAGTCACCCGGTCATCGAACCGCATACCCACACCTACGATGAGGTCGGCTTGGTCTACTGATAGGTTGGCCCAATACATCCCGTGCATTCCTAGCATACCCATGCTCAGAGGATGGCCGCCGGGGAAGCTGCCGAGACCTAACAGGGTGGTGATAACTGGGATTCCAGAGCGTTCAGCCAACGACAGGAGCTCTTTGTTGGCCCCGGATGTCATCACGCCGTGGCCGCTGATGATTAACGGTCTTTCGGCTTCGTTTATTAATCGGGCGGCGTCTTTAAGGCCTTCTAACGCGTCTTTGGAAACCTCTGGGGCCTTGGGAAGAGTGATTTCCGGGAACACTGCGTCGGTGAGTTCCATCTGGACGTCACGAGGAATATCTATTAGTACTGGCCCTGGTCGGCCGTCTTGGGAGATATAGAACGCCTCGTGGATCGTTTCGGCTAGGTCAGCGCTCGACATCACCATGAAAGTCTTTTTGGTAGTTGACGCGGCGATGGAACAGATGTCGCATTCCTGGAAGGCTTCGCTACCCAGGGCAGCGCGGGCGACTTGCCCGGTGATTGCGACCATGGGCACGGAGTCGGCCTTGGCGCCCATGATACCGGTGACCAGGTTGGTTGCGCCCGGGCCAGAGGTAGCGACGCATACGCCGACCTTGCCTGTGACTCTGGAATAGCCGTCGGCGGCGTGCGCGGCGGCCTGTTCGTGCCGTACTAATATGTGGCGCAACTGGGGGTAAGACCAGAGAGCATCGTAGAATGGGAGGATGGCCCCGCCAGGATAACCGAAGATTACTTCGACTCCCTCACGAAGCAGGCTTTCACAGATGATCTCTGCGCCTTTTAGCTTTCCGCTGGAATTACCGTTCAGATTCATAGCCGTTCAGCAGCCTCCATGAATGGTAGGACTTTCTCCTGCAGAGAAAGGAACCGGAAGATCCGCTGCCGGGCAATAAAAAAGCCCCATCCCAACATAGGGACGGGACGTTATATTCCCGCGGTACCACCCTAATTATCCCGAACTGCATCGGGACCTCTCTAGCAGGACACAAGCATGTCCCGTCTTTCTTAACGAGGGCACGAACCCCGGCCTGGCTTACTCACCCTCTTTCATCTTTAGAGGGGTTTCAACTGGCGGCTCCGGAGGGATTTTCGGTCAGCTTCAGCGCGCCTGCTTTCACCGTACCAGGCTCGCTAGGCGCCTACTTCTGCCTACTCGTCTCCATCTCAGCCTTTCGTGTAGAAGGTTACCAAATGCCCCTACCAGTGTCAATATTTCGTGCTAACCTTGAAGTGAAAGTTTCGGGAAAATATCCTGTTCCAGACGTATAACAGTTGATGGAATTACGTGCCATCTGTCGCGCCCCCTATGGTAGGATGACTTCTTGAAGGAGCAATATTTGTACCCGAACCCACAGCAACTTCCGCCGATTGTGCGGAGCAAAAGAAAGACCAAGGTAAAGGCGGTAACCCGTCCTGGCTCGCCGGTTGGCCTCTTCGGAAACATCTCCCAAAACCTTCATAAAAGTTTGTATTCCGGGCTGCACCCAGATGCGGGCCGTGTCCAACCTATTTCTAGCCACTATCCCACCATTTCAATCCACGCCCATGGTTCTCTGGGGACTGTCCCTTCTGGACGTTGTCATTCCGGTAGTTTCGTTCGGCAGGTCAGTCTGCTTCCTGGAGAGTCCATCGGCTACACTTTTAACCCCGAAAACGGCCTTATCTCGAAACCTCTGCCCAAAGGCCGGATGCTGATACTGACCAATCGAAGGGTCATGATGTTTGGCCAGAAAGATGGTGTCAGAGAGACGGTCCTGGTCCCATTGGAAGAGGTCAAAGCAGTCGCCGTAAACGCTGGACAGCGCAGCAAAGGTACGTTGTTCCAGGGCGGTATGATGATTGTTGCCGCTGTGTTCTTCTATGTGATATTAGCTTATTGGCTGACCGGCCGCATTGATGGTCCGACTGTGCCCATCATCCGCATGGACCTGGTCGCCTTTGTGGTTTTCTTGGCCATCTTGACTGGAATTACATTGCTGGCCCAGATGTACTTCACCAAGCCAGACGGCGAGGTGACCTTCCAAGGAGACGGCGTGAAGTTTACGTTCCCATTTCGGGGAGAGACAGCCGAGGATGAGATGTACATTTTAGTTAACGCGGCATTCATCGCCCGACAAACACTTAGCAGCGACGCCGAGTGGTCGGTTGATTAAAAGCCCTTATCCCAGTGGCAGCCCAGGACTAACGTCAATGCCCATCCCTGTTTCTTCGCCACGCTGGTATTGAAAGTAACCGCAGGCTGCAATCATAGCGCCGTTGTCAGTGCACAGAATCGGCGGAGGGATGATTACCGGCAACGGCGAGCGCTTGACGATTTCCTCGCGAAGCCTGGCGTTGGCTGTCACGCCTCCTCCTAGCACTAAGCCTTTAACCTTGTATTTGGCGGCCATCTCCACAAGCTTGGCGGAGATGACATCTACCACGGATTCCTGAAACGCAGATGCCAACTCGCGGACCATCCGCTCTTGGTCAATCCCATCTTCTGGAGATGGGTAGATTCCCCTGTCTTGGGCCATGTGAAGGAGGGCGGTTTTTATCCCGCTAAAGCTGAAGTCCAAGGTATCTTTCATCCAGGCTCTAGGCAGCTGTTCGTCGCCTCTAGCTCCCTCGGAAACCCGTTGAATCTCGGGTCCTCCAGGGAATCCCAAGCCGAGGATACGGGCGGCTTTGTCAAAAGCCTCTCCTGCGGCGTCGTCCCGAGTACGGCCCACCAACTTGTATTTACCGTGTCCTTCCATCAATAAAAGGTCAGTATGGCCCCCCGAAGCGACCAGGCAGGCCAGCGGAAAACCAGGGTCCTCTTCCAAGTTAGCTTTGGCCAGCCACGAGGCGTAGATATGCCCTTCCAGATGGTTCACTCCGATAAGCGGTATTCCCAACGAATAGGCGATGGCTTTGGCAGAGTTCACTCCGGTAATCAATGACCCGGCCAGCCCTGGACCATATGTGACGGCTATGGCGTCTATGTCTTCTAGGCCAAAGCCCGAATACGAAGCCGCTTGCTCCAGTACTGGAACCAAGTCCCGGACATGTTGCCGCGACGCAACTTCGGGCACCACTCCGCCGTGAGGTGAGTGCAACTCAGCCTGCGACGAAATAACGTTGGAGAGCAGTTTTCGGCCGTCTTCAACCACCCCTGCGGCAGTCTCGTCACAGGAAGTTTCTATACCCAGTATCTTTATTGCCATAACTTGTTTTCACCCGCATTTCCAAGAGCGGTTTTGAGTGTGTGTCATGCCTCGAGAGGCTTTCCGGATCCAACTTTACACTAATTTACGCCCGATGCTATCATCCTGAACAGGCCCGATATTGCCAAGAGGCAACTTCTCGTGGCCTTTGGAGGTGGCTTCCGCTTATGGATGCCGGTGATTTATGGCGATTAGCATTGTTAGCAGTATGTCTAGGTCTATCAGGTTTTTTCTCCGCGTCTGAGACTGCGTTCATCGCCCTTCCCAGGGCTCGTCTGATGCACTTAGTCCGCAGCGGACGGCCCGGCGCGGAGCGGGTCTCCCACATCATCCAGCGCCCTGAGCGATTCTTGGCGACCGTTCTTCTGGGCAACAACTTGGTGAACACTGCAGCCGCAGCTCTGGCCACGGTTCTGGCCTTGAACTTGATCACCAATAAATCGCTCTCTGTGTTGGCGGCGACCGGCGGTGTGACCGCCTTCCTCCTGTTGTTTGGAGAAACCCTGCCCAAGAACGTTGCCTGGCGGCGGTCTGAACGTGTTGCTTTCGTCGTTTCACGGCCGATTCGGTTGGTGGAATTGGCCCTATCTCCGCTGGTCACCCTGCTCCAGCTTTTCACCACAATGACTAACCGCCTTCTGGGAATATCTGCTGTGACGCCTCAAATGGGCGAGGAGGAGATACGTACCTTGATTGCCGCAGGCGCCCAGACAGGCACCGTGGAAGCCGGAGAAGCAGCTTTGCTAGAGAAAGTCTTTAGATTTGGTGACCGCCAGATGCGTGAGATTATGACGCCTCGTCCTGAGATAGTGTGGACCGAACAGGGCGATACCCTGAAAGAATTTTTGGAAGTCTACTCAGAGCACAGTCATACGAGGTTCCCTGTCTATGATGGGACAATTGAGAATGTGCTCGGTGTGCTGTCGGTTAAGGATGTCCTGGCAAATCTCGAGATTCACCTTGAAAATGGCAGCATAGTTACTAATCAGCTACGGCCCGCGCTTTTCGTGCCTGAAACCAAGAGCGTGAGCGAGACCTTTGCTGTGATGCAAAAAGGTGGGCACAGCGTGGTTCTCACAGTTGACGAATTTGGCGGCATTGCCGGACTTGCCACGCTGAAACAGATGATGGCAGTGATTGTGGGTCAGATGGGAGAAGAGGGATTGGCTCCGGAAGAGGCAGTTACAGCCCTGGGGCTCGACTCTTTCCGAATGGACGCCGGACTGGCCATCTCAGACATTAACGAAGAGTTGGATCTGAAGATTCCCGAGGGAGATTACCAGACCTTGGCCGGGTTTATTTTGGATCGGCTGGGCCGGATTCCGGAGGAGGGCGACGTGATGGAGTATGGAGACCTGCGCTTCACCATAAAGGTGATGGAACGGGTTAGGATTGAAGAAGTGGAGCTTAGACGCTTGCATTCCTTGACCACGACCAACAGGAACGAGGCCGGCCGGTGAAGTTCTTTCTGGTTCGCCACGGCGAGACCGAGTGGAATAAGCTGGGCAGGTTCCAAGGACACAAGGACATTAGTCTGAACGAGCGCGGTGCGTCCCAAGCCAAAGAGACGGCCCAAGCCACGGCGGAATGGGGCCATTGCGCCATATATTCCAGCCCGCTGCTCCGAACTGTGCAGGTGGCTGAGGAGATCGTTAAGGTTACCCCCATGTCTGTGTTCAAGGAGCCGGGACTTAAGGAACTTAGCCTTGGCGATCTCGAAGGCGTAACGGGGCAGGAGATGCGCGATGGATGGCCTCTGGTGTTTGCCCAGTGGCGGTCCAACCCGGAAAAGATATCCATGCCGAATGGTGAATCTTTGGTTCAGCTTCGTGAACGGGCTTGGCAGGTCATCTTGGACATCGAACGGAAGCACTCCTCGGAAGATTCAGTAGTGGTTATTTCTCATAACTTCGCCATCAGGTCTATCGTTGGAGAACTGCTGGGGCAGCCTCTGGAGTTCTTCCACCGGATGTCGCTGAACCTGGCTTCGGTCTGTACTTTCGACAGCGACGATCGGGGCCGGCGTCTTACCGGGTATAACTCTACCGGTCACCTCTCCCCCGAAAATCGGTAACAGGACCTATATTGGCCACCGCCGCCGAACTGGAACGCAAGTTAGCCGCCGCCCTCAGCAGGGCTGGTTACTCCAATACGGGCACCACGCTGGTAGTCGGCTCCTCGGGCGGCCCTGACTCTTCCGCACTTTTGCACGCTTTATCCCGGCTCAAAGAAGCCCACGGCATCTCATTGCACGTGGCCCATCTCAACCATAATTTCAGAGGGCAGGAAGCTGAAGACGACGCCGTGTTCGTAGCTGAGGTGGCCAAAGAACAAGGACTTCCAGTGACCGTGGTCAAGGAAGACCCTCACGAGTACCAGAGAGTGCGGGGTATCTCGTCATTTGAGCAGGGCGCCCGGGAGATGCGGTATGCGTTTCTGGCCCGGGTTGCGATGGAGGCTGGCGCTAGAGCGGTGACGGTGGGCCACACATCGGATGACTTGGCAGAGACGGTCATGCTCCACGTTCTGCGCGGATCTGGCCTATATGGACTGCGGGGTATGGGGGAGGTCTCAGACTGGCCATGGCCAGCCGAAGCTGCGGAGTTAAAGTTGTTCCGGCCGTTGTTGGATGTGACCAAGGCTCAGACAGTTGAGTACTGTCACGAGATTGGGTGCGCCTATCGGGAGGACAGCGGCAATTACATGTGGCGGTTTACCCGCAACCGTGTGCGCCAGGACCTGATGCCAAAGTTGGCCGAGGACTATAACCCTCAGGTGCGAAACGCGCTGGTTAGACTAGCTCGAACCGCAGCCGAGGAACTGGATTTTGTGGAGCAAGAGCTGGATAAAGTCTGGCATGGTATGGCCGTGGAGTCCGATGGGGAAGTAAGAGTTTCCCGGAGCGCTCTGAGTGGGCTTCATCCTCTGTTGCAGCGTTTGGCCTTGCGACGAGGATACATCCTCGTCGCAGGAAACCCCACCCGGCTTAGGGAAAGCCATATGGTCGCCATGGAAGAAATGGCGGCAGACGAACGAGGAGGACGTTCTCTGAATCTCCCGGCGGGGGTGGTCCTCCGGCAAGAATACGAACAACTGGTGGTGACACGCAGTCTGGAGGCAGATTGTCCGTACCCTAATCTCGGTGGCGTGTATAACGTCGTGTTGCCTGGGGAGACTGGCGTGGATATGACAAACTGGGTAGGGCCGTGGTTGGTTGCCATGCACACGGGAAATGCAGACCAACCGCCCGACTGGGCCAGGATTGGAGATGAGTGGACAGCCCGTTTGGACTTGTCGGCTATCGGAAATGATGCGACAGTTCGGACATGGCAACCCGGCGACCGGATACAGCCTCTGGGTATGGAGGGGCAGAAGAAACTACAGGACCTGTTTACTGATTTGCAGGTACCTCGGTACTGGCGCGAGCGTGTGCCGCTATTGGATTGCAAGAGAGGAATAGCGTGGGTCGTGGGACACCGCATCGCCGACTGGGCTAAGGTGAACACCGATTCCAGTGGACTGGTGCTGTGGCTCAGGTTCACCCAAAGCGAAGACTAATTCTACTAGATTTAAGTCCCCATGAGCCGGGAGGGATTGTCCTTCACTAGCATCCCTACTTCTACCTCTTCCATCCCGGATCGCAACATGGTTGCGATGCCCATGCGCAGACCCTCAGCCGGCATAGGATGAAAGTCTTGTCCGAAGTCAGTGCTCAGGATACATTTCTCGGGTCCGATGGCCAAGATCGCTTGGGCTAAGTCCTTGGGGTCCATCCTATGGGTCGTGGGCATCACCACGTGCAGGCAGTGCTCGATGAACGCCCCCATACCTGCTAGTGTTTTCATGTCTTCAAGGGTCATCCCGGTCCAGTACGACATAGTTGTACCGTGGGTGACTACCACTCGCTGTATGCCCATGTTACGGGCTTCTGAGACTAGGGCCATACTCTCGGCCGTGGAGATGTGGCCAGTGGCGAGCACCATGTCGTGGGACTTGATCAATTCGAGGATCGAATGGACCTCGGGTTCCAGAGACCCTGATTTATCCAGCAACGAGATTCCACCGTTCAGTCCCCTTGCTTCCCTGTCTGCTTTGGCGGAATAGGTGGGCATCCAGACGATTCGGCCACCCATATTGGCCGTTGCTTCCACAGCCTGGACATTGAGACCGCCAACTTCTATGTCGAGTGCTATCCCACCGAGGACAGTTAGTTCTGGGACTAGCTCGCTGGTGGTGGCCGCCACCGGGTGGGTCGGGTATTCGTGGCTTTTTAGCACTACCCCTTGCATTCCCATATCGCGGGCTTGCAAGGCAACCTCCACCGCGCCGGCCCTCCGCTCCACCTTGGGGTCAGGGCCGAAGTGTACATGAATATCCAGAGCGCCTTCCAGTATGCGGTCTACGTTGCTCAAGGCCTCACCTTATTGTCGGAATAAGAGAGTTTGGAGGGGGCGAACAGCTAGAATTGACAACCCTGCCGTGCCTGACCCGAGGCTGGCGCCAGCATAAGTCAGGTGTTTGTACGTGTCAAGGGAAATTAGGCCCGCTGCTTCGGTTGCGAGAGCCTTGCTCGGTTGGTAGCATGTTGGCAGTTTCAGCCGGGAGGCGACCATGGACTTGGGACTAGCAGGAAGAGTGGCAGTGATTGGAGGCGGTAGCAAAGGACTAGGCCGTGCTTGCGCGGATTCCCTGTCCAAGGAGGGTGCAAACCTTGTGATCTGCAGCCGTAATGCAGAGGACCTAGACCATACCGCCAAAGAAATCAACTCCACGTTTGGAGTAGATGTTTTGCCGGTTGCCGCCAATCTATCGAGATTAGAGGACATACAGACCTTAATCAAGGCGACGGTTGACCATTTCGGCCGGCTGGATATCTTGGTCAACAATTCGGGTGGTCCTCCGGCAGGCAGAGCTGCTGACACTACGGACGAGGTTTGGCATCAGTCCATCGACATGGCCCTGATGTTCTTCATCCGGATGAGCCGCGAAGCCGTACCCCATATGAAGCAGGGCAAGTGGGGAAGGATAGTAAACGTGCTGGCCAGTTCGGTCTACCAACCTATTGATAACCTGGTCACATCTGGGGTTACCCGCATGGGTGCAGTTGCCTTCGCAAAGAGTCTGGCTGATGAGGTTGGCCGGGACAATATCTTGGTAAACAACGTGGCTCCAGGTTATCTGCTCACTGACCGGATGATGCACATCTTTGAAACCCGCTCCAACGAGACCGGGGCTAACGTCGAGGACTTACTCCAAGCCCACTCAGCAACAATCCCCGTGGGCCGTTTGGGCCGCCCTGAAGAGCTGGGTGACCTGGTGACATTCCTAACATCTGATAAAAACACTTATACTACGGGCGCGACAATCTTGGTGGATGGCGGGGTTGTCCGCTCCGTGATGTAAAGCGTCCGACCTTCCTTGTCTTTTGTAGGTTTTTCCGGAAGGGTTTACCGGGAGCCTTTAACTTGGTCGGGCAGCCATAATGCAATGTCTGGGAAGATGATTAGCAAGACTATTATCGATGCCATTACCGCCATGAAGGGCAGCACACCGATGTAGACGTCTGTGATTGTACCTATCTCTTCCGCGGCTTCTGATGCCTCATTCATCTCCGTCTGAACATCCCGGCGCACCCCGTGGAGCACGTACAGGTTGATACCCTCAGGCGGGCTGATGAGAGCAGCTTCCACCAGAATCACCATGATGATCCCAAACCAGACCAGGTCAACTCCGGTGGCCACTAGTGCCGGCGCCAAGATTGGCACCGTAGTCACTAACATGGCAAAACTTTCCATGAAAGTGCCCAGCAGCAGGTAGAAAATCACAAGCACGATCACTAGCTCGGTGGAGCTAAGGTCCATGTTGATGATCCACTGAGAGATGTCATGAGAGATTCCTAGCCGGGCGAAGGCGAAGCTCAGGGTGAACGCAGCGATCACGATCAACATAATCATAGAGGACGTTCTGACTGTCGAAAGGACGGAATCTTTGACCATATCGAAGTTAATCGACATTGATTCCCTCATTTGACCATCGACCTGGGGGTACCGCTCTTGCCACCTAGCAATAGTGCTAGTGGTAGAGCCAGTGGTATTCAGTTTCGTAAGGAACCATCCAACTATCGGAGGGCCAGAGTTGTTGATCAACGCAAGTATCAAGGCTCCGGTTACGCCGAATGCCGCAGCCTCGGTCGGTGTTGCCCAGCCGGCGTAGATAGAACCGAGCACCACCATGATGATGATGATGACCGGAATCATCGAGAAGAGGCCGATTAGTTTTAGACGCCAGCTGGTGCCAGGTTCTTTGGGCGCGATGCTCGGGAATAAGATTGAAGCGCCGATGATCATAACAATCATCATTAGAGCCAACATGATTCCTGGTATGAAACCAGCTAGGTACAGCCTTCCTATCGACTCTTCGACTAGTACGCCGTAAACGATTAGTCCGATGCTAGGAGGAATCAATATACCCAGGGTTCCACCAGCAGCCAAAGAGCCTATGACAAGCCGTTCACTGTAACCTCGCGACCGGAAGGTTGGTAGAGAAACACGGCTGATTGTTGCGGAAGTGGCAACACTGGAACCTGAGCAGGCGGCGAAGATGGCGCAGGAAGCGATGTTCGTGTGGATCAACCCGCCCGGTAGGAAAGATATCCAGCGCGAGACAGCGGTGTACATCCTTTCACCCATTCCGCTGCGGAGCATCAACTCTCCCATCAAAAGGAAGAGCGGAACCGCAATCAGGATAAAGTTCGTGTTCGTTTCCCATGCTTTGTTACCCATGATGTTCCACAAGGGCGCATCGGAGAAGAAATACATCAATACTAGCGACAAGACCCCTAGAGCGCCGGCCACGTAAAGGCCAATCATGAAGAAGCCGCCCATCATCACAAATGCTGAGGTAATGGCCATGTGTTTTGGTCCTCCTAACCTTTCGGCGCCGGTTTGTTTGCCGGCAGGACTGTAAGATTGACCTAGCCGCCTAGAGTTTCCTCCGTTCTTGATCAGACCGGACAGGAGAAGGTTCGTTTTTCTACTAGACTCCGGAAGCCGCCTCTTCGGTTAGTATCGGACTTTCCCTTGAGGCTACACGGTAGGTCTCGGTGCCGCCCTGCATCCGGTGCAACACCGGTAGAGAAGCTTCCGCTATCATGTCGACCATCATATGGATGGCTGTGAACGCCAACATGCTGAATCCGATACCTACAAACACTTGGGGTATCCAGAGGGGCACCAAAGGATAGGTATTTGTCACAGCGCCAATCTCGTGGGATTTCATAACCATATCCCAGGTTTTCCACGCCGTGATTCCAACGAAGAATGCGATTGAGAGGAGAGCCGCTTGGTCGGCCCACCACCTGACCCGGCCAGACATGAACGGCAACAGAACGTCGATTCTGACGTGAGATCCGGTCCGAAGCGCGTAGGAGAATGCCCAGGTAGAAGCCATCGCCATGGTATAGCCGCTCATTAAGTCCATGCCTGGGGCCATAACTATGTCGAATTTTCTGGCGATCACCTGGTATGTGATGAAGAGAGCCAGCAAAAGGAACATGGTCCCACATAAGTACCCCATGGCAAGGTACGTGCGGTCGAGCACTTTGGTGACGGCCCGAGATCCATTCAAGAGAGTCAGTGCTGTGGATTCTCCTTCCAGCACTCTTTCCATCTGCTGGCCTTCGGCTGCTATATCAGCGGTCCTTACTTCGCTCAAGAGGTCTCCTCACTGCTGGGCGCTGTGACGTTCGGTTGTAAACCCGTTAAACAGTGGTTCCTGTATGGTCGCTGAGGGTGAAAGAAGAATTGTAACTCGCTTGGGAAACAAGAACATCGCTTCGGAAGTCAATCAGATTTCTCGGTTGGTAGATGGGGTTTCTTAAAGTTCTACAGGCTTTACGCTTTCGACCTCCAGCATCTAGGCGCATAGCCCAAGGCTTGCCCAATGCGAGAGAAGACCCGGCGCTTCATCTCCGGGTCCAGGCGTTTTGACTGGTGGGCTTCCCGATTTGTATCTATCACAGGCACGGGAGTCGCCAAGTGCGGCCAACCCTCGGTAGGCCCGAAAGTATAAACAAGTGCCAAAGAGTC
>CEVK01073820.1_pt1 | contig 13128 bp, 12 predicted proteins | sample 531501 | NCBI WGS metagenome assembly CEVK01 (sample SAMEA2623794, study PRJEB7988) | marine metagenome | biome: marine biome (ENVO:00000447); feature: mesopelagic zone (ENVO:00000213); material: "saline water (ENVO:00002010), including plankton (ENVO:xxxxxxxx)" | depth 740 m | reverse complement strand
CGCTGTCTAATTTTGTTTAAAACTGCCATTTTTTATGTGTTTGTCAAATAGTGGGCGAAAATACCATTTTAAATGAAAAAATAAAATGTAATCGAATCAAAATACAGGTATAAAAATCTGCAGGAGGGCAGATTAGCGAAAATAGCCTGAAATCGTTGTCGTAAACCTTCGAAGAAAGCATTCTGAGCTTAATCTGTATCTATCACCCGAACCTGAACAAGTTCGATCTTTGTGTTAGTGGTTTCAAGAATGTGAAACTGATATCCTTCGATATCTACAACGTCGTTCTCTTCAGGAATACCCTCGGTATGATTAACAATAAGACCACCCAGAGTCTCATAGTTTTCATCTTCAGGAAGCTCTAATTTGTAGGTCTCGTTAATATAATCTACCTCAAGACGAGCTGAAAATTTATAAATATTCTCTCCCAACTCTTCTTCAATAAGAATAACGCTGTCGTGCTCATCTTCAATCTCTCCAAAAAGTTCCTCAACAATATCTTCAACCGTCATCATCCCGCTCGTACCGCCGTATTCATCAATAACCACTGCGATACTTTTACGTTTTTTTATCAGAATACTTAACACATCTTTGACCAGCATCGTTTCCGGCACAAAAATTACGGGCATCAGAACTTCCTCCAGACTTTTTGGCTTTTTAAAAAGCTCAAACGAATGAACATAACCCACGATATCGTCTATCGAATTCTGATAAACCAAAATCTTGGAGAGTCCGGTTTCGGTAAAAAGACTTCGGAGTTCTGCCAGGCTATCTTCGCGGTCTACTGCCACCATTTCGGTACGCGGTATCATCACCTCGCGGGATTTCACTTCTGAAAACTCCAGTGCATTTTGAAATATCTGGATTTCAGAATCTAATTCTTCATTGGTTTCTACAGACTCGATCTGTTCGGTAATGTAATTTCCCAGTTCTACTTTGGTAAATGCCAGCTGCACCTCGTCACCTTCAGTTTTAAAAAACTTTTTTAGTACTTTATCTGAAATCCAAATGATGAACGAAGACAAAAAGCTAAAGGCTAAATAAAACAGGTAAGCCGGGATGGCAAAAAACTTAAGCAGGGAATTGGCATAAATCTGAAAAAACACTTTTGGTAAAAATTCCGCAGTAATAAGCACCACCAGTGTAGAAATTAGAGTCTGAGTAAGCAGACTAAACTCCACAAAAAAAGCAGTAAGCCAGGGATAACCAAAATCTGCAACCTCAAGCCAGTTTTGTAAAATTGCACCCATATAATAGGCATAAACTACCAGTGCGAGATTATTACCTACGAGCATAGTTGCAATAAACTTTGAGGGTTTCTGCGTTAAACGTGTAAGTACTTTGGCAATAAGATCATTTTGTTTCTTTTCAATCTCTATGTGAATTTTATTGGAAGACACGTAGGCGATTTCCATCCCCGAAAAGAAAGCGGAAAGAATTAAAGAAACAATAATGATAAGTATCTCGGTTTCCATAATTAGTTTTGATTGCGCTGCTCGTATTTTTTTCTAAACCTGCGCTTAAAAAAATACATGCCTACGGCGACCACTACAAAAAATAGAAAAAGATAAGCTTTAGAAGGTTCTTCACTCCAGATTCTTACGGCTTCAAAAAGGAATAATGCAGCAAAGAATAAATAAGCGTATTCGAAATATTTAAAGTACTTAGACATTAGTTTATGCTGTCTTTGGGAGCCGATGTTGCACTATCCTGTACGTACATACGACTTTGGTTATCTAAAGATATAAAATTTTTGAAGTCTTCACTGCTATCGAAAAGATCTCCTTTGTTATATGAATCATCAGGAAATTCTATTGTATAGGGCTTATCGGTAAACACCCATTTATCCTTTTGATCCCAGAATAACTGTGATGCATCCAGACGGGTTGAATCACTTGTTATCAAAACCACATTTTCACGCAAATCAATAAGACCCGACCGTTTGTAGCGAATCGCATAATCTGAAGTGATGTAGTTTTCTTTTTTATCATCGTCTATAAAAGTCACTTCTACTCCCTCCGGAAATTCCTCATAGGGAAAATCTGCCAAACCATACTCAATGATCAATGGCGTTTTTAAGGTAGCTACTACTTTACCGGAGTCTGTATATTTAAGCAGCACCCCTTCGCCTTCAGCAGAAGGCCCTTCAGAACGCTGATTAAATTGCTGAATGCTTTCAGCGTTATTTCCACAGCTAAAAAACAAAGTCACAGCAAATGCTGTGACTAAGTTTAGAATTATATGTTTTGAAATCTGTTTCACTTATAAGCTTGGCACTACTACACTTCCACCAACCCAACAGTTGAAAGAAATACGTTCTCCCTGATTACCAGCGTTAAAGATCATAGTACGGTCTGGTGCTAATCCTCTGTAAGCTGCAGCAGTTTTATTTGCCGTGTCAGAAAGAGAGGGATCAATACGACCGGCTTTGGCAGCAGTATCAGCAGCTAACCAGTAGATCGCTCTTTTATTAAATACTGAGTCACCACAGTTGTTAGCACTCTTAGCATACATATCAGCTATTCTAAGGTAAACAATACCCATAGATGGTTGTGATGCAACTGCTTTTTGATAATAGGTACGCGCTCTTGGGTAGTTACCTTTATCTCTAAAGTTTTCACCTAAACGGTAGTAAACTTTAGCTTTTTCAGCAGGATCAGTCTGCCGCTCAGCTGATTCTTCGTAATATTCTAAAGCTTTGGCATTCTCACCGCGTTGCTCTGCAAGACGACCTAAGTAATATGAAGTCTGAGCAGAAGGCTCAAGCGTGTTTAATTGCTCAACCAAAGTCACAAACAATTCGCTGTCTGTACATTCTTTAGACACTAAACGTCCTGCTGCACCTTTAACCCAGGTCACATCATTTTTCTTAGCTTCAAAATCTGCCTCATAGAATGGAATTAAGCGATCGCAGTCAGCCAATTTACCTAGCATACCGTTAACACCGGAAGAAACTTTAGAGTAGTTACCCAAGTTAGCTTCAGCTACCTGCTCCAGACGTTTTTCCTGAGCGTTTAATGGAGTCCCTGCTTCATTCTTCTCTAAGATTTTTTCAAGGTCTGTAGCATAATTATTTTGGATAGTTGTAATATGACTTTGAACTTGGTCATATAAATCAAAAATCTCTTGAAGTTCAAGTTTACCAGCCTCCTGTAAGCTTACAGCGTGGTTAAAGAATACATATAAGCCTTTAGGATTTTTGAAGCTTTCACGATCTGTATCCCAGGCTTTTTTGAACATCTCATACTGCTCTTCAGTAGAACCGATTTTGTTTTCATACATAGTAAGAGCCAGCTCTGAAATATCTTCTCCGGCACTGGTTTTGCTTGCAAAATGTGTTTTCTTTTCCTGATACATCTTTTGAAGATCATCCAAGAATGCTTTTTGTTCGGCACCGGTAGAGTTTTCGATTTTGTATTTCAAAATGCGCTCTCCATATTGATATAAAGCAAATGAAGTAGTAGGACAGTCTTTACGAAGCTTCATAAACGGCTCGTAAGCTGCATCATAATTTTTCACTTTAGCGTGTTCTGAAAAAATAGACATCGTAGTCACACACTCCTCAGTTGCCTGAGCACTGGCGAAGCTTACCGCACCTACAAGGGCTATAAAAAGTAATTTAAATTTAGTTTTCATCGTTTGAAAGGTTTTAATAGCAATAATAAGAATTTTAGTTGTATTTGTTAGGCACAAACCACGGTCTAAGTGGGTTGAGGGACAAACTAAGACCAACTTTGAAAAAATCTTCTTTTACCAGGCCTGCGTTATTTGTTCCGCGCTGGCCGTATTCAAATGTCAAGTTGGCATTACTGAATCCGCGTCCTAACGGCAACCCAAGTCCAAAAGATATGCCAAACTCGTCAATTGACTCATTTTGTATATATAATCCGCTTTCTTCATAGCGCGCACCAAGCCTATAAGTCACTCTACTAAAGTAACTTGTAATCGAATTATAGTCTGGTATAAAATATCCACCCAAACGGTATTTATAAGAATCCTGATACGTCGCATTGTTTAAGGCAAAGGATCTATTAGTACTTTTACTGGTCTCTGCAAATTCTGCCTGAGCGCCGGCAAACCATACATTACGCTTTCCGGTCCCAAGACCGAATGAATAGGTATTTGGAATAATCATTTCAGAATCTGCAAGGCGGAAATCCTGAGCTTCTATAACTCTAACTACAGACCTGTCAATCACAGAATAGTCCACAGACTGAAGGGAGCGGTCGTTCTCTAAAGTCAATGCGGTTTCCGGCTGAAAAGTTGCCGAAGTATATAACTGGTAACCTCTTCCTAAATTTTGCTCGTATTGAAGACCTAAATTGTAGGTAAAACCACTTACATCTGAGCGATCTATCTCGCGCACTGCATATTGCTGATTTGCATCAGCCTGAATAATCTCATTGCGAATACTCCCAAAATTATAACTGGCTTCACCACCAATTCTAAAACCCTTAAAAAGCTCTAAGCCTGCGGCTAAAAAAGCACGGTTAACACCTCCTCTACCACTATACTGATTTATTTGCTCGTCTGAAACCTCAATATTAGCATAATCAACAGATGTTTGAGGGATCAAACCAAAGCCTACACCCAACTTTCTGGAAACCGGAAATGAAAGTGATAAATAATCTATCGTAGTTGAAGTCGTGCTGCCGCTTCCTTCATCTGAGGTTAAACTGGTTTCGGTATGACTCCCTGCAATGGCGAAGTTGGTAAGCTTTAAAGCTCCAAATCCGGCAGGATTTCTAAAATTAGTATGAATGCTATCTCCCAAAATACTTATACCACCCATCGCCTGGTTCTCTACAGAACCTTTAAAGTTTGACAAGCCTAAGCCGTAAAACGAATAGGGTGATGTATTTCCTTCCTGAGCCCAGCCTGAGACTGTAAAGCTTATTAAAACAACAATTAAAATTCTTTTGATCATTAAGTCCTATTAAATTCTACTATATAATTGAGTCCTTTCAGGAGAAAATTTGAGTCCGCAAATATGCCATTTTTTAATCTATCAGACAAAAATAGCCCGTCCCCTCCTGTTAAAATAATCTTTAACTCGTCGTATTCGAGTTTATATCGGTCAATTAACCCATCTAATTCCGCAACCAAACCATTAATTACTCCAGATTGCATGGCACTATAGGTATCTGTTCCTATAAGTTCAACCTGGTCTTTTGAAATCTCAAGATCCGGTAGTTTCGCCGTAAATTGGTGCATAGCCTTAAATCGCATCTGCAAACCCGGAGAAATAGCTCCACCCAGATAAGTGTCTTCTTTATTTTTAAAATCATAAGTCACACAGGTCCCTGCATCGATCACCAGTGTATTTATACCTGAACACTCTTTAAAAGCAGTTACCATAAGTACTTTTCGGTCAAGTCCCAGAGTTTCTGGTGTTTTATACAAATTAGTATAAGGCACCGGCGTAGCGGCTTCAACAACTTTATAGGAAAGACCTCTTTTTTTCAGGAACGTGACAAAATCTTTTGAATTGCCTGTTGCGCAAAAGACAATTGCATGTGGATTAGCACTTTCCTGAAGTTCAAGAAGCTGGTCTTGAGCCTCTCCTGCAAGAACCGAATAGGAAACCTCAAGCGCTCCATCCTTAAAAAGACCAAATTTTACCCGCGTATTTCCAAAATCTATGGCTAAGGTTGTCATGCACTGATTTTTTTTGCAAAAATACAAATACTCTCTCCCTCACATTCACCGAATTACAAAAAGCTTAAAAAATAAATCGGTAATTTTCTCATTAAGTGTTGTGCAGTTTAAAATATGATTTTATATTTGCAGCCGCTTTGGCGAGGTACCTTAGCTCAGTTGGTAGAGCAACGGACTGAAAATCCGTGTGTCCCTGGTTCGATTCCTGGAGGTACCACAAACAAACCCTGAAACTTTAGTTTCGGGGTTTTTTGTTTTTACAGGGGACGAATAATTTCGCACTTAAAAACTATTAACAAAGCCTTGCCATAGTTTCATAGTCGTGTTTTCTAATTTTAATCAAAACACCAACTATGGAAACAAAAACTATTCAGGTCAATAAGGAATACGATCTCATCTGCGTAGGCGCAGGAATAATGAGCGCCACGCTGGCTCTTCTCACCAAGTTACTAAAACCCGAATCCAAAATTCTCATCCTCGAGCGTCTTGAAGATGTTGCTTTAGAAAGTTCTGCAGCCTGGAATAACGCAGGTACCGGCCACTCTGCGCTCTGCGAACTCAATTACACACCTCAGAAAGAAGACGGTTCGGTTGATATCAGCAAAGCGATTTCGATCTGCAATCAATTTGAAACTTCCAAACAGTTTTGGTCCTATCTGGTTTCAAAAGATTTACTGGGTGCACCTGAGTCTTTTATTGTAAACGTACCACATCACAGTTGGGTAACCGGTGTTGATAACGCAGATTATCTTGAAAAACGCTACGAGGCGATGCGCTCACATTTTATGTTTGAAAACATTCAGTTTACACGTGAAATTTCTAAAATGAAAGAATGGTTTCCTTTAATGATGAAGGAACGGGAACAGGATGAGGTGATGGCTGCATCGCGCATAGACCGGGGTTGCGAAGTCAATTACGGCGAACTCACCCGTAAGTTGTTCAATATTCTTGAGAGCGAGTATGGCATCAGCGTGCAATGCAATGAGGAAGTTGAAGATGTAGACCCTGAGCGACCTAACGAGTGGTCTGTTAAAGTTAAAAACACAAAAACAGATCAGGTACGACATCTGGATGCGCATCATGTATTTATTGGTGCAGGTGGCGGCAGTCTGTTACTCCTCCAAAAAGTAGAGATTCACGAGAAAGAAGGTTACGGAGGGTTTCCGGTAAGTGGTGAATGGCTTATTTGTAAGAACCAGCAAATAATCGATCAGCATCACGCGAAAGTATACAGCAAAGCAGGATTGGGAGATCCACCAATGTCTGTACCTCATTTGGATACTCGATTCATTAATGGTAAACGCGAACTGCTTTTTGGTCCTTTTGCGGGTTTCAGTCCAAAATTTCTTAAAGAAGGATCCTATCTCGATCTGTTTAAGTCCATAAAACGAGATAACCTTTCTCCTATGCTTGGCGCTTTTTGGCACAACTTACCCTTAACAGAATATCTGGTAAAACAGGTGGCTATGTCTTTTGAAGACCGAATGGACGACTTACGAAAATTTGTAAAAGATGCTGACAGTAAAGATTGGGAACTAAAAGTAGCAGGACAACGGGTGCAAATCATCAAAAAAGATGAATTTGAAGGTGGAAAACTGGAATTTGGTACCGAAGTAATAAGCAGTAAAGATGGAAGCATCACTTGTCTTCTGGGAGCATCTCCCGGCGCTTCTACTGCTGTACCCATTATGCTGGAAGTATTAGAAAAAGCATTTCCTGAATTGGCAAAAGACCCTGCATATAAAGCTAAGTTGAAAGAGATTGTGCCTTCATATGCAGCTGAAGTTACCGAAGAAACCTTCAATAAAAATCTGCAATTTGTAGAAGACCAACTCAACCTAACAAAAAACGCTTCAACCTGAGCTGAAGCGTTTTTTAAATTTCGGGATGAAAGTTCGACAGTTTAATGCTTGTTTAAATTGTCTCTTGGTTCGTGATGCTCTCTTTTATCCTGAACCTGATGATTTATTTTTTCACCGTGAGTCTGCTCAAGATTTATTGCTTGTTCTCTTTTACTCGTTTTTTCGGGATTTACACTGTCTTCTGCCATAATTAATACGTTTTAATTTGTTATACTATTAAGATACAAAGCAACCTAAGTTTTCCGTTAGTAATTAGGCTTATTTAACCCTTAGTGTTAATTAGCTATTAATAATAAGCGTTTTACAAGTTTAATTTAGAAATTTTGATTCTCTAAAAATTACAGTATGTCTAAGCTCTCCACACAGGATATCGATCCTGCTGATATTATCTTGATAAAAAAAAGTCAAAAAGATCTTGATGAGATTTCGTTTTTAATGCGGGCACTTAACACGATTGGCACCCCCATAGATCAGGGAATGGAGTTACTCCCTCAGAAGTATCAGAGTAAAATAAGCATAACCATTCAAAAAGCTTTGCAGCTCGCTGTAAAAGCAAATTTAAAGACCCTAAAAACTGATAAACAACGTAGCCCTTCTTCCAACCTTACCTACCAACTGGTAACCGGTTTTTCTGGAGCTACCGGTGGTTTTTTTGGTGTCGCCGGCTTTACCACAGACTTGCTCATTTCTACAAAATTTATGATGCGTTCTATTATGGATATCGCGCGCAGCCAGGGAGAAGATATTCACGACGTAGAAACCCAGCTTGCCTGTCTTCAGGTTTTTGCTCTTGGCGGAACTTCAAAAGATGATGATGCATTAGACACATCCTATTACGCTACCCGTGCGGCGCTGCACACCTCGATGAATCAGGCCAGCGCTTATGTTGCAGAAAATGGAACCAAAAAAATTATTGAAACGCTGGCTACACAAACCACAGGTCCTATTTCAAAACTCATCAGTCAGGTTGCAGCGCGTTTTAGCGTTCAGGTAAGTGAGAAATTTGCTGCACAGGCGATACCTGTGATTGGTGCAGCTGCCGGTGCTTCGATTAATGTTTTATTTATAAAGCACTTTCAGAAAATGGCCACCGCTCATTTTACACTTAGACGCCTGGAACGCAAGTATTCAAGAGCTCTTATTCAGAATACGTATAATGAAATCGAGGTCGAAGCAACTACAGTTTCTGGTAAAGAATAGCTATTCCTCATAAACATTTAACGTTTCGATTTAATTCAATTTGGATTAAAAATTGGAATATTTCCATATTTTTGTAATAATTCCAATTTTATGAATCGAAATATTTTACATCTGGATCTGGATACTTTTTTTGTTTCCTGTGAGCGACTCGCAGACTCGTCGCTTGTAGGCAAACCGGTTATTGTAGGAGGAACCGGCGATCGTGGCGTAGTAAGTGCCGCAAGTTACGAGAGTCGTAAATTTGGCGTGCATTCCGGTATGCCTATGAAAATGGCGCGACAACTTTGTCCCAATGCAACCTACATTCGCGGTAACGCAAGCATCTATACTAAATATTCAAAAACCGTTACCGAAATACTTCAGGAGCAGGTACCGGTTCTTGAAAAGGCCAGTGTTGATGAGTTTTATGCAGATCTTACCGGGATGGACCGATTTTTTGGCTGCTATAAGTTTGCTAAAGAATTACGATCGCGGATCATAAAAGAAACCGGATTACCCATCTCTTTTGGACTTTCGGTAAACAAAACCGTTTCTAAAGTCGCAACTAACGAAGCGAAACCCGACAGTCAGCTAAAAATTGATGCCGGTTTTGAGAAGATTTTCCTCGAGCCGCTTTCCATCAAAAAAATACCTATGGTGGGCGAAAAAACCTTTCGCACGTTTTGTAATCTGGGTGTTAAAAAAGTAGGTCTCGTACAGCAAATGCCGGTTGAGATGATGGTTTCGGTTTTTGGCAAAAACGGTCGTGTCATTTGGGAGCGTGCTAATGGCATAGATCGCTCTCCCATTGTTCAATACCATGAGCGTAAATCCATTTCCAGCGAACGCACATACGGTCAGGACACTATTGATACGGTCAAATTAAAAACCACGATTCACGCGATGGCCGAAAATCTTGCCTTTCAGTTACGGCAAGGCAATAAGCTTACCTCGTGCATTGCAGTTAAAGTGCGGTATTCTGATTTTCAAACCTATTCAAAACAACTTAAAATCCCCTACACTGCTGCAGACCATAATTTGATTCCCGCTGTACTTGAACTTTTTGAAAAACTCTACAATAGAAGATTGCTCATACGCCTGGTGGGTGTTCGTTTTAGCGGTCTTACCGAGGGACATTACCAAATAGACCTTTTTGAAAATACAAACCGTACGGTAAATCTTTACAAAGCAATGGATACCATACGCAAACGCTATGGAGATCGTAGTGTGATGCGTGCAGCAACACTAGGCGAAGGCTCCAGAACCATTGGTGGGCAAGGCAATCCTTTCAACGGGCAACCCCCTATTGTTTTGGCTCACAGACATCAATAATTAAAAAATGTATTTAAACTGTCACAGCTATTATAGTCTGCGTTACGGCACACTTTCAGAAATAGAGTTACTGGATCTTGCTGTAGATTTTAAGCAGGAGTGTATTGCCCTTACAGACATCAACAATACATCTGCAGGTCTCAATTTTGTACGCAGGGCGAAAGAAAAAAACATCAAACCTGTTTTAGGAATTGATTTTAGAAATGGAAACCAGCAGTGTTATGTTTCGCTGGCGCGGAATAATGAAGGTTATCTCGAACTGAATAATTTCTTATCAAAGCACCTGCACGACAAAACAAATTTCCCTGAACAGGCTCCGGCATTTCAAAACGCAATAACCATTTATACTTTTGAAAGAGCTTTAGAATTGGACAAAGAAACCTTTGCAAAAACTGAATATATAGGTGTTGGAATCAACGATCTAAACCGGCTGCGCTTTTCAAAATACAGCACTTACAAAGAAAAGCTGGTTTTGCTGCTTCCGGTAAGTTTTGTGACTAAAAAAGATTTTAATACCCACCGGCTTTTGCGCGCCATAGACACCAATACGCTTTTAAGCAAATTACCTGTAGAAGAACAGGGCTCCCCTCAAGAACGCATGTTTCCGCCAGAAAAAATAAATGCACTTTTTGCAGATCACCCTTACATTCTTGAAAACACCAAAAAATTACTGGAGTCCTGCACTATTGATTTTGACTTTTCGCCCGGCAGACCCTCGCAAAATCTAAAAACAGTTTATGGTAACACCGAAAAAGATTTCAAAAAGCTGAAAGAACTCTGCGACAAAGGACTAAAAGAGCGTTACAAAACAATCAACGACGCCATCATCACACGATTGAAAAAAGAACTAAGTCTAATCAAAAAGCAGAATTTCGTTTCTTTTTTTCTTATCAATTGGAAAATTATAGAATATGCGCGGAGTAAAAATTACTTCTATGTAGGTCGTGGTAGTGGCGCAAACAGTATTGTTGCATATCTGCTACGTATAACTGACGTCGACCCTATAGAACTCGATCTGTATTTTGAACGATTTATGAATGAATATCGGGTAAATCCACCTGATTTTGATATTGATTTTTCTACCTGGGACCGGGAAGATGTGACCGCTTTTATTTTTAGAGAATTTAGTAAAAACGGTCAAGCCGCACTTTTGGGTTCTTATGTGACGTTTCAGCACAGTGGCGCGGTACGGGAGCTTGGTAAAGTTTTTGGGATGCCCAAACACGAGATCGACAAATTAAGTAGTGGAAATTATTCGTTCAATTCATTAGATGCTCTTGCAAAACTTACACTAAAGTACGCGAGCTGTTTACACGAGCGTCCTAACTATTTAAGCATACACGCCGGAGGAATTTTAATATCAGATAAACCTATTCATTATTTTTCGGCTACGCATCTACCCCCAAAAGATTTCCCTACCGTACAATTTGATATGCATATTGCGGAAGATGTAGGCCTTTTTAAGTTTGATATTTTGGGTCAGCGTGGTCTCGGAAAAATTAAAGACGCCATTGAGGTTATCAAGCAAAACCAACCTGATGCGGTATTGCTGGACATTCACGATACCAAGTCATTATTTGAAGACGAAAAAATAAATGCAATGATTGCGCGTGCAGAATGCATAGGCTGCTTTTATGTAGAATCACCTGCAATGCGTATGCTGCTCAAAAAGTTGGAAGTAGACAATTACCATACGCTGGTTGCTGCAAGTTCTATAATCAGGCCCGGCGTTGCAAAAAGTAGTATGATGCGGGAATACATTCTACGCCACAGAAACCCTGAAAAACGTAAAGAAGCACATCCCGTGCTTTGGGAAATTATGCCAGACACCTACGGCATAATGGTCTATCAGGAAGACGTGATTAAAGTTGCGCATCATTATGCAAAACTCAATCTTGGAGAAGCGGATGTACTGCGAAGGGGAATGAGCGGCAAATACCGGTCAAAAAAAGAATTCCAGGAAGTAAGAGCAAAATTTAAATCCAATTGCCTTGAAAGAGGAGAACCAGAGGCAATTGTTGATGAAGTCTGGAGACAGATAGAAAGTTTTGCGGGATATGCGTTTGCAAAAGGACACTCAGCATCCTACGCTGTAGAAAGCTACCAGAGTTTATATCTTAAATGCTATTTTCCGCTTGAATACATGGTTGCCACACTGAATAACGGTGGCGGCTTTTACCGTGCAGAAACTTATGTTCATGAAGCCAAAGCAAAAGGTGCTATAGTTGTACCTCCATGTATTAATAATGGATTTATCGATACAACCATTTCTGGAAAAACAATTTATCTGGGATTTCAACATATAGATAGTCTTGAGAAAAAAACTATGATTAAGATTATCAACGCGCGTTCATCCAGAGGACGTTTTACCTCTTATGATGATTTTGTAGAGCGCGTACCCGTAAGTATAGAGCAACTTGATTTGTTGATACGCATCAATGCCTTACGCACTTTAGGCAAAGATAAACGCACCTTACTTTGGGAAGCCTATTACAAAGAGAACACAACTCCCAAGAATGAAAATCAACAGCGTTTTTTTTCAGTTTCCATGCAAGATTACATACTACCTAAGTTCCACATTTCTCAACTTGAAGATGCTTTTGATCAATTAGAATTAATTTCCTTTCCACTTTATGACCCTTTTATTTTACTTGAAAAACAACCCGAAACTAATACTTGCGCTAATGATCTTGAACAGTATTTAAATAAGACAATCACTATTTACGGATATCTAGTTACGTTAAAAAATACTCGTACTTCAAAAGGAGATCGCATGTTTTTTGGAACTTTTTTGGATCAAGCAGGTAACTGGTTAGATACAGTTCATTTTCCACCAATTGCCAAAAAATATCCTTTTAGCGGAAAGGGCATCTACAAATTAACAGGAAAGCTCGTAGAAGAATTCAATTTTATAACGCTAGAAGTTACTATTATGCATCGTATGCCTTATGTGCCAGACCCTCGATTTGATCCAACTTATGATCGCAAAGAACTTTCTGCTCAAGCACCATCTTACATACTTTTGAAATAAATGTGTTACTCTTCGGGTAGGTCCTGACTGCCGTAAGCAGGTTAATTGCTGCAATATTTTAAACAT
>CEVK01097012.1_pt1 | contig 13370 bp, 14 predicted proteins | sample 531501 | NCBI WGS metagenome assembly CEVK01 (sample SAMEA2623794, study PRJEB7988) | marine metagenome | biome: marine biome (ENVO:00000447); feature: mesopelagic zone (ENVO:00000213); material: "saline water (ENVO:00002010), including plankton (ENVO:xxxxxxxx)" | depth 740 m | reverse complement strand
ACCTGTTCGATATGGGTCGACTTGCCCGTGCCGTGATAGCCCTGCACCATCACGCGGCGATCGTGCGCAAACCCTGCCAGAATGGCCAGCGTGGTGTCCGCATCGAACACATAGGCTTCGTCACGGTCGGGCGTGCGTGGGTCGGGCTTGGAGAAGGCGGGCACCTTCCAGTCGATATCGATACCGAAAGTCTCGCGCACATCGACTTCGATGTCGGGCGCGGGAAGCACGGTTTTTTCGGAAGGTTCGAAGCTCTTGTCAGTCATATCGTTCATCGCCCTGCCGACCTAGGCATTTATCTTGGCAACGCCAAGCCTATATTGGGTTTGTGAATCGCCCCGATCCCCTCGAATTTCTACGCCAGCGGATAATCGGCAATGTGCGCGCCGCCTTCAACGAAGGCAATGCACAGGCCCAGCCGCGCCCCGCGTCGGACGATGCCCTGTTCGAAAAGGACAGCCCGATCCGCATGGTCCACGCCGATGTGGTGGGAATGATGGTGGGCGGCGTGCGCGGTCTGTTCCTGCAGATGCTGCATCCGCATGCGTTGCAGGGTGTGCTCGATTTCTCCAACTTTCGCAGCGACATGCACGGGCGGCTGGCACGCACGGCGCATTTCATCACCGATACGACCTTTGCCGACCGCGAGGTGGCGATGCAGTCGATCGAGCGGGTCAACCGCATTCACAGACAAGTCAGAGGCACCCTACCCGACGGCTCATCCTATTCCGCGACCGACCCGCGCACGCTGGCCTGGGTCCATGTGGCAGAGGCTACGAGCTTCCTTGCCGGCTATATGCGCGTGACGCGGCCCGATATGCCGGGGCACGAGCAGGACGAATATTACCGCCAGTTCGCGACTGTAGCGGAGGCTCTGGGTGCCGATCCCATCCCTACGAACAGACGCGAGGCGGAGACGATCTTCCGCGAGTTGCGAGAGGATTTGCGTACCAGCCCTCAGGCCCGCGAGGTCGCGCAGTTCGTGGTTTCCATCAAACCCGAAGGTGCCCCGCCCGCGCTGCAGAAGGCAATCGTGAGCGAAAGCGTGGCGCTGCTGCCGCCGTTCGCCCGATCGATGCTCGGGTTGAAACGCCCGGCCCTGGGCGCGTTATCGGCGCGGGCTATGACATGGGGAACGGCGCGGACCTTGCGCTGGGCTTTCCGCCAGGATTGACCGCGCTGCGGCCCTTGATCAGGCCTCTTTGGACATCCCGACCAGCTTGCCGATGACATCATCCGCCGCTTGCGGCTTGGGTAGGACGGGAGCGTTGAGCTCTCGCAAGTGCTCTCCCACGCGATCGAGATCGCCCGTATGAAGAACGAAGGGAATGTTCTGTTCGCTCAGCGCTCGCGCGGTGGGTTCGCATGTCTCGCCATCGCCCAGGCTCACGTCGAGCACCGCGCCAGCGATCTGATGGTCCGATATGGCGCGGTTCGCCTCGGCATTGTTCACCGCGACGACGGCGCGATGCCCGATGTCTTCGAAGGCGAACTCGAGGTCCATGGCAATCAGCGGTTCGTCTTCGAGAACCAGGTAGGTGAGGCTCATACGGATCTTCTGGTTATGGGGACGATGATGCGCGCTTCCAGACCTTCGGCGTGCCAGTCGGTTTCGAGGACCCCGCGCGCATGCTTGAGAAGGGTTTTCGCGATATTGAAGCCGGTTCCATCTTCATCCGGTTTGGTTTCTATGCGCGGTCCACCACGCTCTATCCAGGTCACTTCCAGCGCGGAATTGTCCATCTTGTCCCTGGTGTGTTTCCAATAGACGGTGATCTTCCCGTCGCGGTTCGAAAGCGCGCCGTATTTCGTAGCGTTGGTCGCCAGTTCGTGCAGCGTCAGACCGATAGCCGAAATGGCGTTAGGCTCGGTCCGGACTCCGTTGCCCTCGAACACGAACCTGTCGCCTTCTGGATCGTACGGTGCCAGAACCGACCGGATGGCCTGCCCGACGTGGATCGTGCCGAGTGCGGCTTCATCCAGCGTAGGTTCGTAGGAGCGACCGAGGGCCTGGATACGGTCGTTGATCTTTTTCGCTACCGGCCGCGCATCCATCGAGCGGCCGGTGATGTTCACGATGCCCCCGACAACGGCGAACACGTTCTTGAGGCGGTGCGAAACCTCGCGTGCCATGGCCTTGGCATGACGTTCTTCAGCGCGGGACTGGTGGATATCGGTAACGTCCCATTGGCTGCCGAAGAAATACCGCAGGTTTCCTTCCTCGTCATAGATCGGGCCCAGATGGAGCGTGTTCCAGAAACTCGAGCCGTCTTTGCGGTAATTGAGCAGCTCGACGACAACGACGCTTTCCTCGCGGATCGCATCGCGGATCTTGGCTACCTGTGCCTGATCCGTATCCGGCCCCTGAAGAAACCGGCAATTACGGCCGACGATCTCGTCGTGATCATATCCGGTAAGCTGCTCGAACGCTTCGTTGCAGAAAATAATCGGATCATCTTCGAGCCGGGGATCTGTGAGACAGACAGCCATTCGTGTCTGCCCCATCGCCTGTTCGAACAGCAGTCCGGTAGCGCCGTCGAAACCCTGCCTCTGAATGTCAGAGGGGAGAATAGGACGGTGCGCTTGGTGGGAGGATTTCAGCCCGGGGCGACTTTTGTTTTCTGACATCTATTTGCGGCTCCAACCAGCCCAATGAGAAACCTCTGCGCCGGTTCCCTGCGAGCCGGATGCTTTCGCGGGAGGTAGCCGACCGGACCGTATGGGAAGTATCCGATCTTGGCAAACCCTGGGAAAGGGTTCAGCAGGATCGCCCGGGCAGCAAGACAAACCGGTATTACTGATACACGATTGAAATTCGATCGCGCCCCGTTGCCTTGGCTTCATACAGCGCCTGATCGGACCTTCTACTGAGATCGGCGAGTTCATCGGTCTCGGCCAGTTCGGCTACTCCGAAAGATGCCGTTACCGGCATCTCCAGATCCAGGCGTTGCGGCAACAGTTCGGGGATGGATTTTCTTATCGATTCAGCGATGCTCCGTGCTTCTGCAGCGCTGCGGCCCGGTAGAAGAATCGCAAATTCCTCCCCTCCCATGCGGGCGACAAGGTCATTGCCCTTGACCGATGTGGCAAGAACATCCGCAAAGTCGGCGATAACCATGTCGCCAGCCGCGTGACCAAAGCCGTCGTTGATCGCCTTGAAGCGATCGAGATCGATCGAAACCAGAGCGAGGGGCAGCTTGTTTCTCTGTGCGTAAAGAACAGACTTTTCAGCATATCTTGCAAAGCCACGCCTGTTGAGAAGACCGGACAGCGGATCGGTTTCGGAACGCACCACCATTTCAATGGTCGTGTCGCGCATTATTACCAGAAGAAGAACCAGCGCCAGGGCAATGAGAAACACTGCGCCGAGGGTTTGGGAGATCGCCGCATAGTCCGAGGACAGATAGCCTTGCGGGCCGCTCGCGATGCCGATCTTCCAGGCGACTGCCGCTTTCACGAGATAAGTCACCGCGACCAGAGAGCTTACGACGATCAGAAGCTTGTCGAGAGCCATTTTCCGGCTGGCCCGCAGTACCACCAACGTCATCAACAGCTGGAGAAAAACATACGGAATTTGATAGAGCAGCGTCCTTGGCCCTGACCCGTAAGGAAGCGACATCATCACGGGAATCAGCGCCACGGCCAAAATCCAGATCAGGATGATACCATGCTTGGGCGGCGGCGCCCCATAATGGGTCGCGACACCGATCACGCCGCATGTCAGAGCCGTAAGATAGGCGACATAGATACTGAAAACGGCAAGATCCGGATGCACCAGCCAAGGAAGGCTGAATTCCAGGGCGACATCGAGAACACCTACGCCATAGCCTGCCGCCAGCCATCGCGCGCCCCTGACCGTGGGATTGGTCGATGCCACCACGGCGAATGCTACCGCAAACAGCGCCGCCACGAACATATTGATGCTGAGAACGAATGCGCCTGTCATAGTGTGATTACCCAAGACAAAAACCGGCGCACTTCGCAAGTGCGAACAGGGTTGAACGGACTAATCGTTCAACGAGATATTCTCTTACCCGATGGCGCGAGCTTTTCTTAGGGTCTGATAGGCCTCGACCACGCGATTGAGCCGGGTTTCGTACTGACGGTCACCCCCATTGCGATCCGGATGATAGCGGCGCACCAGCTCCGTATAACGCCGCCTCAGCCTGCTTTTGTCCGTATCGGTACCCAGCCCCATCACTTCGAGAGCCTCTGCCTCTTCGCGGCTGAACCTCCCGTCCATCGCCATTTCCGCTTCGCGTCGGGCGCGGCTCTTGATCCCGCTGGCGCGGGCCGAGATCGCATCGAGAGGATCGGTGTAGTCGGCCCAGCGCGGCATTCCATCCACGCCTGCGGTTGGCCGGAAGCTTGGGCTTTCGGTACGCCAGCCGCTCACCGGTCCTTGTGCGTCGAGGATCTCTTCCGCGCTCATGCCCTCGAACCAATCGTAACCAGCGTTGAATTCGCGAACGTGTTCGAGACACATCCAGCGCCACTGACCGGGCCCATCGAACCGATGGCCACTGCCCGGCGCACGGAACTCACCGGGCTCGTCACAAGCGGGGTGATCGCATACCCGGTCGCTATCTTCGTATCTTCCGTGAAACTTTGACTGGCGCATTCGTTCTAGAATGGTGAGGGATTTGCCGGATGCAAACCCCCGACAAGATGCAGACCTTTTAACCAGGAGAATTCAGCGGATGGCCGAAACGGTCCAGCAGGAAATGGAACGCCTTTTAACCGAGGCATTCAGCCCTACCCGGCTCGATGTAATAAACGATAGCGCCAAACACCACGGCCATGCCGGGGACGATGGCAGCGGGGAATCCCATTTTACGGTTGTTATCGAAGCCCCTGCCTTCGCCGATATGAACCGCGTCGAACGACAGCGGGCAGTTAATCGGGCCCTGGGGGACATTCCGGGTGACCGGGTACATGCTTTGGCAATTCAAGCATCGGCGCCCACACCATGAGCGGGGCACCCTACGATCTGTGGTACTGGCCTTCGATCCAGGGCCGCGGAGAATTCGTCCGGCTGTTCATGGCCGCTGCCGATATAGCTTGGCGCGACCGGGCGCGGGATAGAGATGCACAGGCGCTGGTGGAGGATATGGAGGAACGCGAAAAGTCGGTCCAGTTTGCTCCCTATGCCCCGCCCTATCTCGTAGATCGCGACGATGACTTTGCCATCGCCCAGGTTGCCCATATTTGTTCCTGGCTGACAGAACGGCATGATCTGGGAACTGGCGACAGCAAGACCGATCTGCATCTGATCCAGCTACAGCTGACCATCACGGACATCGTCGCCGAGGTCCATGATACCCATCATCCGGTGTCCGGCGGCCTCTATTACGACGATCAGAAGGAGGCCGCAGCGCAGGCTGCGAAGTCATTCAGGGAAGAACGTATTCCCAAATATTTCGATCACTTCGAAAAGGCCTATGGCAAGATCGACGGGCCTTTTGCCGCGGGCGAAAAATGGTCTCACGTAGACACCTCGATTTTCCAGCTGATCGAGGGCTTGCGGTATGCTTTCCCTCGCCGGATGAAATCCATTGAGGGGGATTATCCGCGCCTGGTCGCGGCCCGAGATGCGGTCGCAAAGATCGAAGGCGTGGCTACCTATCTCGCGAGTGAAAAACGTTTGCCCTTCAACGAGGAAGGCATTTTCCGCCATTACGAGGAGCTCGATGGGGAATGAGCCAGTTCGAACTGAAGTTGACGCCCACGACCCATGATCTCGGGCAGTTTCAGGTAAGGCGGGTTCTGCCTTCGAAGAAGCGTTCGATGGTGGGGCCGTTTATCTTCGTCGACCAGTTCGGCCCGGCCCACCTCGATCTGGGCAAGGGCATGGAGGTGCGCCCTCACCCCCATATCAATCTTGCCACCGTGACCTGGCTGTTCGAAGGCGCGATCGACCATCGTGACAGTCTGGGCACCTTCTCCACCATCCGTCCGGGGCAGGTGAACTTGATGACCGCGGGAAAGGGCATCGTGCATTCCGAGCGTTCGCCGGATGCGGAACGCGAGGCCGGGCCGAAGCTATACGGCATGCAAACATGGCTTGCCCTGCCTGACGGACGCGAAGAGATCGATCCTGCATTCGAGGCGGTGGACGCTCTCCCGGTGATCGAGGATGGCCGTGCCAAGGCTATCGTGATCATGGGCAGCTTATGGGGAGAAACTGCGCCGACCACGACTTACGCCAGTACGATCTATGCCGAAATCATACTGGACGCCGGGGGCGCCATCCCCCTTGAAGACGATGCCGACGAACGCGCCGTCATGCTGGTCCATGGCGAGGCCAGCGTCGATGGGATCGACCTCAAGCTTTACGAACTGGCGGTACTCCAGCCGGGTCGGGACATGACGTTGGCAAGCGACACCGGCGCACGCGTGATCCTGCTTGGCGGTGAGGCCTTTCAGACCGAACGTCATGCATGGTGGAACTTCGTGAGCTCGAGCCGCGAACGTATCCAGCAGGCCAAGGAAGACTGGCGGAAGGGGCGGTTTCCGATCGTGCCCGGAGACGAGGAAGAATTCATTCCCTTGCCTGACGGCGAGCCGAATACCGTTACCTATCCATAAGGAAACGAGCATGAATTTCGAAGGTCAAACCGTCTGGATCACTGGGGCGTCGTCCGGCATCGGCGCTGCGCTCGCCGAAGAGTGGGCGAACCGGGGGACCTTCATCATTCTCTCGGGACGCGATCACGACCGGCTTTCCGCTATCGCCCAAAGGCTGGAGACCGAAACGCTCACCCTGCCGTTCGATGTGCGTGACGAACAGGCAATGCTGGAAGCCACACGCAAGGCGACCGGGTGGAGAAGCGGGGTCGATATCTTCGTTGCCAATGCCGGCATTTCCCAGCGGAGCGCCGCGATCGACACCGACATGCAGGTCTTTCGCGATATCATCGATATCGATCTCGTTTCGCAGATTGCGGCCACCCAGGCCCTCCTCCCGCACATGCTCGAATCCGGGTCGGGGAAGCTGATCTTCATTTCATCCATCGCAGGCAAAGTCGGCGTTCCGCTGCGAACTGCCTATTGCGCGGCCAAGCACGGCCTTATCGGGTATGCCGACGCACTACGCGCAGAATTATCCCAGAAGAGAATCGACGTTCATGTCGTCTGTCCGGGTTCGGTCGCCACGGATGTAAGCCGCAACGCGCTCAATGGCGACGGAACCAGGCGGGATCGCAGCGATCGCGCGATCGACAACGGCATCCCGCCCGCCGACGCCGCACAGCGCATCGTCGATGCGATTGCATCGAACCAGCGCGAGGTCATTGTCGCAGAGGGCATGGAGGAAGCGATGGGAGAAGCGCGGCGTACGCCCGACCAATTGCTCGATCAGGTCACCGCGATGGTCGCCAACGGGTATATGGAGAAAATTCAGGCCGACTGACGGCTGATCAGTCCAGCCACTCGACCCAGGCACCATGGGGATGGGCATTGGCAAGATGCTCTGCCTGTTCGCCACCCGGCCAATAGCGGACCGACAATTCGTGAGCGAAGGTCTCTCGATTGGTCTCCAGAGAAACATGCGCCAGCGGAGCGGTAGCAGTCGCCCTTGCGCCCGCAGCTTGCAACGCGTTCTCGATCCGCTCTTGCGTAAAATCGGGAAGATATTGCCACATGATGGAATGCACGAGAACCCGCGTGACACCTTCCTCCGGTTCACGCGCCAATTCCCTTTCCACCCACTCGCCAGCATCCATGCGCTCAATTTCGGGCGGCATTCGTTTGGCGAGCGAGATTGCGGCATCGATCCGGGCCATCCGCCCCATCGCTTCCGGCCAGACGTAACTTTTCAGCCTCAGCGCCTGTGCTTCATCGGTAAGGTCCACCGGTGCGACATCGCTCCCCCTCGCATCGACGAAACCGAATTCTACCGCAGGCGGAGGTGATCCACGCCATTCCGGTTCAATGACCATCCGGCTTCCGCTCGGCCCTACCGGCACCCCGCCCAGATCATAACGATAGCGCCCCATCATCGTGTTGATGCCGGCACTCGCGCCAATTTCCAGCAATTCGAACTGGGACGTCGTCCGTCCATTGGCCAGCCATAGCAAGGCGGCCGCAAAACTGGCCGAACGGGCAGCTTCGTTCGTTTGCGGCGGAGCATCGAGCCACGACATCAGTTGCGCATCGTGGGTCTCGACGACTTCCCTGATGAGTAGATCTACATCGTCCTGGGATTGCATCCGGCCTGCGTAAACGTCCTCCAACCTGGGCTCGTTACCGGTGAGGAGGAGGTTATGGATACCCGCGGCGATCCGAAGCGGCATGGCGTCGCGCAGTGATAGGCCCTGCCAATTGAAGATGCGGCGCGCGGTCGCCGCTTCGCTTGTTTCGAGCGCCATCAGCCCACGCACTACCTGTGCAGTACCTGATGCCCCTGCCTGTTCCGCATGCTCGGCTTGCCATTCAATGGCTTTCGGCACCGAAACGATATCCATGACCGCGCTTGTACCCATACTCGTTGCCCTTTTCGCCTCGTATCCCTATCTGCCGCTGCGCTATGATCGACAGTCTTACATTCGCCATCCCCAAGGGGCGCATCCTTGACGAAGCGCTGCCTGTCATGGCGCGCGCGGTCGTCGTGCCGGAAGACGCGTTTCACGACAAGGCGAACCGTTCGCTGACGTTTGCCACTACGCGTGAGGACATGCGCCTGATCCGCGTGCGTGCGTTCGACGTGGCGACTTTCGTCGCTCATGGTGCGGCCCAGCTCGGTATCGTGGGGTCCGACGTAATCGAGGAATTCGATTACGCAGAGCTGTATGCACCGGTCGATCTCGATATCGGCCACTGCCATCTATCTGTTGCCGAACCCAAGGGCGCAACAGCAACCAATGGTGCCAGCCACCTGCGCGTCGCCACGAAATACCCAAACATTACGCGCCGCCATTTCGAGCAGCAGGGTATTCAGGCCGAGTGTGTCAAGCTGAACGGCGCGATGGAAATCGCCCCCGAACTGGGGCTTGCGGGCCGGATCGTGGATCTGGTTTCCACCGGCACGACTCTCCGCGAGAACGGACTGGTTGAAACCAGCAAAATCATGGACATCAGCGCGCGCCTGATCGTCAATCGGGCGGCGCTCAAGACCGATCCCCGCGTTAGCGAACTGGTAGAGTCCTTCCGCGCCATCAGCGCAGAACGGAGCGCGGCCTGATGCAATTTCTCAAGACCAGCGACGCCGACTTCGAGAAGAAATTCGCCAAGGTCGTACGAGACCGGCGCGAAAGCGATGCGCAAGTCGGCCGCGACGTATCCACCATTCTCAACGAAGTGCGCGAACGTGGGGACAAGGCGCTGGTAGAATATACCACGCGCTTCGATCACCATAATCTTTCCGCCGACGAAGACTGGTCGATTTCGAAAGAAGCCTGCAAGGCAGCCTACGATAATCTGGATGCAGAGCTTCGAGACGCACTGGAAACCGCCGCCAGCCGCATTCGCGCCTATCACGAGGGCCAGTTACCCGAAGATCGCGATTACACAGACGATATTGGAATGCGCCTTGGCGCGCGCTGGAGCGCAGTAGAGGCAGCTGGCCTTTATGTCCCCGGAGGCCGAGCAGCTTATCCTTCTTCGTTACTGATGAACGCCATTCCCGCCAAAGTTGCCGGGGTCGAGCGTCTGGTGGTCACCACGCCTACGCCAAACGGCGAGGTCAATGATCTCGTTCTCGCTGCCGCGCATATTGCAGGCGTGGATGAGATTTACCGCGTTGGCGGTGCACAGGCCGTTGCAGCGCTTGCTTATGGTACCGACCGTATCAAAAGGGTCGACGTGGTCACCGGCCCGGGCAATGCATGGGTCGCCGAGGCCAAGCGCCAGCTCTATGGAGTGGTCGGCATCGACATGGTCGCCGGGCCGAGCGAAATCCTCGTAATTGCCGACAAGGATAACAAGCCCGAATGGCTGGCTGCGGACCTTCTCAGCCAGGCGGAGCATGACCCTACCAGCCAATCGATCCTGATAACCGATGACCGCGGGCTCGCATCGCAGGTGATGGACGCGATCGACATCGAATTCCTCAACTTGCCCACTGCAAAAACCGCCCGCACCAGCTGGGATGACCACGGCCTTGTGGTCCTGGTGGACAGCCTCGACGAAGCACCGGCGCTGTCCGACCGGCTTGCCGCCGAACATGTCGAGATCGCAACAGCCGATCCCGAAGCGCTCTTTCGCAAACTGCGCCATGCCGGAAGCGTATTCCTCGGCCGCATGACCCCCGAAGCCGTAGGTGATTATATCGCCGGACCGAACCATGTGTTGCCGACCGGCCGCCGCGCTCGGTTTGCCAGCGGCTTGTCGGTTCTCGATTTCATGAAGCGCACAAGTTTCATCGGAGCATCCGACGAAGCGCTCAAGGCTATCGGGCCCGCTGCCGTTCGGCTTGCCGAGGCCGAAGGTCTTCCCGCGCACGCCCTTTCGATTTCCAGGAGGCTTTCTTGAGCCAGAACCCAAAGTCCCAGTCACGCAGCGCTGCCCGCCTTGGAGCGGTGCAGGCGCTTTACCAGCAGCAGATGGAAGGCACCGCGACCGCCAAACTGCTGAACGAGTTCCATCAGCACCGCCTCGGCAAGGTTATCGAGGATGAGGAATATGCCGATGCAGACGTCGATTTCTTCGACGATCTGGTCAAAGGTGTCGATGCCCGTCGCGGCGAGATCGACGACCTCCTCACCGCTCGCCTCGCTTCAGGCTGGACGCTTGCGCGGCTCGACAAGACCATGCTTCAGATTTTGCGCGCAGGCAGCTACGAACTTCTGGCCCGCAGCGATGTCCCAAAGGCTGCCGCGATCAGCGAATATGTCGACGTGGCGAAAGCGTTCTTCGATGATCGCGAGGCGAAGTTCGTGAATGGCATTCTCGACGCGGTGGCAAAGGAAATCGGACGCTGATTTCTGGCCGCCATATTCCAATTCTTGGACTCTGACCGATTGATCTGCACCGCTGAGCAATAGCAGACATTCCTTCGACAAGCTCGGGACGACCGGATAGAGGGTCTTTGTGACTGAGCCCGAATTCATTTCCGCGCTGAAAGCCCTCGCCACCACACCGGCCGCGCGGGGTTTAGAAGACGATGCCGCCGTCATCGATCTTGGCGGAGAGACGTTGGTACTCACGCACGATACGATGGTCGAAGGCGTCCACGTTTTCGAAGGGCAGGATCCCGCCGATATCGCTTGGAAGCTGGTGGCTGTAAATCTCTCCGATCTCGCGGCGAAGGGCGCGCAGCCCATAGGCGTGCTGATTTCCCAGATGCTCGGAACCGATGATCATCGGTTCGTAACCGGCCTCGGCGAAATTCTGGAAACCTATGACGTCCCGCTACTAGGCGGAGACACGGTCAGCGCCGAGGGAAGGCGCGTATGGGGCTGCACGGCGATCGGACGGGCAACTCACACGCCGGTCCCATCACGGAGCGGGGCTAAGCCTGGAGACGTAGTTTATCTTGGTGGCGAGATCGGCCGGGCCATGCTGGGCTTCGAAGCCATACGTAACGATTTGGAGGGCGACGATACCGCATATCGCCGCCCGGTTCCTCAGCTGGAACTTGGGGCAGCCTTGGCACCGCATGTCTCCGCGATGATGGATGTATCGGATGGACTATTGCTCGATGCTTCGCGGATTGCTGCCGCCAGTAATATGACCCTGGCTCTCAATTCCGATCAAATCGCGCCGCTCGCTCCCAACGGCCGTTTGGAAGACGCTTTGCGGTGGGGCGACGATTACGTCATGCTGTGTACGGGGCCGGAAGGGCTGGAGCGCCAACACATGGCCACCCCCATCGGCCGCGTCCTCGAGAAGGGGGCAGACCCCATCCTTCTCGATGGTGCGCCTCCCTCCGGCGCACTGGGTTACACGCACTGACATTACCCGATCGGAAGTTCTGGCCTTCCGAACAGTGCGCGGCAAGCCCCTTGCCAGCAATTCCATGCCGCCTATACCTTCATGCCACGCTACGCCGGTGTCTCCCACTGGACGCGATACATATAAGCAGGAGGGGAGAGTTTCGTGGATCTAGTCATCATATCCATTGGGTTGGGTTTACTCGCCATCGTCTACGGCTTCGTCACCAGTCGCCAGGTGCTTGGAGCAGGCGCCGGCAATGAGCGCATGCAGGAGATCGCCGCGGCCATTCAGGAAGGTGCGCAGGCCTATCTCAAACGCCAGTACACCACCATCGCACTCGTCGGCGTGGTTGTCGCCATTCTGGTCTTCGTCTTTCTCGGCATCATTCCGGCCATCGGTTTTGTTATCGGCGCGATCCTGTCGGGCGTTGCCGGCTTCATCGGGATGAATATCTCGGTGCGGTCCAATGTCCGCACCGCTGCTGCCGCACAAAGCGGATTGCAGCAGGGCCTGACCCTCGCCTTTCGCGCAGGTGCCATCACCGGCATGCTCGTGGCTGGCCTCGCCCTGCTCGCGATAGCGGTATTCTTCTGGTATCTTGTCGGCCCCGCCGGACATGCCGCCAACAGCCGCGAGGTAATCGACGGTCTCGTGGGCCTGGCTTTTGGTGCATCGTTGATTTCGATCTTTGCGCGGCTAGGCGGTGGTATCTTCACCAAGGCTGCCGATGTGGGCGCCGACCTTGTCGGCAAGGTCGAAGCGGGTATTCCCGAAGACGATCCCCGCAATCCTGCCGTCATTGCCGACAATGTGGGCGACAATGTCGGCGACTGCGCTGGCATGGCTGCCGATCTATTCGAAACTTATGTCGTCACCGTGGGTGCGACGATGGTTCTCACCGCGCTGCTGCTCAAAGGGCTCGGCGATCTGTTGCTGCCGATGATGGCGCTCCCGCTGTTGATCGGCGGGGCGTGCATCGTGACCAGCATCATCGGTACCTATTTCGTGAAGCTGTCCAAGGGCGGCACGAATGTCATGGGCGCGATGTACAAGGGCTTCGTCATCACGGCGATCCTGTCGATCCCGCTGATCGGTGTGGCCATCCATGTGGCGCTGGGCGGCCTGGACACGGTCATCGGCGGCGCGCCGGTCAATGTCGATCCGGGTGCTCCAGTATCGGAAGAAGGCGTGTCGGAGCAGGTGAAATCCTTCACTGGCTGGGCGCTGTTCTACTGCTCCATCGTGGGTCTCGCCATCACCGGCCTGATCATCTGGATCACCGAATATTACACCGGCACCAATTATCGCCCGGTCCGCTCGATCGCCAAGGCTTCGGAAACGGGCCATGGAACGAATGTGATTCAAGGGCTGGCCATCAGCCTGGAATCGACCGCGCTGCCGACGATCCTGATCGTGGCTGGCATTATCGTTACTTACCAGCTCGCTGGCCTAATGGGCATCGCCTATGCCGCCACCGCGATGCTGGCACTGGCGGG
>CEVK01006132.1_pt1 | contig 13402 bp, 11 predicted proteins | sample 531501 | NCBI WGS metagenome assembly CEVK01 (sample SAMEA2623794, study PRJEB7988) | marine metagenome | biome: marine biome (ENVO:00000447); feature: mesopelagic zone (ENVO:00000213); material: "saline water (ENVO:00002010), including plankton (ENVO:xxxxxxxx)" | depth 740 m | reverse complement strand
GCAGTTGTCGGGAGCCCCATACCAAGGATAATTGAGCCTATCGCTGTGAGCATAAGAGCTGCTAGAAGATTGCCGCCCGAAATTGTCACTATTAGTTCCGACATCCTGAGGCCAATGCCCGTTAGTGATGCCACTCCTACCACAACCCCGGCTGCAGCACATGCCGCAGCAACCTGAACAGCACCGCGGCCCGCACGCTCCATCACCTCGCCCAATTCAGGCAATGAGGGCCGAGTGGCGGGTCGAAGACAGGCCATGGCTAAAGCGGATGTCACTCCCCAGAAAGCTGCCCTCATCGGTGAGCGCCCCATGGCCAGCAGCAGCACTATGGCCCCCAGGGGCAATAACAAATGCAGTTTATCTCTTATTTTTTCTGGGGCTACTTTCCTGACCGGCTCGATACCCATTGCACAAGCTCGGAAATGGATGGCGGCCAAAAGGGCTGCATAGTATAGGATCGCCGGAATGACAGCTGCTGCAGCGACCTCCAAGTACGGGATATTCGTCCAGGTAGCGAGAATGAAGGCTCCGGCTCCCATCACAGGTGGCATTAATTGGCCACCCGTGCTTGCTGCTGCTTCAATCGCCCCAGCAAAAAATGGTCGGAAGCCTGCTCGCTTCATCAGGGGAATAGTGAATGTGCCCGTCGTTACAACATTTGCGACTGCGCTACCCGACAGTGAGCCCATAAACGCACTCGCTACTGCCGCCGTCTTAGCGGGGCCACCTCGAGTTCTCCCCGCCACCTTATTTGCTAACGCAATGAGGAGGGCACCCCCACCTGCGGTATCCAGGACGACACCAAAAAGAACAAAGAGATAGACGAAATCCGCAGAGACACCGAGCGGCACACCCCATATTCCCTCGGTTGAGAGAAAGAGTTGTTCCACAATCCGAGTGACTCCGTACCCGCGATGAGCGAGGAAGCCAGGGAGGTATGGGCCACTGACTGCATAGACCAGCGCCATGATACATACAGTAACCAGACCCCACCCTGTTGCTCGACGAGCAAGTTCCAGCACCAAGACCACCATCACGCCACCGGCGACCAGGTCGAGGAGCGTGGGATTACCAGAACGACTTACAAGTTCCTGGTTCTCAGAGGCCAGATAGAGACACGCCAATACCGATAGGCCCGCAAGCACATAATTGAGTGGGCCGATGTGAGGTGGCCCAGCTTCTTGATCAAGCTCTCCTTCTTTTTCTCGGCTCCGGCGGAACTGCACACCAACACCCAAGAAACCTAGGGTTGCCATCAATGCGAGATGAACCGGTCGCTGTACCAGTGCTGTAAAAGGTGAGAAGCCCGCAGCATACAAGTGGAACAGTGCTGCTGTTACCGATGCACCAACGATTATCCATCCGATGACCTTCGGCCGAGGAGCACTCACAGGTCAGTCCTTAGTTCGGCATAAAGCGCCCGACTATAAGCGCCATAGCTAACATCAGGCTTAAAAGGATTACGACGGCACTCCTGAAGCTCCTGCTCCTGTCTATACAGTGAGCTCCTTGAGCAATAACTAATGACGACCATATCTGAGTCAGGTCCATAGCTGTGAGCACCCCAAGCCAGTATCCCGAGGGGAGAAAGAAAAAGAAGCTTCCAAGGTTAAGCGTCAACTGAGGGTCTTGGGTCGCAATTTTGAGAGGGATGATAAGGAGCCCAACAAGCGCCGGAATGAAAAACGAGTGCGCAGTAACCGCAAGGTATTGTCGGTAGCTCCCTTCGTCTCCAAGGACGAAAGCAAAGATAACCGTGAGGAATCCCGCTCCTATCGGTATAGCTATCGCTGTAGTCATTGCCGCCCCAACTGCCGCTAAAATACCCATCCAATCCGTAACCCAATCCGGCATTGGAAGTGGTGTGCCACCCTGGGCCAGCGACTGCTCTCGTATAAGGCTTTCCCAAACTTCTGATGGGATCAGAGCCACCTGCAGACCCATGAGCGCTACGCTAACCACTAAAGCCACAACCCACCTGGGCTCAGCAGCCAGATATGCGTTCATCTTTGAAGGGCTGAAGAATGTGTCCACGAAACGCCTGTGAATTCCGGGTATAGTGACCAGATCCGTAGCGTCCGCGCGCTCATTTCCATTCAATGCTAGGCCAGACTGATCCATATCTAGTCCCCTTGTCCTTGGCCGCTCGATAACGACCCTGTATCCTCTTGGGCTCCAGTTACCCTATGTTTACATGCCATAACTGACTTTTAATTACAGTGCTTACCCAAATAATCATATGAGCTACCGGACCAACCCAGACCGGATCCTCGATAATATCGATCGAGCCAGAAATCGCGATGCGGAGAGCGCACGCTTTCAGGTTGACCGACAAGCACTAGGGCGAGACCTAGAAACTGACATGCCCGATGTCGATGCCACGACATCCGAACGTCTTAAGCGAATCTTCGCAGTTCTCGAGAAAGCATATACCAAGGCCGCACAGAGGTCAGAAATGGGCAGGCTAGCTGCTCGATTCCAAGCCGTTGGTGATATCCATCACCATCATGCACGTGGGGATGTGAGCATCTCGGTCCAATACCTGGATCATGACCGATTCGACGATGTCGGTGTTTCCCCGTTTGAAATTCGCCCGTACGAAGTTGCGGACGCAAAGAGGGAAACCAAAACTAGTCGCGCGGACGTGAACGCTCTGAAGGTTCTTCGCAAAGAACTGCGGGGTGGCGTCCTTGCCGCGTACCAAAAGCTCGAGCCGCGGGTTAGAGATGCAATCCGAGACCGGGCAGATATGGGCCACATACAGGTCCAAGTAACGGTCGACTTGCGACCAGCAGAGTATCAAGCACCTCCCTCACAGCAGCTTCTCACCGACGAGCCAAGTGAAGAGTATCAAGCACCTCCCTCACAGCAGCCTCTCGCCGACGAGCCAAGTGAAGAGTCGACTTAACTGAAGGACACCTCACGAACCGTTAGCCTCTGAATGCGATCTAGATCTAGGTCGACCCCGATTCCAGGGCTGCTCGGAACCTTCATGACTCCATCTTCTACTTCAAACTCTGGCGATACGATATCACGCTCCCAATAGCGACGACTTGCTGAAATATCTCCTGGAAGCGTGAAGCCGGGTAAGGATGCCAGGGCCACATTGTGAGCACGCCCTATTCCGGACTCAAGCATCCCACCACACCAAACCGGTAATCCAGCTGCACGCATGGTATCGTGAATCCCGCGACTTACAGCAAGACCTCCCACCCGACCGGGTTTGATGTTAACGATTCTACAGCTTCCGAGGTGAAGCGCGAGCGCTAGATCACCCTCAGACTTGATCGACTCATCCAGACAAACTGGCGTTTCAATTTGCTCCTGAAGACGAGCATGTTCGAGAAAATCACTATACGACAGTGGCTGCTCAATCATCATCAAACCAAGAGCGTCGAACTCTCTTAGTCGATCGATATCAGCCAATGAGTATGCTGAATTAGCGTCGACCATGAATGCGATGTCTGGAAAGCGCTCTCGCAACCCTGCGAGCATTTCAATGTCTCGACCTGGTTTAATCTTGATTTTCACCCGAGCATAGCCTTCTTCGATATAACCCTGGACCTGGTCATGAAGCTCAGCGTCTGTCGGCTTGAGTCCCACGCTGACACCAACCGGTATGTACTCGCGCTCACCGCCTAGCTTCTGTGAGAGCGAGACTCCTTCCGCTCGAGCTGCTAAGTCCCACCCTGCCATCTCGACAGCAGCCTTTGCCATCGGGTGGCCCCTAATCCAGGGGACCGAGTCTAAAAGCTTCTCAGGTGCATCGGCTTCACCCCCAATGACCTCAGGGAGGATATAGTCGGTGAGAACATGCCAGGCAGTTTCAGTAGTCTCATACGCATAAGAAGGATCCTCTGAAACGACACACTCACTCCAACCTTCGAGGCCTTCGGCGAAAAGAGTTAGCAGGAGTATGCGTCGGTCTTGCTGACCCCCACTACTAATCTCGAAGAATTCTTTGAGGCGAAGCGGGATCTCCCGCAGAACTGCTCGCTCGATCTTCATCCGATCTCCGGCCAGTTGGTTTCTGCTCTATTAAGAAGTGAAACGTCCTAGAATATTGGTGGTTTGCCTGACCTGCTCCACGACTAGGTATCAGGTCATGGCATCTCAGGCTGCACTAACAGATAGTCTGAACTCCGCTCTCCCCAGAAGATCTCGTGCACCTCATACCCCTTGTTCATATAGTGAACGAAAGTCTCTCGCGTAGCCTCCCGCCAGCGGTGTGCAAGCCTGATATCTATGTCCATCACCTGCACGATATCTGATGGAATTGCGACCAAGACCTCCTTTTCTTCACTTCGTAGATCTGGTACTCCGGGCTCTGGCAAAGAGTGGCGTCCTGTCTCAGACAGGACTTGTACAGCATGCTTTGATGGCTGGCCTGGAGGCTTACTTCCTGCCAGCCGACGCGATGCGCGCGTTGAGGTCAGTTCCCACACAGCGATAAATCGATCGGTTCCTACCCCTCGATGAAGCGGGGAATCCGTTTCCCCGTACATATTTTCCATGTACTCCCGGACCACGATTCCTAATTTTACAAAATTGAGGTGGGCATTGCGTGACTGCAGAGGGTCAAATGTCCAGAGCATCTTCTCGACACCCCGTGCTAGCACCTGCTCTCGCTGGTAAGCCTTAAGCTGCGTGCCCAAGCCAGCATCTCGCGCATGCTCAGTAACTGCGAGCATATCTGACCAATGCACAAGTTGGTCATCCCGGATCCCGGTCATGCCAAATACGAAACCTTCCAGGTCTCCATCTTCACTATATGCGCCGGCTGCCACGCCACCCAAGATCTGAGAAACCTTCAGAATCGCGGTCGGCACTCGCTCAGAAAAACCACGCCCCCACGTCTGCTCTTGGAGTTCGACACAGCTGTGAAATTCCTGCATCGTCTCGAATGGGCGAATTATGTGCGAGCCAGCTTTTTGACCCGCTACCATTCATCACCTGAGGAGACAGGACTAAGCAGAAGTTCAGCTAATAGAGCTGAACGGCTTGGTAAGGCCTTGGCAACAACATGCTCATGGAGGGCATGGGCGCCATCACCAACCGATCCAAGGCCATCAAGGGTTGCAGCATATTGACTCGTAGTGTTCCCATCAGATGCACCACCGGAAGTGCCCTCTTCCAGTTTGATTCCAAGTCGACTTCCTGCAGCTAGGGCAGCTTCCCAGAGTTTACGATTCCGGGGCGTCCGCTCTAGCGGGGGAGCCTGGATACCTCCCAACACTTCGAGTGATGTACCTGGCGTTCTGGGGATCAAGCCACGAATTGCGCGTGTGACTGCTTCTCCATCATCCATAGACGCTACTCGAACATCCACCTCCGCCTCCGCCTCCGCTGCCTTGACGTTGACACGCGTACCACCCTGGACAACGCCAACGTTCACCGTAATACCCCTCTCAAGATTAGTCAGGCTGTGTAGTTGGTGCACCACATTGGCGAGTTCCTGTATGGCAGAAGCTCCGCTCGTAGGATCTAACCCAGAGTGTGCGGCCTCACCGTGTATAAGTATGCGGAAACGCCCAACACCTTTCCGGGCTGTCTTGAGTTTTCCGTCTGTGCCTAAACCGGGCTCAAGAATAAAGGCCCTCGCAGCAGCTCGTGAGATCATTCGCACGAACCGCTGGGACTCTGGACTACCGATTTCTTCATCGGAATTAATGAACCAGATGGGGGTAGCAGGAAACTCAAAACCCAGAGATCGGATAGCACGTAGAGCGAAAATCGCTTGCACGATGCCGCCCTTCATATCAAAGGTACCTGGACCGCGAACCATTCCATTTTCTATCACAACTGGCATGGAATCCGTAGTCCCGAGTGGCCAGACCGTGTCCGTATGACCTACGAGCAACTGGACGGGCTTATCTCGGTCTCGATTTATTGGGGTTGCGAAAAGATGCCCCCCAGTTTTTCGTCCCGGTACATGTCGGACCCTAAAGTCCATTTCCTGAAGGAACAGGGTTAATTGTTCCTGAACTCCAGCCTGGGATTCAGGAACATCACTAGGTGATTCATGGGACGCGAGATCGACTAACATCTCAACCATCGTGTCCTCTTGGCCTTCCAAGTAAGCCAAGATCGCTCTAGCCCTATCCGCTACCTCACTCACTCAGTGCCTCCAGCTCTGTAGAAGCCCGCTCTCCGATAGCTCTCATCAAGAAGCTCAATCGGGTGAAGAACACCTTCAGTAGAGGCTTCTAGCCGGAGTCCGGCACCAATCTGCATCATACAACCGGGATTCGGCGTGGCGACTGCATCCGCAGAGCAAGCCCTGACTGCAGACACCTTATCCTCACCAATCAATCCGCCGAGTTTAGGATGGGTGATGCCATAAATCCCAGCACCCCCACAACATTCCTCCGCCCCCTCGACTACGTGAACCTCAGCATCTGGCACAGCTTCCAGCACAGTAATTGGTGCCTGCTCAACACCCTGAGCGTGAAGTAGGTGGCAAGGATGATCATACGCAATCTTACAAGGGACACTAGCACCGATCCTGGGGCCTGAGCTCGCTAGTATCTCCGTCACATCTCTCACAGACGCCGCGACCCCTTTGGCCCTTTGAACGAAATCCGGATCCCCCTCAAGGAGGATCCCATAATCTTTCATGGCTGCCCCACAGCCCGCTGCATTTACAGCGATGAGGTCCGCTCCTGATGCCTCAAACGCCCTTATGTTTGAGCGGGCAAGCATCCGCGCACATTCAAGGTCTCCTCCATGCGCATGTAGAGCTCCGCAGCAGTCCTGACCTTCAACTAATACCACTTCGTACCCGTTTGCCTCTAGAACACGCACAGTAGCGCTGTTGATACGTGTAAAGAGTCCCTCCTGTACACAACCTAAGAGAACCGCAACGCGGCTTTCTCGACCAACATCACGGCCTCCTGAATTGGTATTTCCTGATGTTGCCTTTTCCGAGACCATTGGCTGCCAACGCGTCGTTGACGCCAACATTGCAAGAACAAGACGGAGCGCTCGAAAGGGGCGGTATGAAGGCAGGACAGTGGCTCCCAATGTAGCGAGTCCAGTTCCTCGAAGCAGGCGTCCTATGAAGAAAAAAGGACTTCGGAGTGCACGGGTGCCTAAAACCTTGAGCAAAAACCTCGTGGGCAGGCCTTGCGGTGCAGCTTTGGTCGCCGTCTCACGTGCAAGCTCAAGTAAGGTCCCATACTCGACACCCGAGGGACAAACTGGCTCGCAGGCACGGCAACCTAAGCAACGATCAATGTGTGTTCTAAACGCTTCAGAACTAGGCTCAAGCCTTCCCTCAACAACCGCCTGCATAAGGTGCAGGCGACCTCTTGGTGAATCCGCCTCATTTCCGAGGCGGTTGTAGGTTGGACAAGCAGGAAGGCAGAATCCACAGTGCACGCAAGGAAGCAGGCGTTCCTTTTGAGCGTCCAAGGCCTGTCCAAGCGCCTCGTATACTGGCGCACCCGTCACTTGATACCCCACAGCACAGTATGCGGATCAAATGCTCGCTTTAGACCCGCAGCAAGCTCCCCTTCGTCCACTAAAGGTTTAGTGAAGTATGAGGAAGCATTGACTTCAGCAGGAATTCGGAGCGGCCGAACGGTACCACCCAATTCTTCAATATCCTTTTGTAGGCCTGAGAGGATGGACTCGATGTCTGATAGGTTCACAGGTAAATACGCCCGAACTGATCCGCCGTACACATCTGCATTCACACTCACCCCCGGGACCTGTTTAAGAACATCCAATAGCATGTCTATTCGAGAGGGCAACGCCCATACCCGAACAGCAAGTTCTGTATCAATACCGCTATCTCTTTCTTGCGCCAGCAAAGACTCGGCCTCAGGAGTATCCCTGGCCTCAAAAGAGATACCCGTATGTTTTTCGAGATTTTGCTGATCGGCTTCTACCGAAACCCCAGCCCCATGTAAGCGGACCAGAAGCCTACCTCTATCCGCAGTCGAACTTAGAGTGATCGAAGCAGGCATGATCGGTGCTGTAGCAACGGCTCGAGCAGTAGATACAAGCTCAGAGATGTCAGTAGCTTCAAGGACAAGGAGCCGATCTACGACCGGCAATGGGAAAAGCCTGATAGTGACAGAAGTGATGATCGCAAGCTCGCCACGGCTACCCACCATCGGTTTTAGGATGTCAAACCCTGCTACGTTTTTTACAACCTTCCCTCCAAGCCTCAGTGTTCGCCCATCCCCGCATACGATTGTGGCTCCAAGAACGTGATTCCTTAGTTGTCCATAACCTGCCCATAGCGGACCACTTAGGCCTGCTGCCACCAGCCCCCCCAAGGTCCTGTTAGGGACGTCAGGTGGATCAAAAGGGAGCCACTGCCCATGACTAGCCATCTCCGTGGAAAGATTCCGGATCAATGCTCCAGCACCCGCAGTCATTGTTAGATCTGCTGGCTCATAATCCTGGATTTCGTTGAGACGCGAAGTCGTCAGCACTACAAAGGGATCCTTCGGATAACGCGGGTATGTGTGTGCCCCTGTTCCGATGGGTACCACTCCAACTCCGTTCTCTGAAGCCCATTGAAGTAGTATTGCCACTTCTTTAGCTGATCCAGGTGCAACAGCCGTTTCCACATCTGTACGTAACGCGGGCAGTAGACTTGACGACACAGAGTGGCTGAATGCTTCCTCTGGCAAGAGCCCAGAAAGTGAATCGGTTAGATCGGTCCTCATTCGCCCATGGCCGATATCTTCTCAGTATCAGTCGCCTCTTTTTCTCCTATTTCGGGCAACACTTTCCCAGGATTGAACAGTGAGGCCGGGTCGAAAACCCGCTTAGCTGCTGCCATCGCCTCCAGCTCAAGGGGCCCACACACCAGAGGCATATATTCTCGTTTATCCACGCCGACCCCGTGCTCGCCCGTTATCGTGCCACCCGCATCCACACAAAGTTGCATGATTTCTTTTGAGGCACGCTCAACTAACTCGAGTTCATCCTGATCTTGGCGATCGAATAAGATGTTTGGATGCAGATTGCCATCACCAGCGTGGAATACGTTAGCGATCTTCAGACCGTATCGATTCCCGATGTCATCAATACCTGCTAGAACTGCAGGAAGCTGGGTTCGAGGTACCGTCGCATCTTGAACAAGCAGGTCTGGGGCAATCCGCCCCATTGCTCCAAACGCTTTTTTCCGAGCCGTCCAAAGCTTCATACGGTGTTCAGGATCAGTTGCCCTCTGAACTTCGATAGCGCCTTCTTCAAGGCAGCACTGCTGCGCTCGATCAGCATCTAGGTCAAGGCCAGCTTCGGTGCCGTCGAATTCAATCACGAGAGCGGCCCCAGCCTCAAGTGGATACCCAGCGGCAAACACACTCGCTTCGACCGCCTCGATTGTCGGCCCATCCACAATTTCCACAGCTGCAGGCATCAAACCAGATGCTATGATTTTCGTGACTGCTCGGCCTGCCGACTCAACTGATTCGAAGATGCCAAGCAGAGTACGCACGCCTTCGGTGATCGGTAGTAGGCGAATCTCAATTTCAGTCGCTATGCCAAAGCAACCCTCAGAGCCCACGAAGAGACCGACTAAGTCGAGTGTTGCATACGGATCTCGTCCCACGCCTCCAAGTTGTACGACCCGACCACCAGCCAATACCACTGTGAGGCCGGTAACGTAACGGGCAGTGACGCCGTACTTCAGGCAATGAGGGCCTCCTGAGTTTTCGGCAACGTTTCCACCAAGCGTGCACGTGCTCTGAGAGGATGGGTCAGGGGCATAATAGAGACCGTAAGGATTAGTGGCTTCGGTCAAACGAGCATTAATAACGCCGGGTTGAGCAATCGCAATTCTATTTTCTACATCGATCTTCAAGATGCGATTCATACGGGCGGTACCAACTATGACACCTTCAGGTGTAGTCAATGCGCCACCAGATAATCCGGTACCCGCTCCGCGTGGAATTACCTCTATACCATTGCTGTGTAAGAGTCTGACTACAGCAGCAATTTCTTCAGTTGAAGATGGAAGAACCACTGCACGTGGGGGCCTTCGATATGCAGTAAGGCCGTCAGATTCATATACGAGTAGACGGTCGGGGTCTGTGATGACGTGTTCTTGCCCAACAATCTCGGCTAAATCGCTGACAACAGTAAACGGAAGGGGCTCAGTCATGCCCGAGGATACCTTGCCCGTGAGTAGAGATGCAACAGGTTCCTCCTCAACCCCCTCTAAGAGTCTGTACATATTCCCGAAGCGCCTCCAGACTCTGAGATGCCGCTCGCTCCATTCCGGTAGAGAGAGCATCACCGTATACGAAAGCCACCAACTCCTCTGTGGCTATATGTGGGTGTTGTTCCAAGGCCTCTTCAACCTGTTGGATGCGAGCCAGGCGGTGATTTTCAAAACGGTTCAACGCTTCGGTTGGATTTTCTAGCGCCGGCCCGTGGGCAGGATAGATCACTGAAAGACCGAGCATACGTAATCGAGCAATGGAGCGAAGATAGTCAGATACACAGCCCGGATAATCAGCTACCCATGTCGTGTTGCCCTTACCCAACAGGTGGTCACCCGCGAAAAGTGCTTCCTGCGCTTCCCAGTAAAACGATAGGTGTTCAAGGGTATGACCAGGCGTGCTCACCGCACTCAACATTCCATCGTCAGTCATGATCACGTCACCATCTGCAAGTACGTGACTGACACATTCTAAACCCGCTGGACCCCACACCTCAGCACCTATAGCCCTCGAAAGTGAACTCGCTGATCCTGCGTGATCCGAATGACCGTGGGTAAGAACGATCTTCCTGTGATGACTGGGCTCAACCGCTAAAGCCAAGGCTTGGACATGGCTCTCAAGGTCAGGTCCGGGATCAATAATCGCCACCCGCTCCCGTCCTACGATATAGGTACGAGTCCCATCAAGTGTGAATGGACCTGCATTTCCCGCATTTAGACACTTAGGCCTCAGCCTCAGGGCATCCTCCCGGTCCCCACTATCTCCGCTCTGCAGCCAATTGCTCTGCTAGCTTATCTGCTATGCTGATGACGGCAATCTCATCTTCTTCAGTGAAGGCTGCGGGTTCGTCAGAATCGATATCAATCTGACCAAAGATGTCCGATCCAGCTCGTATCAAAACGACAAGCTCAGATTGTACGTCTGGTGAACACTCTAAGTAATTTTCCTCCGTACTCACGTCCGCGACATTCAAATTCGTACGCTCCTCTATTGCGCGACCGCATACTCCTGTACCTACGGGAATCTTCGCGTGTTCTGTTCCAGAGCCAACATAATTGTGGAGCCAGAGTTCCTGTTCCGCTTCGTTCAAGAGATATGCTCCGACCCAACTATAGCGGTCATCCGCATCCTCAATAGATCGAATGGCACGACGCAAGATCGCGTCAGAGAGGTGCCCATCATCACGCATTTCTTGCAACTCGATCACCAATTGTCCGGCATCTAAAGGCATTACATTACATCCGTTAGAACGTCATGACCGCATTAGTGCGATCGGGTGAGAGGGCCTGGCTTGAACGCGTTGTCTGCCAGCACCCTGCGAACCGACGGTAACAATCATCCCGGCGGTAGGGCACGAAGGGTAGAAGGGGGTCCGGAAAGCGTCAACGGTGCTGAGCCATGCTCTTTACCTCGGTGTGAAGTCTGTCTCCACGCTAAGCCTGTGAACAAAGGCCGCAATGAGCTTCGCAGTATTGAAGAGATCATCGACGCTTACGACTTCATTCGGAGAATGCATATAACGATTAGGTACTGAAATGAGACCCGTGGGAACACCACCTCGTGTCAGGTGAATTCCATCTGCATCCGTACGTGTAGACTTCGGCGAAGCCTGGATCGTATACGGGATCTCTTCCTCTTCTGCCACACTGGCAAGCATCTCAAACACTGAGTTATGCGAGGCTGAGCCACGACTCAATACCGGCCCACCACCCAGTCTATGGTCACCCAACTCCTTCTTCTCCACATCTGGAACATCCGTACTGAAGGTCACATCAACCACAATTGCTACGTCGGGCTCTAGTTGGTAGGCGCTCGCTCTGGCACCGCCCCCGCTTTGCCCAATCTCTTCCTGGGCGGTTGCAACAGCCGTCACTCGTGCAGCTGGCAAATCATCAGATAGCATTCGAATCGCTTCAAGCACAATGAACGCGCCAATCCGGTTATCTATCGCTCGGCTCGCGATCCGATTCCCCGCCAGGTAGATCATACTCTGCGCTAGCACGATAGGGTCTCCTACTCTGATTCCAAGCGAAACCACCTCATCTCTGCTAGAAGCACCCACATCGACCCAAAGCTGCTGAGTTTTGGATGCTTTCTCGCGATCGTCTGGAGTCATGAGATGCACAGCCTTCTTTCCAATCACTCCCGGTACTTCGTCACTCTTTCCTAGTATGGTGACTCGCTGACCAACCAAAACTTGCGGGTCCCATCCGCCAATCTCAGCCACATACAAATACCCTTCTTCATCTATATGGGTGATTTGGAGTCCAATTTCGTCTATATGCCCTGCAAGCATAACGTGGGGGGCACCAGGCGCATTTAGCACAGCAAAAGAATTACCCGTTGCATCCACATCTACTTGTTCTGTAAATGTTGATGCTTCAGTACGCCATACACGTCCAGCACGAAACTCGAATCCTGACGGTCCTGCCGCGTCAAGAAGTTGCTTTAGGAATGAAATGTCTTGGCTCATGGTCACTTAGGTCGGGACGTGGGGTTCGAGAGCCAAAGCTATCCGTGCCTCTCGTGAGTGGCCAAGACCTGGCCGTTTTCCGCCCCGGCTTGCTCGGATACCCAATAGTACATCAGCTTGCCAGCAACTGATCACCGAAGTGGCTACTCGGGGAGGGAAATGTGGATTCGAAGCATAATGGCGGCGCGGCTAACCTTGGTCGACGGGACTTCATGAAGCTTGGAGGGCTAGGAGCGGTTGCTACGGCTGTGGTTGGGTCAACAGCCTGTGAGCCAAGAAACCCCCGAGAAACCAGGAATGGCGAACGTTCCTGGTGGGTGAATGAAACATTTGAGCTCGAAGAGGCCACATTCAGCGGCCTGGCCGACGATATGGCTGCCGGCCGACGAACTTCTGTCGAGATCACTCAGCTTTACCTTGATCGCATAGCCGCCCTAGACCGTGAAGCAGCCAAGCTTCGATCCATCATCGAAACGAACCCTGACGCACTCGCAATTGCCAAGAAGCTGGATGAGGAAAGAGCGAATGGAGATATCCGAAGCCCGCTACATGGCATTCCCATCGTCCTCAAGGACAACATTGATACTGCAGACCTAATGACTACGACTGCGGGATCTTATGCATTGGAAGGTCATGTCGCAGCAAAGGACAGTCATGTCGCGACGAAACTCAGGGAAGCGGGAGCAATTATTCTCGCGAAAGCCAATTTGTCTGAGTGGGCAAATATTAGGTCATCTCGATCAAG
>CEVK01016051.1_pt1 | contig 13650 bp, 9 predicted proteins | sample 531501 | NCBI WGS metagenome assembly CEVK01 (sample SAMEA2623794, study PRJEB7988) | marine metagenome | biome: marine biome (ENVO:00000447); feature: mesopelagic zone (ENVO:00000213); material: "saline water (ENVO:00002010), including plankton (ENVO:xxxxxxxx)" | depth 740 m | reverse complement strand
ATGCATTTTGGCGCATTCATGGAATTCGGTAATCGGGACGGGGTCAACGAAGCCCAGGCGTTTCAAGAAGGTTTCAGAATGGTCGACGCGGCCGAAGAGATGGGTCTGGACGGCGTGTGGCTGGCCGAACTCCACTTCAACCCTGCTCGGTCAGTACTCTCATCGCCCATCGTCGTCGCCACATCAATAGCCACCCGCACCAAGCGGCTCCGAATCGGCATGGCGGTATACGTTCTTCCGTTGAGTAACCCTCTCCGCATCGCCGAGGAAGTGGCCACCGTCGATCACATCAGCGAAGGGCGTTTCGAGTTTGGCATCGGCCGCAGCGGATTCGCCCGGTCCTACGATGTCTTCAGCATCCCCTACATTGAGAGCCAGGAACGGTTCGCCGAATCCCTAAAAATCATCCTTCAAGCCTGGGAAGGGAAGGAGTTCTCCTATCACGGGAAGCATTACAACGTAGAGAGCGCCATCATATCGCCCGTTCCATACCAAAAACCACACCCGCCGCTAAGGGTCGCTGCCAACTCCCCTGACACCTTTGTCAGGCTAGGCGAAGCTGGGCGTCCTATATTTGTCGGCCTGCGGGGAATGGACATTCCCGAGCTCCGGGAGAACGTGGATCGGTACCGTCGCAGTTGGAAGGAAGCGGGCCACGACGGAGAAGGCGATGTGTCTTTGCGCATACCGGTATACGCCGGTGAGACAATGGAACAGGCCATGGACGAACCCTTCGAGAGCATAAGCGGTTACTTCGGGCGTATGGGAAACTTATACCGCGAACGGGCCGGGAAGGCTGGACTGGATGCAACCGAGTTGTCCAACGGGCGGGCAGACCAGATAGAAGCCCTCAGTTATGAAGACATGCTGGAAACCAAAATCGCTTTTGGGACTGCAGAGAGTCTAGTCGACCGGTTCACCCAACTGAAAGAAGAGTTAGGGTTAGACGGAGTGGTCGCCGAGTTGAACGCAGGTGGCTTAATACCAGAAGAGCGAGTGCTTCGAAGCCTGCGCATCGTTACTGAGAAGGTCATGCCGGTCTTTAAGTAGGACCTTATCCGATAATCATATAGAGAGTTGATCGAGTTGAAACTAGCGATATTGGACGATTACCAAGGAACTGCCAAAGACTTGGCCGATTGGTCAAAGCTACCCGCCGGGGTCGAAGTCGAGTTTTTCCAAGACCACATCGTCGATGAAGACCAGCTTGTAGAAAGACTGGGAGATTTCGACTTGGTGCAGGGCATGAGGGAGCGCACTCCGTTCCCACGCTCCGTGCTGTCCAGGCTGCCCAACCTCCGGTTGTTGATTACCACCGGCCGCAGAAACGCGTCTTTCGACATAGAAGCGGCCAGCGAATTGGGGATTACGGTCTGCGGAACCAACGGCGGAGGTGAAGGCACAACCGAACTAACTTGGGGTCTGATACTAGCAATGTTGCGGCACATCCCAGAGGAGGAGCGGAGATCTCGGGCCGGCAGTTGGGGCACCACTGTCGGAATCGGCGTCAAAGGTAAGACCTTGGGACTGATCGGGTTAGGCCACATAGGTTCATTGGTAGCTAGGGTCGCTAAGGCCTTCGACATGAACGTCATCGCTTGGAGTCAGAACATGACCCACGAGCGCGCCAATGAATGCGGGGCTACTCTGGTGGACAAGGAAACTTTATTCAGAGACTCTGACATCGTCTCGGTCCATCTGGTACTCAGCGACCGTACTAGGGGCTTGGTAGGCAAATCAGACCTAGCTTTCATGAAGCCTTCGGCCTACATCGTAAACACTTCCCGGGGGCCGATCATCGACGAAATGGCACTAATCGATGTTCTTGAACGGAAGGCCATCGCCGGGGCGGCGTTGGACACATTTGTTATTGAGCCATTGCCTAAAGATCATCCGTTTTTCAAGACACCAAACACCTTGATCTCCCCTCACCTTGGCTACGTCATTGACGACAGCTACGAGGCTTTCTACGCTGGGGTTATCGAAAATGTACGGGCATTCACCAGCGGGGAACCCGTCCGAACCATCAACGAAGACGTGCTTACTTCTTCACAGTTCCGGGGCTACACGTAGAGTTCTCCTCTAAGTACAACGTTGAGAAGCAAAGCCCCAACCCTAACACTCCTCCTTGCAGGAGAGAGGGAATATCGCACCATATGGAGGCCCCTCAGATGAAAGCGGTCAGATTGAACGAGTTCGGTGGCGTGGACAAGCTCTTGATCGAGGACGTTCCAGAGCCAACTCTCAGACCCCACCATGTGATGATCAAAGTGGATTCGGCCGGAGTAAATTACGCTGACATCCTCCGTAGAGGGGGCAACTACCCCGGTCCCGGCTTGCCTTCATCCATGGGGCTTGAAGCCGCAGGAACGGTCACTGCCGTAGGTTCCGAAGTCAGCAGAATATCAGTGGGCCAGAAGGTGATGGCCATGGGGCCGGGCAGCCAGGCCGAATATGTGGGGATCAACGGCAACTTGGTGTTCCCTTATCCCGACTCTCTTGACCCTGTGGAAGCAGGGGGCATGCCCATAGTATTCCTGACCTCGTACCACATCCTGAAGAGCAGAGGGCACACGCGGCCGGGTGACACTGTACTGGTGCAGGCAGGAGCTTCGGGTGTGGGTACTGTCCTTATCCAACTCGCCAAGGCCTGGGGCGCCAAGGTTATAGCCACGGCGTCAACCCAGGACAAACTGGACCTCTGCAAGTCCCTCGGGGCGGATATCACCATCAATTACACTGCGACCGACTTTGAAGAGGTGGTCAAAGAGGAATCGAAGGGTGAAGGCGTCCAGTTGGTGGCCGAGTGTGTGGGCGGTGAAGTATTGGAAAAGAGTGTCCGATGTCTTGCTGCCTATGGAACACTGGTCAGTTACGGAAACGCCTCACAGACATCAGCCAATCTGGTATCTTCGGATATCACGTCCAATAACCGGACCGTTATTGGGTTCAGCATGGGCCGGTCTCCGGTCGGCACACTGGACCACCAAGGGGCCATGGCGGAGATGTTCCCCATGATCAGCGAAGGCAAAGCCAAACTGATTATTGACCAGATACTGCCATTGGCCGAGGTCGGCAAGGCCCACCAGCACCTGGCCAGCCGGGGCGCCCACGGCAAGGTGATCCTCACTCCATAGGTATTCTAGCTACTCTCCTTTCTGCCAGATGGCCTCAAGGACTGTGCCGGGGGACATAGGCGTCTCTGACATGCGAATGCCGATGGCCTGGTTGATGGCGTTGGCTATGGCGGGAACCGGTGGAATTATTGAAACCTCACCCACTCCACGCACACCGGTTGGGTGTTCGGGATTGGGCACCTCAACCATCTGGGTGTCGATCATCGGCAGGTCCTTGGCGATAGGCATTCGGTAGTCCAGCCAACTGGAGTTCAGCATAACGCCCTGGTCGTTGGTCACGTATTCCTCATTCAAGGCCCAGCCGATCCCTTGAACCGCACCACCCTGGATCTGACCTTCCACATAGGTGGGATGGACCGCTGTGCCAGGGTCTTGGAGGGCGGTGTACCTGACTATATCCGTCTTGCCTGTATCACGGTCAACTTGAACGTCCACGATGTGCACCGCGAAGCCAGGACTCTCCCCGCCCCAGGCACCGCCGGCCCGGCCGATCAGCGGCCCTCCGGTAGCATTCTGCCGGGCAGCTATTTCCTTTAGAGTCAGCTGTTGCTCCGGATTGGAGCGGCGGGTGAAAACGCCGTCGGCGATGTCCACTTCCTCTACCGGAACATCCCAGACCAAAGCGGCCCTGGCTGCCAGTTGGCTCAGCAAATCGCGAGCTGCCTCGAATGATGCCCAACCGGTCTTGTAAACAGCACTGCTACCGGCACTGATGGCTGTGTAGCCAATGGAATCCGTATCTCCGATGGAAGGATGCACTTCCTCAGCCGAGACGCCCAGGACCTCGGCCACGTGCATGGCTGCAGCGGTCCGGCTGCCGGCGAGGTCCGCTGAACCTTCAACCAATCCGACGCTCCCGTCCTGCTGCAAGCTAACCACAGCGCTAGCCGGGCCAGTGATATTGGCGCAGACGGCGGTTGCAATACCCCGACCTCTGTTGGGTCCGCCAAGGGGTGCGTTGTAGTGGGGATGGTTCTTGGCGGCTTGAAGAGTCTCCACGTAGCCCACTTTCTTGTAGGGGATGCCGGTGACCCGGCGCGTTCCCTCTTTGGCGGCGTTCAATATTCGGAACTCAATTGGATCCATGGACAACTTGGCGGCCAGTTCATCAATCAGGGTCTCTCCGGCAAACCCGGCGGGTGGGCCGAGCGGTGCGCGGTAGGGCGCGACCTTGGGCCTGTTAACCACCACGTCGTAACCTTCAGAACGAACATTCGCTATGTCGTATGGCGCGAAGACCGTAAGAGACGCAAGATTGACCAACGATCCAGGGAACGCTCCAGACTCATATACGAAATGAGCGGCAGCGGCGGTGATGCGGCCGTCGTTAGTAGCACCTATCATCGCCCTGATATAGCCACCTGCAGTGGCGCCGGTAGCTTCAAAGACTTCAGCCCGGGTCATGGTAATCTTTACCGGCCGACCCGTTTTCTTAGACAACACGGCCGCCACAGGCTCGACGTAAACCACCAGCTTTCCGCCGAAACCGCCTCCCACTTCCATGGGCACCACTTTGACCTGAGATACGGGCACGCCAAGAACCAGAGCAGTGAAGTCGCGGATGGCGAAATGGCCCTGAGAACTGCCCCAAACGGTCACACGTCCATCACGGTCCCAACGGGCAGTGGCGCTGTGTGGCTCTATGTATCCTTGGTGCACCGGTTTGGTCCGGAACTCGCGTTCCACCACAACGTCAGCATCTCTGAAGCCCTGCTCAGGGTCGCCTAACTCAAATACGAAGTGGCTAGCGATGTTGGTAGAAGAGCCATCATCATCGTCATCTCGAAGCCCGCCGGGGCGGAAGAATTCACCCTCAGAGTGGAACAGTCGATCGTGCAGGATCGTCGAGCCTGGCTCCATCGCCTTTTTCCCATCCAATACGGGAATTAAAACCTCGTAATCTACCTCGATGAGAGAAAGTGCAAGCTCGGCGGTATGCACGCTGTCCGCAGCCACCGCAGCTATGGCATGACCTTTGTATAAGGCCTTGCCACTGGCCATCACGTTGTTACTAAGGAACCTTGGGTTCAGGGGAGACCCTTCGGCCACGTCCGCCGGTCGGCCAGACAGTACAGGCAGATCGTCAGATGTCATAAACGCTTTTACACCAGGCAGTGCCAGGGCTTTGGAGGCGTCGATGGTCTTTATCCTAGCATGAGCGTGAGGGCTTCTCAGTATCTTGCCGTGAAGAAGGCCAGGTAGGCTGATATCGGCGCCGTAGCGGGCCTGTCCAGTGACTTTATCCGTGGCGTCGTGGCGTATGGGAGAGGTGCCAATAACTCGGAATCCGCCGTCGTTGACTGATGATTTGTCTGTCATATCAAAGCTCCTTCCTTAACACCAATCGAGTTGTTATTCATAGCGCAGTGCCTCGGCGGGATAGATGCGTGAGGCCTGGCGCGCTGGCATGAAAGTGGTCGCCAGAGAAAACACGTAAGCGATTGCTATTATGATGCCTATCTGGAGCCAAGGGATAGCGAACCGGATTGTCTCGACGTCCTCTTGTATGTCCTGCACTATGTTCCATGAAATGATCGTGCCCAAGCCCACTCCGATCGCTATTCCCATCAACACGACGAAAGACGACTCTGTGAGGAAGCTAAATTGAACCATCCGCCTACGGTAGCCGATGGCCCGCAGCACGCCAATCTGTTGCCTGCGTTCCACCACCGCACGCAGGCTTACCACTCCCAGCGAGGCTATCCCCACCAACAAACCCAAACCCATGAAACTGGTGAATACGTAGTTGAAAGCCCTGTTGGCGGAAGCGATGTCATCCACCAGGTCAGACAACACATCGCTCTCCATTCCGTTCTCCCGAAAAGCCGATTCAAGGTTCTTAGATAGCAGATCTACATCAACACCTTCGGCAGCCTTAAACCGATAGGTAGTCGTTGGTATGCGGAATGGAATGGCCTCATCGATTCCGTTCCTTGATGCGATCATACCCACGCCCAATTGCCCAAAGGCATCGGTAAGCCTGTCCAGCACACCGATGACTGTCATGGAAATAACTTGGCCAGTGCGAGGCTCTCGCACCTCAATATCGATAGCTTCCATCTTGGTGTCCTCGTAGTAAACCCCTTCAATCTCGAATGGTATCTCGTCGTCGGAGAATCCCTCCCTGGATGGAACAACCAGAGAATCGACAACCACCAGATTAGAGTCTTCCCGGATTGCCGCCCAAACATCCTTTTGGGTCTCGTAGCCGCTAGCGAACAGCTTCAGATTGGCCCCGGTTTCTTGTAGGAATCTATCGTCGGCAGCACGTATGGCGTAGAACTCCCACCGCTGGTCGTCTGCTCCAACGCTTCGGGCCTCCACAGGGAAAGTGGTGTAGCCGCCGATGGTCGTAATGTCCTGGTTTTCCAGGTCTGGTTTTCCATCTATGGCTCGGCGGATATCGTCTATAGGGGTACTGCTATTGACGGAGGCTTGAATGTCCCATCCGCCGGCCACTCGCTCGGAGTCACCTACCGCGGCGCTGAAAGCCTCGGTGAGGATAGACATCACTATCAATGTGAAGATAACCAAGGCAAACATGGCCAAGGTCAGTCCGGTCCGGAATTTGGCGGACATTGGGTAGGCCACAGCAGTAATTAGCACCGGCCTTAGTTGACCGAAAGGACCAGTCATATAAGTGAGGAATCTCAGGAGAAGATCGGCATTGTACATCACCGTCCAGACGGCCGCACCCACCATGGCGATACCGGAGATGAAGAACATCTCTACCCCGCCATCAACGTCCCCAAAGATCGATCTCAAAACCCCAAACGGAAGAACCCAGAAGGCCAGATTCGCTACGCCCATGAACGTGTAGGCGGCACGGTCTCCTACATCTGGCCGGAGTCTGGTGCGGTGGGAAAGCGTCCTGACGGTTAAGCCAATACCTATGATAACCAAAGTTACGCCGATTCGGATCGGAGCGGCCTCACCAGACGAAACCCCGAGCCACGTGAATAGAACTCCTGCCACCGCGGTTAGCCAACCATGGCTCATGGGCACCCAAAGGGCCTGAGCCACTTCACCGAAAAATCTCGGAGGAGAAGTAGTGGCTGCCCATACAGACCTGAGCAATAATCCAGTCCCCTTAGCCACATCCAACTTGACTAAGGCCCAGACTCCAGTACCGGCCAAAGCTGCCGGGTGGTAGCACACCCGTAGGAGGGCCAAAAGACGGGCGCGGAACGGAGTTTCAGATCGGCGCGTCGATGAGGGCAGTCCGCGGACCGCTGCCACAATATTTAACCGGCTAACCTGGTATGCCGATATTCCGACAGTGCCCATGGTGATGACCATTCCCAAACAGTACGCGACAACTACGCTTCTGATCTCGTAGTGTGCGAACATTGTGAAGTTCTCCGGAGCTCCGGCGCCCCCTGATGCGAAGATCCTATTGACTGTGAAAACGATCACAGAGCTAGCCCCCAGGCCTAGTACTACACCTACCGCGCCGGAAACGATGGAGTAGGCCGTGCCCTCAAAGATAAACATCTGGACCAGGTGACGACGTTTGGCGCCCACGGCCCTCGCCATACCCATCTCAGAACGCCGGGCAGCCGCCAACATGACGAAGATCAAAAAGATCAACAACACCCCAACCATGATGGAGAACAGGCCCATGATGACGAAGATGCTAGTCACTCCGGAGCCGGCCCGATCCGCTTCATCCAGCACCTGTTTCTTGATATCGAGCACCCGGAACTCAGCCAGTCCGGAAAATAACGTGCTAGCCTGACGTCCCACCTCATCCAATTCGGCCTCGCTGACTGCGCTCAAGACTACTTCTTGGACACCATCATCGGCCAGAGCGCCTACGAACTCGTCGCTCATCTCACGCCCACCAAGTCCATCCAACAATGCACTCAGATCGCTGGCCAATTTTCCACTCAGAGTGGGTGCCAAGAGGTTCAATTGCTGGATGACATCTTCTCGATTGAGCAAGGCCTGAAGTTGGGCGGCGTTGGCCCCATCGGCGAACAATACCCGGAGAGCGTCTGTGACCTCATCGCTCACCTCAGCCCCTTCGAAAACCCCCCCCAGGTTGGAGACGGCCACCGAGTTGATAAGTCCTTCTTTGCCAAATATCTTCTGAGCCCGGTCAAGTCGGACGAGCAACGTTGGCCCTTGCCCAGCCAGTCCACCGCTGTCCACCACGCCATGGACCCGGAACGTAACACTGGAACCCGCCACAAAGATCACCAACTCATCACCGGCCACCGCATCCAGTTCGTCGGCAGCTTCTTGGTTGATGAACGTATCATTCGGGCCCAACGATTCGAGACGTATCGTCTGTCCATTGGTCAGCTTGAACCGGCCAAATCCAGCTAACGAATCTGGGTCTACACCAGTGACCTGCATCTGGCCTTCGCTCAGTTGGGTCCTAGTGTTGACGGTAGGGGCAAACTCGGCGATGCCCGGTGCCAAGCCATCTATCAAATCCATGCCAGCCAGTTCTCTCTTCAACTGCTCGTAACGTTGAAGAGAGAAGTAATTGAAACTGCCGATAGTGTCTGAGTCGTCAGCTCGGGCGGAAACGATGATCGCATCAATGGTGCCGAGGGCATCAGCGGCGTTCTTTCGGATAGAGAAGGTGATTGAATCGCCGGTGCCGAAAGCGGCCGCCATGATCAAGGTGCTGATCATTATGCCAACTATGATGAGTATGGTCTGGGATTTGCGTCTAGGAATGTTGCGGAGGGCCAGTTTCAGCATCACCCGATTGCGCGATGCCACAATCCCTACTCCGGCGGTAATCGGCAGGAAGAATGCCAACAGGACAACCATGATGATGTCCATGTCCAAGCCAAAAAGTTCTTCCATATTCGCCCCGGAACTAGACTACGGGGTCCGGCGATTACCGGTGTCGACTATCTCGCCATCACGCATCCGTATTATTCGGTGTGCCCTAGCTCCAACATCATCCGAGTGAGTCACGAGCACAAAGCTCTGGCCGTTTTCAACGTTGAGTCGGCACATAAGATCCATTATCTCCGATGCGGTCTCGCTGTCCAGATCTCCCGTAGGTTCGTCGGCCCACACTATGTACGGTTGGTTGACTAGAGCCCTGGCGATAGTTACACGTTGGCGTTGGCCTCCAGAGAGTTCGCCCGGAAGGTGCTGTGCCCTCTCGCTGAGCCCGACAATATCCAGCAATTCTAAGGACCGCTTTCGGGACTCACCAGGGCTTACCCCGGAGACCAACAGAGGTAGCTCTACATTCTCCGCCGCGGACAGAACGGGAAGCAGGTTGTATAGTTGGAAGACGAATCCCATACGGCGGGCGCGGTAGTCGCTTCGTTCATCATCAGGGAGGTCGTGAAGCACTACGCCATCGATCAACACCCGGCCGGAATCAATCTCGTCCAAACCGGAGAGGCAGTTCAACATAGTGGTCTTTCCGCAGCCGCTGGGGCCCATGATGGCAACCATCTCGCCACGTTCAACGTTCAGGTCAACGCCCCTCAAGGCATCTACTTTAACGGTGCCGGTGTCGTAGGTTTTATGAATATCGGTGGCTGTGATTATGGAATCGGGCATCTATTCGCGGGCCGACTTACCTCAGATTACTCTCAGCAAGTATATCTGAACAACGGGTGCACAAATACACCGCCAGCCATGATGGTCCACAAAAAAGAATCAGGGTTGTGGAAACTATTCGGCTATGGTCCGCCACCAATCCTCGCCTTCACCACTTCCAGCAACCACCACATCCGGCTCCAGACTAAGCGCCGTTCATTGTCGGCCAGGTCACGGCCTGCGTGTCCTCGAACGGTAATCACAGCTTGACCGGCTAAGAACCCCCATGAACCAGGCTCGCTCTTGATCCAGCCAATCACCTTGTCCTGGTTGTCCTTCACCACATCGACCAATAACAGGTCGATTTCATCGTTGTTTAAAGAAAAAGCCTCAGCCATAAGATATATAACTCGCACTGTGCCGGCCGATATCGGTTTAAGAATCGCCGCCGAAATACCCGCCACCCATCCTAGCAGGTAATCAAAAATATCACCGATCACATTGGCGGAATGTGGTGACAGAAGGCGGCACGGCTTATCGGGTCGGCTACCAGGATGCGCGATTAGCTCAAATCATCGAGTTTTGACCCAAAGTCCGGAGAACCCCGATTAATCCAACGCCTTTAGGTTTGGAATAGCTGGCATCAGCAATGAGGTCGTTGGGTTCCATTCGACCATTGACGCCAATGGCGCCTACGTCTTGATCAACCTATGATACGACGGCGGAAGCGGTCAAAAATCTTGACCTATGACACGGTGAGTCAGAGTGCCATCGTAGTCGATATCAAATTCCATTTCGTCGATGTGTAGATGCTTTTTCCCGAGGTATAAGAAGTTATAGTTCGAACTCTTTAACCTCCGGCGACACGGTCAACTTGGCCCCGGTTAATTGCTGAACCTGTTCTGGCGTCCAATCAGGAGCCACTTCTTTCAGGGTAAGACCTTGACCATCGCACTCGATTACTGCGAGGTCGGTGACAATCAGGTAGACACACCCTTTTCCGGTCAGTGGGAAAGTGCATTCTTCCACTATCTTGGGGTCGCCGTTCCGGTCTGTGTGCTCCATGGCCACGATGACACCACTTGCTCCTGTTGCCAGATCCATGGCGCCGCCCACGTTGCCCACGCCTCGCTGTGGGAGCATCCAGTTGGCCAGGTCGCCAGTCGAAGACACTTGGTGGGAACCCAGAACCGTAACGTCCACATGGCCGCCCCGGATCATGGCAAATGCCTCCGCCGAATCAAAGAAAGACATGCCACCGACGCTCCTCAGGTACTGGCCTCCGGCATTAATAAGATCAATGTCTTCTTCGCCCTCCTCTGCGATGGGCCCACAATTGAGAATGCCACTTTCGCTGTGGTAAAAGACAGTCCGGCCCTCCGGTACGAAGGAAGAAACCAGAGTAGGTATTCCGATACCCAGGTTCACATATGCGCCGTCCGGCAGTTCTTTGGCCACCCGCATGGCGACGATCTCCCTGGGCAAACGTTCCTTGTCAAATAACGAAGTCATTGGGTGGACCCTCTCAGATAGATCATAGATAAGCCGAAAAATCCCGTGGCCGAAGCACGATGCGGTCGATGAACAATCCGGGAGTGACTATCTCTTCGGGACCCAATTGACCTGGTTCGACTATCTCATCGACCTCAACTACGGTCGTCCGCGCGGTGGTCGCCATCACTGGGTTGAAGTTCCGGGAGGTTCCTTTGTAGACCACGTTTCCCAGAGTGTCTGCTTTGTAGCCTCGGATTATGCAGAAATCGGCACGCATCCCCATCTCAAGGATGTATTCTCTTCCGCCGATGTTTCTCGTTTCTTTGCCATCTGCCAATAGCGTCCCGGCTCCGGTGGGGGTATAAAAAGCGGCCACCCCAGCCCCGCCGCTGCGCAGTCTTTCTGCCAAGGTGCCCTGGGGCACCACTTCCAACTCCGCCTCACCTCGGTTGAAGGCATCCTCAAAAGCACTGGGTCGGGATGCCGACGGTGACACCGGATACGAAGCGGTCGCCTTGGCAACTTGGTTATTCTCCACCAGGATACTGTGGTCAATGATATTCGGAGTTCCAAAAGCGCTAACTCGCGCAACGCCCGCCGTGTTGCTAATCAGATGCAAGCCTTTAACACCAAGGTTTCGGAGTCCAGTCATCAAGTAGTGGGCCATCCCTCCTGGGCCTGCAAATCCGTCCACGTTAACAGTTGCCCCCTCGGGCACATCCTTGAGAGCCTCCATGGCATCAGGAAAGACCTTGTTCGGCGCAGCTAATTTAGGGACCTGGAAAGTCATCTCCTTCAAATCAGGAGAGATAGAGAGCGGCGCATCAGTAATGCCCACCACCTCGTCAGCGGTCCATCCTGGGGCGGTTTCCATCAGCTCCAGCCCATCTCTATTCACCTTAATAACTGCTTCCGTGGTGATGATTAAGTTAACCTTTCCAACTCCGTCCACTGGGAGGTTACATTCCTTAACAATATTGGAGCGGCCTACCGAGTGGCGATTGGGCATGAGCGCCACCACCTTCGAGGCTCCATAGGCCATGTCAACCGCCGAGCCGGTGGCCAACAGACCTGGGGTTTCCTCGGTGGTCCAATGGACGAAATCACCGTTGGAGGCGACCTGAGACGGTTGCAGTACTGCGATATCTGTGTGACCACCACGCAGAATACCCGCGACGTCGACAACCCCAGTAAAACTACCACCAAAGCCCGTAGCTACCGGATTCCCTCCTGCGTCTAAAGTGTCCGCGTTCGCGTTGATTCCGTCGTTGCCCAAGAGCCCACTATCAGCGATGAACCAGACGCCAGCGGCGGGAACCTCACTTGGGATATGGCAGGGCAATCCCATACCCAAGGCTACGACTGCTCCTGGGAACAACTCTTGGGTGGCACGGCGGGTCATGGCGGTAGCGTCTAGTGGCACTCCGGGCATCTGGAACTATTCTCCTTCGACTAAGCGGCCAGGACCAAGCGATCGATAAATATGGCCTGGGTGATAACCAATTCTGGGTTTATTCCACCCGGATCCTTAACCTGATCTACTTCAGCTACTGTCACGGCGGCGGCCATTGCCATGGTAGGGTTCCAGTTGCGGCCCGTTCCCTCGTAAACCAAATTGCCGAGGGTGTCCGCTTCCTTGGCCCGGAGTAGGGCAAAATCGGCATTCAGTGCGAATTCTAGGACATGCTCTTTGCCGTCAAATATGCGCAGTTCCCTGCCTTCGGCGAACCTGGTCCCGGCGCCGGTTGGTAGAAACACTCCGCCAATTCCCGCTCCTCCGGCTCTCATCCGCTCTGCCAGGATTCCCTGAGGGACAACCTCTAGCTCCAATTTACCCAACTCCCAGAGTTCTTTCACCGCGCCGCCCGACTCCGGATGAAAAGGCATCGGCGAAATCATCTTCTTTACCTGCCCTGCTGCCACCAAGTCGTCGATCCCAAACGTACCCGCCTGGGGCAGCCAAGCCCCTTGGCAGATGAGGGTTAGTTCTGATACTCCGGTCGCCGCCAGGCCACGGAGCAAGGATTGGGGAGCTCCTAAGCCGGCAAACCCGGCGATCAGCACGGAGGCCCCATCTGCGATGCCGCCCAAGGCCGATTGGGCTGTGGAGTAGACCTTTCCCTTTGCAGCGGTGTTTTCTGGGTGATTGATCATTGGAGATACCTGATTCCATCTGCGATCTGAGGCGCTGACTAATCGCAGCAGCAACGAATTATAACGGCCTATGCCCAGATATACCAAGACGCCGTCGATGCGTTTGGCTCGGCTAGCCGCCGAGTGGCGTAGTACCATCCTGGCAATCGCCAGAAATACGGAAAGGTAAGTTCCATCTCCCCAATTAGAGTGGAGACGACAACTGTCAGCAATTCTACCTACACCGAAGAATTTGGTTAGACTGAATTTCTGGTTTCCCTTGAATGATATGCGGAGGCGGGATTAGAACAAGATCCACAAAAAAACCGCCCCGTGATTAACGGGGCGGTTTTTGATACTTGGCTGG
>CEVK01016934.1_pt1 | contig 13690 bp, 11 predicted proteins | sample 531501 | NCBI WGS metagenome assembly CEVK01 (sample SAMEA2623794, study PRJEB7988) | marine metagenome | biome: marine biome (ENVO:00000447); feature: mesopelagic zone (ENVO:00000213); material: "saline water (ENVO:00002010), including plankton (ENVO:xxxxxxxx)" | depth 740 m | reverse complement strand
AACCGCATGAACGTGAAACTTGAAACTCAGCGAGAGCGGGCGTCCGGACAAGGTGAACCTAGGGAGACCTTGGAGATATTGGTTAGCGACGAGCTAGGCCCACGGAGCTACGAGATGTACAGCGGCGGCGAGGCATTCCGGGTTAACTTGGCCTTGCGTATTGCCCTGTCTAGGGTACTGGCTCAACGCATGGGAGCGCCCTTGCCAACCCTGTTTATTGACGAAGGGTTCGGTACACAAGACGCCGTGGGCCGGGAACGGATCCTAGATGTGATTAGCGCTATCGGAGATGACTTTGAGAAAGTCTTGGTAATTACCCATCTGGAAGATCTGAAAGAAGCGTTCCCCGTGCGGATAGAGGTCCAGAAAGATGAGGCCGGGTCCACGTTTGTGATCAGCTGATTCCAGATTCAATTAGAAGTTATGGAAGGAGGGAAACTTGACTTCAGTTCCCGGCGGTAGTATTCAGGTGCGCCCTGCTTCGCAGTTACATATCGACAACATAATTGACTTCAATATAGCTATGGCGTTGGAGACCGAAGGCAAAGACTTAGACCCGGAAACGGTTCGGGAAGGTGTGCTCGCGGTGTGCAACCGGGATGACTTGGGGTTTTATGTGATTGCGGAGTGCAGTGGCCGTTCCATTGGCCAGTTGCTAATCACTTACGAGTGGAGCGACTGGCGAAACGCCTTATTCTGGTGGATTCAGAGCGTCTATGTCAGGCCAGAATACCGTCGCCAGGGGGTCTATAAAGCCCTGCATTACTATGTCTCTGAATGCGCCCGCCAGCAGGATGAAGTTTGCGGCCTGCGATTGTACGTAGATAAAGACAACAGGATCGCCCAAGGGGTCTATTCCGGCCTCCAGATGCGGCCAACGCATTACGACATGTACGAGATAGAGTTCAATACCAACCCAGTAGTAGACGTGAGAGTAGAACTTGAAGAGATCGAAGAAGATGTTACCTGATAACGTAAAGAAGTTCGCGGCCGAGAACCACCAAGGAGTGCTGAGTTGCTTTCGCAAGAACGGAATGCCTCAGATGAGCGTGGTTACATGCGGCCCTTACCGTGATGGCGTGGCGTTTTCGACTACCGTAGACCGCGCCAAGCTGATTAACCTGAAACGGGACTCCCGCTGCGCACTAATGTTGTCCAAGCAGGACTGGTGGGGCTATGTCGTCCTGGAAGGCAAAGCCACTGTTTTGACTTCAGATAACACCTCCACCGATGAGCTACGCGACGCCCTTCGAGGTGTCTACCGCGCTGCCACCAACAGCGACCACCCTAATTGGTCCGAATATGACCAAGCCATGATTGACGACCAACGCGCTGCAGTCATAGTCGTCCCAGACCAGATCTACGGAACGGCGGTTTAATAACAGGCGCTGTGTGCGGCCAGGACGATCGAACCTGGGAACCGTCGTGTGCTACTATTTCCCAGTCATGATGGATTCGAGGAAGCAATAATGGCCGACATCGATAAGAAAGGCCTTCGGGAAGCGGGACAGGAATACGAAGACAGGCTGGCTGATGCATTGGCCCGCCATAAGGAGCTGAAACCAGCTCCGGAGACCAGCTACGGCATGCCTTTGAAGTCGGTTTATACCCCAGAGGATGCTTCGGAACAGGAGTACCTTCGGGATCTAGGTTTCCCTGGCGCCTACCCGTTCACCCGAGGTATCCGGCCCGACATGTATCGCGGTCGACTTTGGACCATGCGCCAGTATGCAGGATACGACACGGTGGAAGAGACCAACTCACGGTTCCGGCACCTGCTAGAGCAGGGCCTTACCGGAATGAACGTCGCCTTTGACCTGCCGACCCAGTTGGGTATGGATCCTGATGATGTACCCGCCACGAGCGAAGTGGGAAAAGTGGGCATCTCTTGCCCATCGGTGCGGCAGATGGAGACCCTCTTTCAAGAACTGCCTTTAGATCGGGTGACACCCTCACTCACGGTCAACGCGTCTGCGCAGGCGGTGCTGTCCATGTATTTAGTTACCGCGCAGCAACGGGGACTCGCACTGGAGCAGATTGGCGGTACCACCCAGAACGACATCCTCAAAGAGTTCATAGCCAGGGGGAACTATATCTTCCCTCCAGGCCCGTCGTTGAAGATGACAGTGGACTTGTTTGAGTATTGCGCCCAGCACCTGCCCAGGTGGAACTACATCAACATCTGCGGCTACCACGTGCGCGAGGCTGGTTCCAGTCTAGTTCAGGAACTTGCCTTCGCATTTGGGAATGCCTGCGCCTATCTGGACGAGGCCCTTTCCAGAGGCATGGAGATTGATGACTTTGCCCCACGTATCGCCTTCAACTTCAGTGTGTTTAACAACGTTCTCGAGGAGGTGGCCAAATTTCGGGCCGCCCGTCGCCTGTGGGCGCGGCTGCTCAAGGAACGATACGGGGCGAAAAACCCTCGCTCGCTGACCTTGAGGACTGGGGCCGGCAGCGGTGGCAGCACACTAGTGGCCCAACAGCCTGAGAACAACGTTGTCAGAGTTACGTTGCACACCGTGATTGCCGCTATGGCCGGAGTTCAATCGATGCACACAGCCTCCATGGACGAAGCCCATGCTTTGCCATCCGAGGAAGCCGCCACCCTGGCATTGCGAACCCAGCAGATTGTGGCCTACGAAAGTGGATTGGCAGACGTGATCGACCCATTGGGCGGCTCCTACTACGTCGAGAGCCTCACGGACCAGATCGAAGAACAAGCCGAAACCTACCTTAAACGTATCGAAGAGCGTGGTGGGATGGTGGCGGCCATCGAGTCAGGCTGGGTGGTTCAAGAGATTGCCGAGGAGGCTTACCGGTTCCAGCGGGAAGTTGAGCAAGGAGACCGAGTAGTTGTTGGCCTGAACCGGTTCACCACAGACGAAGTCCCGCCGATCGACCTTCATAGCCCTGATCCCACTGTTTCTCAGAGCGCGGTTGAGCAAGTTCAGGAACTCAGGCGGGAGCGAGACGACTTAGCGCTTGGCAAGGCGTTGGATGAATTGAAGTCGGTAGCCAGTGAGGGTGGGAACACCATGCCTGCAACACTGGAGGCGGTCAGAGCTCTTGGCACGGTCGGCGAGGTGTCCGGGGCGCTGCGCGAGATATTTGGGGAGTGGCAGGCGCCGAACGTCTAGCTTGTGCATAAACCCGGTGGCTGTCGATTATGGCTTTCACCTTAACTCTCCCTTTCGAGGGAGCAGGTATTATTGTGGTAGTTATCTGGTTGGATTGAGCCGCTGCACCAGTTCCGCCCAGTGCTTGCCCCAGGCGCTGCAGATGGATTTCACCTCGTCTTCCGGGAAACCGCCCAGAGCCACGGGACCGTAATGTGAAGTGTAGGCGTTACCCTGGATGACCATGCCGTGGTTCAGCAGGATGTGCAGCATGCTCAGCAGTGCAAGTTCAGCGCCGCTGCCTGGGCGTCCGCCGCCGGTGAATGCCCCGCCGACTTTGCCTGATAATGGGCCGGGGTAGTCCTGAAAGGCAGTGGTGTCAAACAGACGCTTGATCTGCCAATCCACGTCCCCAAAGCGCACGGGCGTTCCCACTATCACTCCTTTGGCGGACAGCATATCCTCCCACTTCACCTCCTCGACGCTGCGGACCAGAACGATAGCGCCGGCGTCGGCCATGCCCTTGCTGACAGGCTCTACCATGGCTCCGGTACGGCCGTTCTTGGAAGTGTAGATGATCAGCAGGTCGTGATCTGGCATTTAGGGCCTCTAGGTTTGAAGATTAGGTTTGACATTTGGAACAGAAATAGGTGCCTCGCGCCCTGACGCGGATCGCTGTCATGTTGGTATCGCAGTTAGGGCATGCAGACTTGACGTCACGGGGGTGACTCCATGTTGTCAGCGCCGTGGGAGGGTTTGGCCAATGCTGTTCTCGGGCACGGTCGTACACTCCATAGGCAGCGCTGAGGGCGTCTATGATCGACTGCCGGAGTCGGGCAACTTCATCTACCGACAGCCCAGCAGCTGGGCGCTCGGGGTGGATGCCTGCGAGGAAAAGCGACTCGTCTGCATACAGGTTGCCCAAGCCGCAGGCTATGCTTTGCTCCAACAGCAAGGCTTTTACCGGGGCTTTTCTCCCGGAGAACGACTGTGCCAAAGTCTCAACAGTAAACTCATCGTCGAAGGGCTCGGGGCTCATGACAGGCAGGGCGTCGGAGAGAGAGTTCACTAGCCAAAGCTTGCCGAATTTGCGGCCATCCACAAATCGGAGTTCGCGTCCATCTTCCATATGGAAGAAGTGGCGGGTCATTGGGTGAGCTTCGTGTGACCGATGCTGCACTAAGAGTCGCCCGGTCATGCCCAAATGGACGATGAAATTGGCCGGGCTTCTCCCCGACAATGGGAGGATCAAAAACTTGCCCTGTCGTTCCACCGACTGGATAGTTCGTCCCCTGAGACCGTCTGCCAATTCCACCGCGGAAGGTTTTTTTACAGTATTGGCCCAGGTGATGTTGGTGCTGGCGATGGTAGAACCAGGCAACCCCGCCCGGACGAGGTTCCGGCGAGTGTTTTCTACCTCAGGCAGTTCGGGCATGTTTGTTTCATCCTCTAGGGATTGGCATTCCCATTCTATACGGTGATACTCTCTACGACGAGTGGGAATAGTTGAAGGAACAGGTGGTTACCCTATGAAATTTGGAATCTACAGTTCCATAGCCGATCCCCCAGCAGGTGAGGACCTGCCAAGGTGTGTGGACGAGGTCATCGAGGAAGCAAAGTTGGCCGAAGAGGCCGGGTTCGACTCGTGCTTCTTCGGCGAGCACCATCAGGACAAGGATGGGTTTCTACCTTCGCCGTTGATCGTCTGCACCGCCGTGGCTGCATCGACGACCAAGCTGCGGGTGGGCACTTCTGTGATCCTTCTGCCGCTGCACCATCCTGTGCGCCTGGCCGAGGATGTGGTCACTCTGGATATCATCTCCAAGGGACGGGTGACCGTTGGCGTTGGGTTGGGTTATCAGCAGGCCGATTTCGACGCCTTCGGCGTGAATATGGGCGACCGAGTAGACCTGTTTGAAGAGAAGGTCGAGATTCTCCACAGGTGTTGGTCAGGCGAAGAGTTTTCCTTCAACGGCAAGCATCATCAGATCGATAACCTTACTGTGCGGCCTAATCCAATTCAAAAACCCCATCCGCCCCTGTGGATTGGGGCCAGCGCTCCGGTTAGCGCGCGGCGCGCGGCAGATATAGCGGACGCCATTGTCACCACACCCAGTACTACCTTGGATAATACGGTCAAGCTGATTGACCACTACAAGAACGCCGCCGCAGCCGCTGGCAAGACGCCCACTCCCATCATCATGCGCGACGCATGGGTCGCCAACTCGCGTAAGGAAGCCGAAGAAATCTATGGGCCTGAGGTCATGCAGGCGTACAGATACTACTGGCAGAATGGACTGCCAGAGTTCCTTTCAATCAAGAACGAGTCGGAATTAACCTTGGAACATGTGGCAAAAGACCGCCTGATAATGGGTGACCCAGAAGAGTGCCTGACCGAGTTCCAGCGTTGGAGTGAGGGCACTGGGGCTGAATCGTGTTTGCTGCGGCTGCGCCACGCTCATTCCGGCGGCCCGTCTCACGCTCAGATTATGAAGACTATAGATCTGATCGGCGACCGGATAATCCCGTACATGGGCTAGTTTTTACGTCGACTGATTCGAACCAGGATTAATGCTCCGCAGCCTCTGACGCTACCGGGTTGTAGGTAACTCGGACAACGGGCGACCGGGAATCGTTCTTCCATTGGTGGTGCTCGTTGGGCGGGACTAGGATGGCGTCGCCTTGGGACACAGTGTAGTCTTTGCCTCCGCACACCAAGGTGGCAGTGCCCTCCAGCATGTAGACCACGTGTTCCCACTTGTGAGTGTGCCCCCCCGTATCGGCGTGGCTGACTGCCCCAGGCTGCATAGGATCGTTGTGCAGCATCACATAGTTGGGCGCACCGTCTTCGCTGCTGATTAGCACGTGTCCCTGACTCCGGTCGAGTTCCGAGTGGTTGCGAATCACTGGCGGCTGGCCGGTCCCTTCTCCGCCGTCATTCCGCGCGCCGCCGCTCTGGGCTGCGATGAGAGGGTTAATCTCGATCCGATGGATGTCACCGTTTCCGCCGTTGTTCAGGGTGTAATGGTCAACGTTGGGTGGGATGAACATGGCATCTCCGGCCTTTACCGGATACTCCTTTCCGTCGCAGAACAGAGTGCCGGTGCCTTCTATGATATAGACCTCGTGCTCCCACTCGTGGATGTGGTGTGAGCTGGTGTTCCCTGGTCCAATCTGCGAATAGCTGAGTGTGCAGGTTGGCGGGTTGTCGTCTAGGTTGATCAGTCGAGCGGCGTTGGTCCCGTCAAAGTGGTCTCTGATGTTTCTGATTACTGGTTCCATTCCTGGAGCCTCCGAGTTTGGTTTGAACTTAGATTCCGTACACCCGGACCGCTGTGTCGTGTAAAAGGGCTGCTCGTTCGGTCGCGGAGTAGTCCTTGGACAGCAGTTTGAAGGCGTTGTACATGATGTTGTAGGAGAAAGACACTTTGTCGGGCGGGAAGTTGCTCTCGAACATACACCGGTCAGGCCCGAACTGTTCTATACAGTGCCGCATCCACGGTTTCATAGCTTCGGCCAGCTCCTCCGAACCTATGGGCGTTTCTCTGGCGTGCCAGCCGAATCCGAACCGTGGCATTCCCAGTCCGCCTAGTTTCATGGTGACGTTGGGACAGGCGGCCAAGGCAGTGACTCCGTCTCTCCAAACAGGGATAATCTCGTCGTCTTTGCCGCCGTAAATGCCCACTCGGCTGACCCCACCCACGTGATTGACGATGATGGGCAGGTCGGGCACGGCTTTGGCGAACTCGGCAATCTCTGGCATCTGGGGGAAGGATTGCATGATGTCAAGGCGCAGTCCCTTCTGGCTGAGGACCTTGGCGCCTTCGATGAATTTCGGGCTGGTTACGACGCCCTCGTTTTCCCGGTTTTCCCAGGCAGGGTCATTGTTCCATGTGATGTTGTGGCGGATACCTCGGAATCGGTTGGGGCTTGCGGCCTGCAATGCGTCTAAAACCGGCGCTACATCAGCGCCTAATTTGAGGTCGGCGTGGCCCATGATGCCAGCGGCGGCCCGGCTGGGACCATAGACACCACTGGCGCTGGCTGCCGCCAAACCTTGGACGAACTCAACCTCGCCCACCGAACGCAACTCGTCTGTGGCGTCCTCGCTGTACATGGAGCGAGCCTCTAGGAATACGGTCGAGATAACGTTGTGTCCGCTGTATATGTCGTCGTTAAGCTCGTGGAGAAGGTAACGTTGGTAAGGGATGCTGGCAGGCCGACGGTCCCAGAAATGGTGATGAGGGTCGCATATGGGGAGGGTGGGCTCCAGAGTGGGTTCTTGGGTCAATGCCAGCCAATCGTTGCTGCCGTATGGCATAGCTGCACCTTCAAAACTTCAGACTGAGGCCAGATGATACCACGAGCAGATAAAGTGTGCGTATGGCAACGTAGTCCCACTCCTGGCTAGAGCCAACACCAGGGTGACAGGTGTCGCTTATGGGGAAACAGGTTTGTCAAGATGAGATTCTTTGACAGGCCTATGATGAGCGGACGGTCGGGGCGGAATACCATTCGTCATGTTAGCGAATGCTGGAAGCAATCATGGTTAGCAGGCGCAACGAATCTGTATCCTGGCGAAGGCCAGAATGACGGTCGAGAAGGCCTGCTTAGTTCAGTTATGGCTGATTCCGCGGCAAATTTGATTCCGTATAGCTTTCGACTATTTCCGGATTTCAGTATGAACTGGAATCCGTGGCACTACACCTGATGAACTGCCAGAGTGATCTCCATACCGTCGATCTTGGTGGACTCGGTGGTGGCTCCATCGTTTGTATCAGGGTCCGGAGCGCCGTCGACGAGCTGGGTGCTGAGCGTTTCATCCCGTATGTAGTTGGAGAAGGCGCCTTGCATTACCTCAGCGAACTCCGAAGGGCCTTGGTAGTAGGTCACGATGCGGTCCGTTACGTCGAAATTGGCGGAACGGCGCATACCCTGGATGCGGTGCACCACCTCTCTGGCTAGTCCCTCTTCAGCAAGCTCTGGTGAGATGTCGCCGTCAACGGCCACCATGTAACCGCCCTCCAGAGATACCGAATATTGGTTAATTGACAATATGGTCTCGCTGTCTTCTCCTGCTGCCTCTGATACCTGTTTGGCTAGGAGTGCGTCGTCTTCTATGACCTGGATGTCTTTGATGTTCAGCTCTTCCAGCACCTGAGGGCGTACCTGGTTGATGTAGGCTCGCTCAGCCGGGACTCGAATCTTCACCAGCACGCTGGCCAGGGGTTGGCGAACTTTGAGTCCGGCTTTGGAGCGGGCGGCTCTGCCCATACTGGAAACGCGCATAGCCAATTGGGTGGCCTCCATGAGCTGTTGGTCCAGCAGAGACTTATCTGCCACCGGGTAGTCGGATAAATGGACGCTGTCCGGGGCAGACGGGTCAACCGAACAGACCAGGTTCTGGTAGATTTCCTCGGCTACGAAGGGAGCCAAGGGTGCCATCAACTTGGCCACGGCCACCAGGCAGGTGTGTAGGGTGATGTAGCCCGAGAGCTTGTCGGCGTCGCCTTCGTTCCGCCAGAAGCGGCGGCGGCTCCGGCGCACATACCAGTTTGACAGTTGATCGATGAACTCCTGGATCCGGCGGCCGGCGTTGGTGGGTTCGTAGCCGTCCATATAGCCGTCTACCTGTGCTATCAGGGTATGGAGTTCAGACAGGACCCAGCGGTCCAGTTCGTTTTCTGGTTTCCAGTTGTCGGGCGTTTGGGAGGGATCAAACTTGTCGATCTCGGCGTAGCCGATGAAGAAGGAATAGACGTTCCAAAGTGTCAACATCACTTTGCGGAGGGTCTCGCTGACCAGCTTGCCGGAGAACCGCCTGGGCTCGCCGGGATGGGACGCTGTGAAAAGATACCAGCGCAGAGCGTCGGCCCCGTGCTCGTCCAGCACTGATAGGGGTTCGACCACGTTGCCCACTCGCTTGCTCATCTTCCGGCCCTTCTCGTCCAAGATTAGGCCCAGGCATATGACGTTCTTATAAGCTGGTTGGCCCTTTAGCAGGGTGGACAAGGCGTGCAAGCTGTAGAACCAACCTCGTGTCTGGTCGACGGCCTCGCATATGTAATCGGCAGGGAAGCGACCGTCGGTTTCGATGGTGTCGTTGTCAAAAGGATAATGATACTGGGCAAAGGGCATGGCCCCCGAGTCGAACCAGGCGTCCATGACCTCTGGGATGCGGTGCATCTTGCCTGAGCAGCTTTCCGCTGTGCAGTCCAGCACCACGTTGTCCACGTAGGGCCTGTGTAGGTCCAGGCTGTCGGCATTCAAGCTGCCGTTGGCCCCGGACAGGCCTCTTAGCTCATCTACGCCGCCCACGCAGATTGAGTTGCTGCACTCTTGGCATTGCCAGATGGGTATGGGAGTGCCCCAGTAGCGTTCTCGGGATATGGCCCAGTCCACATTGTTCCGGAGCCATTCGCCGAAGCGTCCGTCTTTAATGTAATCGGGGTACCAGTTGATGGTGTCGTTACCGCCAACCAACTGGTCCTTCAACGCGGAGGTTCGGATGTACCACGAACTCTTGGCGTAGTAGAGCAGAGGGGTGTCACAGCGCCAGCAGAAGGGGTAGGTGTGTCTGTAGATGTCATGATGGAATAGCAGACCCCGATCGGTCAGGTCTTCCATGATCTCTTTGTCCGCAGACTTAACGAACTTCCCTGCGAAGGGGTATTTTCCGGTGATGATCCCTTGAAGGTCCACGTGCTGGACGAAGGCCAGTTCCTTATCCCGGCCTACGCTTAAGTCCTCGTCACCGAAGGCTGGAGCTATATGAACGATACCGGTGCCGTCGTCCAAGGACACAAACTCGGCGGAGATTACCTTGGGAATAAATTCGCTGCCTTCTTCAAGCTCGGTGACCATGCCGCCTGGGCTGGGCCGCCGTACGAACCGCCGAATTTGGGAGCCAAACTCGTTTGGATGATATAGAGGTGTGTAACCGAGTCCCACCAAGTCTGAGCCCTTTAGGTTACCGACGATCTTGTGCTCTTGAGTGACATTGGTCTGCACGAGAGCTTGGGCCAGCACCAAGCGGTGGCGGCCCCCATCGCCTTCCAGTTCGACGATGCTGTAGTCAGCGGTCTCGTCTATCGCTAGTCCGGTGTTGCCCGGCAATGTCCAGGGAGTGGTGGTCCAGGCAAGCAAGAATACATCGGTGTCTCCTGCGCCTAGCTTCTCTAGGACTTCAATCTTTTCTGCCGATGCTCGAGGGTTCACTTGGAACTTGATGAATACCGATGGGTCGGGGGTATTCTCCCGGTAACCTAAGGCCACCTCATGGGAGCTGAGGCTGGTCACGCAGCGGGGGCAGTGGGGCGTGCCACGCATTGTCTGGTAGAGCAAGTCTTGGTTCCACAGGGTTTTGAGCATCCACCAGCCCGACTCGATGTAATTGTTGTGCAGAGTGACGTATGGGTCGTCCATGTCTACCCAGTAACCGATGCGATCAGTCATGGTCTCCCACTCTTTCACGTAACGGAAGACACTCTCCCTACATTTCTGGTTGAACTCTTCGATTCCGTATTCTTCGATGTCCCGTTTGCTCTTAAGTCCCAGTTCCTTCTCGACCTCTAACTCCACGGGGAGGCCGTGGGTGTCCCAGCCGCCTTTGCGCTGCACCCGGTAGCCCTTCATGGTACGGTAACGGCAGATGACATCTTTGAAGACGCGGGCTAGTACGTGGTGGATTCCGGGGCTTCCGTTGGCCGTGGGAGGGCCTTCGTACATCATGAAAAGTGGAGCTTCTGGGCGCTCAGACTCACTGCGGCGGAAGACGTCTTTTTCCTTCCACTGCTGTAGGACGTTGGCGTCTAACTCAGGGAAACTGACGCGACTGGAAACGGGTTTAAACATGTAGGAAAGTGGTCCTCAAGACCGGCCACATTGAGCCGATTGTATTAATAATCTGACATTATAACGCAGGTAGAGCCCAAAATACTCTACTGTGAACCGCTTTAAACCGTGGCAGCTGAGCGTTCGCAGTCCCTTACGGGGCTAAAGAGCAGGCCTGAGTCACGGGTATGCAGTCATTGGATCCTATTGAAGTAGAGGCTGCCGGGCTTTGACGAGTCAACATTCGTTACCCGTCAGCATTTCTGTGAACGCTTTGGTGGTCCATTCCCAGCCGTTGATGTGCATTCGAACTTAAGCCATGAGGAATATCTATCTGCCGCCGTCGTTTAGGTTGAAGCAGGGCGTACATCCGGTTTCCATTCATAGCATCACGAGCAGAGTTGATGGTGGCACGGAATAGATGAGTTATGAGCCAACGACGACCATTATCCGCTGGAACCGGGAATCTTATCAGGGCCTAATTGCGATGGGGCAACGGAAAGTGTTTTGAGGAGCGGTAATCCAGTTAAATTCTGGTCGGGAGCACATTGGCTAGAGATCGACTAGAGGTGTGTCTAGTGGATGGAACTTACTCGTCGCCCGGGCCTTCGTCTGGGGTGAAGCCCGGAGTTAGTCTGACAGACTCCTCTTGGTCAGACAGATCAGAAGTAGGGCCGTCGCCCATGAATCCGATTGGTATGGCAGGCAAAGTCTCCAGATGAAGACCTGTTCGCATGCCCAGTTCCAGTGACAAGCGTGCTACGGCGTCATTGTCGTCGGCTTCCACCATCATCACAAAGTCATACCGGCCCAATACGGCATACTGACCTAATATCTCTGCGCCCGGGACGTTTAGGTCCCTGGTGCGGTCGCTAATTAGATTCGAATTGCCGTGCAACATCCGCTGACCGTCATGGGTTAAAGATCCTAATAGAAAATAGAGTGACATCTATTTTTCCCCCAATAATCACGCCTGTGGATAGGGATGCACTTTACAAGGAAATTATATCACCGTGGCTGCTATAGGACGCGTTAATCTTCGCCACTCAAGAACCGAATGGAGTTTGGGTCTATCGTGAGATTTACATATCTGCCGACGTCATCCAAGTCAGATGCAGCGCCGGGTATGGTGTGGCAATAAAGTTCACCATCGCCTATCCGCACACGAAGTTCGTACCGGTTCCCACGGAAAACTCTCTCGGTTATCAGTCCAGATAAAGAGTCCTCGCCTCCCTCTCCTCTGGAGTTTGAGTTGGAGACTGATATCCCGTCTTCGTGGACTAGAAAAGTCGATTCAGAACCGGCGGTGATAGCTTTATCTTCAGGCTTGATTGCCGTAACGATACCTACTGGTGATTTAATTTTTGTAAACTCGCCGTCTTCCGAAACGATGCCACGGAGGACGTTCTTGAATCCCAGCGTTCGGGCTACGAAGCCGTCGGCCGGACTGGCGACAGTTTCTTCAGGCGTGCCCGTTTGGATGATTCTGCCGTGGTTCATGAATATCAAGCGATCGGCCATGGTGAAGGCCTCATCTCGATCGTGGGTGACATAGATTGAGGTTACTCCCACCTCTTTCAGGATGCGTCGCACCTGACTTTGCAATCCTTCTCGGAGCGTTCGGTCCAAAGAACTCAAGGGTTCGTCCAGCATGAGTAGTTTAGGAGCAGGCGCCAGAGACCGGGCCAGAGCCACCCTTTGCCGTTCGCCGCCGGAAAGTTCATGGACCCTGCGGTGGGCGTAGCTGGGCATCTCCACCAAATCCAGCAACTCGTGGACTCTTGTGTATACCTGGACTGAAGGCAGTTTCTGCATCCGGAGGCCAAAAGCCACGTTGCCGAACACGTCCATATGGGGGAAGAGCGCCAAGTCTTGGAACATCAGGCCGACCCCCCTCTGTTGCGTGGGCAAGCCATTCAAGTCGCGGCCCTCAAAGGTCATGGTTCCTGCATCAGGTTCGTCCAGACCAGCCAGCAAACGCAGCATGGTGGTCTTGCCACAGCCGCTTGGTCCAAGCAGGCAAAGGAGTTCGCCCGGATCAGCAGAGAAAGAGACGTCGTCAACAGCAGGCATGCCGTCGTAAGCCTTACGGAGTCCTGAGACAGATAGGATAGGCATCAGAAGCCACCCACGCCTTTATATCGGAACCGCTCGATTGCGATAAAACCGATGGAGACCACTGCCATCAGGAGACAACTCATGCCTAATGCCATGCTTAGGTTTGCGGAGCCCGGCAGCCCTAGGAACCGGAATATGGCTACTGGCATGGTGGTGAACTCGGCCCGTACCAAGATTAAAGAGGCTCCGAATTCACCCATGGACACGGCGAAAGCGAACGTTGCTCCAACCAATAAGGCAGGCGCGATTAAAGGCAGTTCGACCAGCATGAAGACCTTCATCGGGGTGGCACCAAGCACTGCTGCCCCCTCTCTCAGGTTGGGGTTCATGCCTTTAAGCACCGGCAAAAGACTCCTGATCACGAACGGATAGGCCACAAGACTGTGGGCAATCACTAATATGAGCCATGAACCGCGCAAGTCCAAAGGTGGCCGTCCAAGTGCGATGATATACCCGAAGCCCAGTGTAACCGCAGAAACCCCCAATGGCAGCATGACTAGGGCATCTGCGAAGTTTCTCCACCTGCGTCTGGCATTGGTTATGAAATAGGAGATGATCGTGCCGATGACTAGAGATATAACCACAGTCGTCAGGGCGAATCTTAGGGAATTCCAGATGAT